>ERZ795054.1774-NODE-1774-length-19260-cov-44.668055_pt1 | contig 19260 bp, 17 predicted proteins | sample MGYA00375138_ERZ795054 | MGnify/ENA primary metagenome ERZ795054 (study PRJEB30183, sample SAMN05720215) | anaerobic digester metagenome | isolation source: active sludge of municipal wastewater-treating anaerobic digesters | place: USA | collected 2014-12-23 ... | reverse complement strand
TCTACATCGCCCAGCCGCCGCTCTACAAGGTCAAGCACGGCAAGACCGAGCGCTATCTCAAGGACGACCAGGATTACCACCAGTTCCTGCTGCGCATGGCGATGGACGAAGCCAGCCTGACGCCGCGCGCCGGCAGCGAGCCAATCGCCGGGCCGGCGCTGGAAGAACTCGCCCGTTCCTGGCTGTTGACCGAAGCCGTCATCGAACGCGTCTCGCACCTCGTTGATCCACTCGTCCTCAAGGCCCTCGTCCAGCACAACCTCAAACTCGACCTCGCCACCGAAGCAGGCGCCCACGCCAGCGCCGACCTGCTGGCCCAGCATCTGCCGGTCGGCATCCGTACCGTGCCGAAGTTCGACGACATTCAGGAACGCTGGACTCTGCGCATCGAAAAAATGCACCACGGCAACCTCAAGGTTGGCTTGATCGACGAAGACCTGCTGCTGTCCGGCGACTTCATCCAGTTGCGCCGCACCGCCGAAACACTGGCCGACCTCTTCGGTCCGGGCGCCTTCATGGCACGCGGTGAAAAGAAGCAGCCGGTAAGCAATTTCGCCGACGCCATGAAGTGGCTGCTCGCCGATGTCGAACGCGGCATCAGCAAGCAACGCTACAAAGGCCTGGGCGAAATGAACCCGGAGCAGTTGTGGGAAACCACCATGGATCCGAAAGTCCGCCGCCTGCTACGCGTGCAGATCGACGATGCCATTGCCGCCGATGAAATTTTCACGACGCTGATGGGCGAACTGGTCGAGCCGAGAAGGGCGTTTATCGAGACGAATGCGCTGAACGCTCGGATAGATATTTGATTCGGTGTAGGTTCTCAGAATTCGTTAAAAGATTCTCAGTACTTTAAAAAAGAGAAAGGCCCCGAAAGGGGCCTTTCTCTTTTTGGCGGTATCGCGTCAGAGAGCAGTTGATCGTTCAATTCACTCAAGACACAACCTTGCAGTTGGCCCCACATTCCGTCTGAGCCAGCAGGTTGTCGTTCCATTTGCCATCCGCGTACGTACGCAAATAAGGCGCTTTTCCAGCTTCGCGGACAACGCCGATGTACGCGCGCTTTCCAGTGCTCTTATCCACGGTGTAGTACGCCTCCGTCTTGGACTCGATTCGTGTAATTGCGGCTTCACGGGTCATGCGCCATTGGTTGGTTGTATGGCCAATATGCGTGATGTGCTCATGAGCGCTATTACGGTTCAACTTGTTGATGCAATTTACTTCGAACTCTTTCATTTCTAACTCCTGAAATTGATTTAATGCACCACATCTATTGGTGCAGTAGTTTTATGCTACTTGCGGAGAGTGGAGAAATCAAGCAAAATTTTGCACAAATCTAAATGGTGCAAAATGATCGAGTTCTTGGAACATATAGCTGATGTCAAGCCGGGTCATCCATTCAGGGGTAGCGTCCCTGAAGTGGCGGTTGGAAACGGGTACGCCCTGCAAATGAGAGATCTGAATCCAGATGGCTCTATTGCTTGGTCGAATCTGGTTCGAACGATGGTAGAAGGGCGGCGGGAGCCAGACTGGTTGATGCCTGGCGATGTTGTCTTTGTTGCCCGTGGCCAGCGCAATTACGCGGTATGCCTGTCGGAAATTCAACTACCAGCAGTTTGTTCGCAGTATTTCTTCCTATTACGCGTCAAAACGCGCTCGATATCCCCGGAATTTCTGGCTTGGCAGATCAACAGCGCGCCTTGCCAACGCTACTTGGCAAAGAATGCAGAAGGTACAGATCAACTAGGTATTCGGCGTCCCATTCTGGAAGGTCTCCAGATCGCGGTGCCTGACCTGGAAACTCAACACCGCATCGTTGCCCTGCATCAGCAAGCACTAGCCGAACGTAAGGTGCTTGAAAACCTCATGCGCAATCGCGAACAACAGCTCGATGCTCTGGCATTTCAGCTTTTCTCAGACAAATCAAACCTCGGTAACCCGCAATGACCAATAGCCCCATCAATCAAGACACCATCAACGCGGCCGTCTGGGCTGCCTGCGATACATTCCGTGGCACCGTCGATCCGAGCATTTACAAGGACTACGTCCTGACGATGCTCTTCCTGAAGTACATCTCCGATGTCTGGCAGGATCATTACGAGGTTTACGCCAAGGATCATGGCGATCATCCGGAGTTGATCGCCGAGTTGCTCAAGAACGAGCGTTTCGTGCTGCCCGCGAGCGCCAATTTCTACGCACTGTTTGAAGCACGTCATCAGCCTGGCAACGGCGAACGTATCGACAAGGCTTTGCATGCCATTGAAGAGAGCAACATCACCAAACTGCGCGATGTGTTCCAGGACATCAGCTTCAACTCGACCAAACTGGGCGACGAAGCCCAGAAAAACGACATCCTGCGCCACCTGCTTGAAGATTTCGCCAAGCCGGAATTGAACCTGCGGCCGAGTCGCATCGGTCTGCTCGACGTCATCGGCAATGCCTACGAATTCCTGATCAAGAACTTTGCCTCCACCAGCGGTAAGAAGGCCGGGGAGTTCTACACGCCGCCAGAAGTCTCACAATTGATGGCCTTGCTGGTTAATCCCCAGGAAGGCGATGAAATTTGCGACCCCTCCTGCGGCTCCGGCTCACTGCTGATGAAATGCAGCCAATTGATCCGCCAGCGCAGCGGCGGCAAGAAATACGCGTTGTTCGGGCAGGAAGCCATCGGCAGCACCTGGGCGCTGGCCAAGATGAACATGTTCCTGCATGCCGAGGACAATCACCGCATCGAATGGGGCGACACGCTGCGCAATCCCAAGTTGCTTGATGGCAATGCTCAACTCAAGCTCTTCGATATCGTCGTGGCCAATCCCCCTTTCTCGCTGGAAAAATGGGGTTTCGAGAATGCCGAGGCCGATCCTTACAAGCGCTTTCGGCGCGGCATTCCGCCGCGCACCAAGGCCGACTACGCCTTCATCCTGCACATGATCGAAACCATGAGGCCCGGTACTGGGCGCATGGCCGTCGTTGTTCCCCATGGCGTGCTGTTCCGGGGGGCTGCCGAAGGGCGCATTCGCAAGGCGCTGATTGACGAAAACCTCCTGGAAACGGTCATTGGTTTGCCGGAGAAGCTTTTCTACGGCACCGGCATTCCAGCGGCGATCCTGCTCTTCCGCAAGAACAAGAAGGACGACAAGGTCCTGTTCATCGATGCCAGCCGCGAATATCAGGATGGGAAGAACCAGAACCAGCTACGCCCGCAGGATCTTGAAAAGATCCTCTCTGCCACGGTCGGCCGCAAGAATCTGGACAAATACGCCTATCTCGCTAGTCCGGATGAAATCGCCGAGAACGACTACAACCTTAACATTCCTCGATATGTGGATACCCTCGAGGAGGAAGCTGAAATCGATCTGATGGCGGTACGAGCCGAGCGAGAGCAACTCAAGGCCGAACTGGCGGTGTTGGAAGAGCGCATGGCAACTTATCTGAAGGAGCTGGGCTATGAGTGAACTGCTTCCTAAGGCTAACCATTCCGGTGATCCTAACAAAATGGTTGGTATCAGTTTTAGAGCAGAGCGTGGGGCCGAAAGTATCAATTTCTCCAGATATCTACCCATGACAAATTGTCACGAGCTGCCGGCCTGTGCGGGGGTAAGGCGATGAGCGAAAAAGCTGAAATAGATCCCCGCGCCGAACTCGTCATCTACGCCACCGACGATGGCGCGGCGCAGTTCTACCTGCGCGCCGAAGATGGGACGGTCTGGCTCACCCAACTGGAACTGGCCGAATTGTTCCAGACGACCAAGCAGAACGTCAGCCTGCACATCAAGAACATCCTGGCCGACGGGGAGTTGATTGCCGAGTCAGTTGTAAAGGAAAACTTGACAACTGCCGCTGACGGCAAGCGCTACCGGACCCAGCTCTACAACCTCGATCTGATCCTCGCCGTCGGCTACCGGGTTCGCTCGCCGCGGGGCATCCAGTTCCGCCAGTGGGCCAGCACCCACCTCAAGGAGTTCCTGATCAAAGGCTTCGCCATGGATGACGAGCGCCTCAAGAACCCCGGTGGCTGGGACTATTTCGACGAGTTGCTGGATCGCATCCGGACAATACGCGCCTCGGAAAGTCGTTTTTATCAGAAGGTGCGCGAGCTCTTTTCACTCTCCAAGGACTACCAGGACAACCGCGAGGCCACCGACCTTTTCTTTGCCGAAGTCCAGAACAAGCTGCTCTTCGCCGTTACCGGCAAAACTGCTGCTGAAATCGTCGTTGACCGCAGCGATCCGACGCAAGCCAACATGGCCCTAAAAACCTGGAAAGCCGGAAGGGTACGCAAGGCCGACGTGATCGTCGCCAAGAACTACTTGGAACTTGAAGAAGTCGATGAACTCAACCGCCTGATCACCATGTTCCTCGACTTTGCCGAAGACCGTGCCCGCCGCCGGCAGCAGATCACTCTGGACGACTGGCGGCAATTCACCGCCAATTTCCTCGCCTTCAACGAACGTTCATTACTCAAAGGCGGCGGCAGCATCAGCCGCGAAAACATGGTCAGGATTGCCCACGAACGCTACGAAAGCTTCGATGCTCAGCGGCGACGGGTGGACGCCTTGCGGGCCGACGCGGAGGATATGGCCGAACTGGCGGCGATTGAAAAGCTGTTGCCCAAGGGAGGCAAGGATGTTGCCTGAGGGGTGGAAGAGATACCGACTTGATGAAATTGGATCGGTGATTACCGGGAATACGCCACCAACGAACGATGCAGGAAATTATGGTGGAGCAATTCCGTTCATTACGCCGGGAGATATTGGGCGAGGGAAATACCTCTACACAGCCGAGCGAACCCTTAGCGAAAACGGCGTAAAGCATGCTCGGCTATTGCCAGTGGGTTCAGTTGTAGTGACCTGCATTGGTTCTTCGATTGGAAAGATTGGTCTAACGACTCAACCCTCTGCAAGCAATCAGCAGATCAATGCGATAGTTACTTGCGAAAACCACGATCCAGAATATCTCTATTACCAACTTGAGTTTTACTCAGAAGCACTACAGCGGCTTGCAGGAACACAGGCGGTTCCCATTGTTAATAAAACAACGTTTGAAGGGGTAACTCTTCGATTTCCTCATTTCAAAGATGAGGAAGCTGAAATCGCGGATGTCCTTAAAACATGGGACGCTGCAATTGCCGTCACTGAAAAACTACTCGTCAACAGCCGCGATTACTGGCTAGCGCTGACCGGTGAGCTATTGATGCCGGTGCCAATCTCTACTCAACGGCGAGCCGGCTCTTTTCCTCCATCGGTCCAAGCCGGCATTCCCAAGCTGCCGCCGACGCCAAAAGGTTGGCGCAAGGTCGCCTTGGGTGCCCACCTGCATGAAATCACCCGGCCAGTAAGTTTGGTGCCGGATGACGAGTACACGTTGGTCACGGTTCGCCGTTCGCGAGGTGGCGTCGATAAACGCAGTGTTCTGCTCGGCAGCGAGATCAGGACACCAACCCAGTTCTTCGTGGCCGCTGGCGATTTCCTGATTTCTAAGCGTCAGATTGTGCATGGCGCCTGCGGCATTGTTCCCGCCGAACTCGATGGGGCGGTGGTTTCCAACGAATACGCCGTGCTCGGTGGCGATGGCGAAATTGACCCGCATTTTCTGCGCTATCTGTCAGAAACGACCTATTTTCAGCAGACCTGTTTCCATTCCAGCATAGGCGTGCATGTGGAAAAAATGCTGTTCCGTACCGAGCAGTGGTTGAAAAGGCCGTTCAACATTCCGCCGCTCGATGAGCAGCGGCGAATCGTCGAAATCCTCAATACGGCCAGGCAACAAATGGCGTTGGCTGAACAGCAGCTAGCCCTGTTCAGAGCTGAAAAACGCGCCCTGATGCAGCAACTCCTGACCGGCAAACGGCGCGTTCGTCTTCCCGAGCACCAAATGGTGGAGGCCTAAATGAGCGCCGTTCCGCAAACCCGCGAGCAGGTCAGTACCCACATTCCCGCCCTACATCTGTTATGTAATTTGGGCTGGAATTTCCTGTCGACCGCAGATTGCCTCGCCTTGCGTGGCAGTACCCGCGAGATCGTATTACGGCCCAGGCTGGTTGAGGTCTTACAGACCCGGCGTTTTGAGTACAAGGGGTCCCAGTATCCGCTGTCGCCTTCGGGCATTGAGCAGATCATCCGTGAGCTGTCAGCGCTGAGCCTGACCGAAGGGTTGTTGCCGGCCAATGAGCGCTTGTACCAGAAGCTGGCGCTGGGCATTACCGTCACTGAGTTCATGCCGGATGGAAAGAAACACCAGCCGACGATTGCCGTGATCGACTGGAACGATCCGACGACGAATCGTTGGGAAGTGACCGAAGAACTGGAGGTGCTGTCCACCCACGGTACGCACAACCGCATTCCCGATGTGGTCTGTTACGTCAATGGCCTGCCTCTCGCAGTAATCGAGGCCAAGCGCCCGGAGAGTGGCAAGGCTGAAAAAGCCACGGTCGATGAAGGAATCAGCCAGAATTTGCGCAATCAGCGGCACGACGAGATCCCGCAGCTCTTTGCCTACGCCCAGTTGCTGCTAGCCGTGAATCACAGCGAAGGTCGTTACGGCACGACCTTTACGGCGGCGAAGTTCTGGGCGCGCTGGCGGGAGGAAGAATTTTCCGACGTGCAACTGGCGGAGTGGAAGAACCGGACTTTGCCGGCCACAACGGTCAACGCGTTGTTTGCCGACAAACCAGCCAAACTGCGCGACCACTTTGCGCAATTGTGGGCGGAGCCGATGTTGCCGACTGAGCAAGATCGGCTGTTGGCGGCCTTGCTGACGCCAGGCCGGCTGCTCGAATTCCTGCGTTTTTTCGTGCTGTTCGACCGCAAGGTTGGCAAGGTGGTGGCGCGCTACCAGCAGTTTTTCGGTATTCGTGCCCTATTGAAACGCATCCAGCAGCGTCGGCCAGATGGTGGACGGGAAGGCGGCATCGTCTGGCACACGACGGGGTCGGGCAAGAGTTTCACGATGGTTTTCCTGACCAAGGCGCTGGTGGTGCAAGACGATCTGAAAGCCTGCCGCGTGGTGGTGGTGACTGACCGGATCGATCTGGAAGACCAGTTGGCGCGCAACTTCATCAGCAGCGGCGCCTTTGGTTCGGCCATAGCAAATAAAAAGGAAGGCGAGAAGGCGCGGGCACAGACCGGGCGGCAGTTGGCTAAGCGCATTGGCCAGGGCGACGAGCGCATTATCTTCACGCTGATCCACAAGTTTGCTACCGCCTCGCGCCAGCCCGAGTGCTACAACCCGTCGCCCGATTTGATCGTGCTGGTTGATGAAGGCCACCGCAGCCATGGTGGGGAAACCCATGAGCGGATGAAGAAGTCCCTGCCGCTGGCTTCCTACGTGGCCTTTACCGGCACGCCGCTGTTGAAGAAGGAAAAGGCGGCCAACAAGTTCGGCCCGATCGTCCATGCCTACACGATGCAAAAGGCGGTGGAGGATGAAACGGTGGCACCGCTGCTTTATGAGGAGCGGGTGCCGGAGCTGACCATCAACGAAGAGGCAGTGAACCGCTGGTTCGAGAAGATTACCGCCGGGCTGTCCGATGCCCAGAGCGTCGATTTGAAGAAGAAATTCGCCAACAAGCGGGCGATTTACGGCGCAGCCAACCGCATCGAACTGATTGCCTGGGACATTGCCAGCCATTTCAGCGAGAACATCAAGAAGCTGGGACTAGGGTTGAAGGGTCAGATCGCCGTGGCCAGTAAGCTGGATGCGATCCGCTATAAGGCTTATCTCGACGACACCGGCCTGGTCAGCAGCGCGATTGTGATTTCGGCACCGGATAGCCGGGAAGGCAATCTGGAGGTCGATGAAAGCAAGTTGCCAGAGGTGCAGAAGTGGTGGAACAACAACGTTGGCAATGATCAGGAAGGCTACGAGCACCAAGTGTTGGACGGCTTTGCCGGGGATGGCGATCCGGACCTGCTGATTGTCGTTGACCGCCTGCTGACGGGCTTCGACGAACCGCGTAATACGGTGCTGTATATCGACAAGCCGCTCAAGGAGCACAACCTGATCCAGGCGATTGCCCGGGTGAATCGACTGCATGAGGCGAAGCGCTATGGGGTGTTGGTCGATTACCGGGGCATCCTGAAAGAGCTGGATACGGCGGTGAAGGCTTATCAGGATCTGGAGGTACGTACTCAGGGTGGCTACGATCTGGCGGATATCGAGGGGCTGTATCAGCAGTTCAGCAGCGAGTACAAGCAGCTGCCAAGTTTGCATCATGACTTATGGGCAATCTTTGCCGAGGTGAAGAACCGGCGAGATCTGGAGCAATACCGCCAGGTGTTGATGCCCAAGTATGCCGAGGACGAGGAAGGCCAAAGTTACGACACCCGCCAGAAGGTTCGTGACGATTTCTATGCCGCGCTCACCAAGTTTGGCCTTTGCCTGCAAACTGCGCTGGCTTCCCGTAGCTTCTACGAGGACCACACTTTCTCGGAAGCCAAGCTGGCGACTTACAAGGAAGACCTGCGCTTCTTTACGAGCCTGCGCCAGATTGCTCGGCAGGATGCGCTGGAGACCGTGGATTACAGCGTCTACGAAGAGCAGATTCGCCGCATGGTGGATAAACAGGTAATTGGCAAGGAGGTGCGCGAGCCAGAGGGGGTCTACGTTGTTCATAAACTGGGTGGTGACGACCCCGAAAACTGGAGCGAGGAAAAGACCCGCAACGAGACGGACATGATCCGCACCCGCCTCAAAAAGACCATTGAGCAGGATCTGGCCGATGATCCCTATGCCCAGAAGGTCTTCGCCGACCTGTTGAAGGAGGCAATTGCAGCGGCGGAGGCGATGTTCGAGCATCCGGTGAAGCAATACGCCCTGTTTAAGAAATTCGAGGAACAGGTGGAAAGCCGCAACCTGGATGGCGTGTCGGATGTATTTGCTGGCAACGCACATGCGCGGGCCTATTTCGGGATTTTCCGGCTCATATTGGGCGAAGGGGAGTTCGTCCAGGGTGAGGAAGGGGCGTATATCGAAGAGGCGAAAGCCATCAATCAGATTGTTCGCGATGCAGTCGCTGAGAACTCCCTGAATCCGCAGAACATCGAGGCGGCGATTCGCAAATCATTGCTACCGCGCCTGTTTTCGCTGATGGGTTTGGAGCGGGCAAAGAACGTGATCGAACAGGTTATTCAGGTCACCCGGATCGGCTTGAGTCGCGGTACGTTCTAAGATGCAGCGCAGTATCCGTTATGGAGATGTCCGGATCGCCTTTGTTATCCGCTTTGTTCCCAAACCGCGTCGACGAATCACAATCCATGTGCTCCCAGAGGGCTCCATCCGGGTCGACGCACCTGAAGATTCAACCCCGGATACCGTAATCGCTGCTGTACGGCGGCGTGCGCGTTGGCTATGGCGCGAGCTGGAGGGGCGGCGCGAACGGTGCCAGCATGTCCTGCCGCGAGAATATGTGAGCGGCGAGAGCCATTTCTATCTTGGCCGACGCCATATGCTGAAGGTTGAATTGACTGAAGGCGGGAGAGCCAACGTCAAATTGCTGCGGGGAAAGCTGCTGGTTGAGGTACCCCGTCGCGATCCGACATTGGTTCGTGCATCACTGGAGGAGTGGTATCGGCAACGGGCTCGTGAGGCTTTTGCACGTCGGCTAGCCGAACTTGCACCGCGTTTGCCCTGGTTATCGGGGCTGCCCAGTTTCCGCTTGTTGAACATGCGCACGCAGTGGGGAAGCTGCTCACCATCCGGTGAACTCGTGCTTAACCCACAGTTGGTGAAGGCACCACGGGTCTGCATTGATTATGTGATCTACCACGAGTTATGCCATCTGCGAGAACACAACCATAGTCCGGAGTATTATCGTCTTCTTGAATCTGTCATGCCGGACTGGGCAAACCACAAGGTGTTGCTCGATAGCCTGGCGGAAGTTTTACTAAATCGATAGGCATTGCAGGAAACTCAGGTATCGAGAACCTTCTCTTCAAAGAGTTTGTTTGACTCGAGAGATTGATTGCTGTTGAGATCGCATTTTCGGCATAGAACAGCCAGTAAGTGAGCCTCAGTGGGCTGAATTTGCTCAATTCCTTGTCCCCAAACCACATCAGCCATCTCCTCTGTCCATGTCCAGTGTGGTCTCGACATATCGACAGGGTTACCACAACGAGAACAGCTTTCAACCGGCCCAGGTCCAGGGTAAGTTGAATGTACTTGGTGTGATTTGAGTAGGTGATCTCGATTCAAATCTAGGCATGCTCGGCTGCAGTAGTCGCCGATAGATTCGGCGAAAAGAACTTCCGCCTCAGGTAGGCGTTTTCCTGGATAGAAATGCATTTGCTCGTTAGATCGGGTGATGCTGTAGAGAGGTGAGTGGAAGGGCTTATTGCATCGCATGCAATAGAAAGCGTTGTCGTCCATGTCGTTGGTCATGTTGATCCTTGGAAGTTGAGAGCTCAGGTTAACAAGATGGCTCGACGCTCTATTTCCGAAAGCCAGAACGAGCTCGGCACCCAGAAGATGTCACGTATTTCGACGAGCGTATGTTTGAAGGCTTCAAATAGGCCTGGGCCACCAAACCCTACAAAGAAGAGCCCGATAATCGCGCTCAGCAGCGGGAATTCAAAACGTGTGCCTTGCTTTCGCAATCGCTCTCTGAGCCGATTGAGCTTCTGATGAAGTTGCTCATAATCCTGATCGCGTCGAGCTTCGACGCCTAATTGATCAAGCAGAACCAATTGTCGGTAGGTGGGCAAAAACAACGGTCGGACTACCTCGATGGTTTGCTCCATTGCTTCTTGGAATGCTTGCCGGTAAGAATGATTGCCTGCTTCCAGTTGGGAATGGAAGTACTCCTTGAACTGGTAGGAGCCCCAGAAAGGCGTCTTTGCCGACAATTGGTTGAAAAGCAACTGTTCTGCCTGGGGTAGAGAGTCAGAACGGGTTGAGCACAAACCTTGTGCCTGCTGAAATCTCAGACCTTCGTCGCGCAGCTTGTAGCTGAAGCGCTGTACGCACTGTCTAAGAATGTCCTCGGTGAGATCGAAAATCTCTGGAATCGATACGGCCAGCTTTGCGTTGGGCTGCGCTGATTTCAGCAGAGTAGCGAGTTCCGGGTTGATAGGAAGATCGATTTCGTTAGGTGAAAAATCTGCAATACGGACAACCAAATCTTTTAGTGCAGACAGCTCGTTACCCTCGATGAGGATGATGGTTTTAAGGGTGCTTGGATCTATACCGAGCCAGTATGTTTTCTCGCCAACCGCTAATACCCTCACAGCAAGCTTATCCAACGACCCTTGATGGAGTTGGGTTTCAGCTTCAGCTGCCTTTAAGGCGGACATGACGGTTTTGGTACATAGCCGCTTTGCTCTCGCCAGCTCTCTGATGCTTGGGAAATGAAGAATCTCCTGCGCAAGATGATTTTGCATGCCACGAGTGATTCGCCCGTAGTTCATCAAATATGGAACGGCACCTAGAAATGTCTTACCGCACCCTCGGCATTTCAAGCGCTGGCGATGAGCATTCAAGGTTACGGCTAAACCGTCAGCGGTTGGCTGATCATTGAATTTCTCTTTACGCCAGCCGTACGGTCGAGCTTGGACGCCGGAACACCGAGGACAGGGCGTATTGCCATCCGAAAAAACAGCCTTGATGACCCACGCTCCATCCTTCATTTGGATAGATTCGACATGGCCGTTGTTCTTGCGAATGCGCTCGATGAGCTCCGACGAAACGATGATTTACCCCCCGTTTGCAACCGGAAAATCATCACCAAGTGATTTCTTGAAAGCAAGCGTTCATTGAACTTCAATCCCAGTTCATTTCTGCACTGGAAGAAGTAGCAAAAAATGGATTCGAATCACTTTGGGCGTGGCCTAGGCGGCCTACGTCGGAAGTACGGGTTGCTGCAGAAGCAGGTGGCCGGCAATAGCGGCTTTGCCCCTTCGTATATCGCCGCCCTGGAAGGAGGACGGCGACCGCCACCCCCTGCGGATGCCTTGAAGAAAATCGTCACAGCAATCGGGGCATCCGAGCAGGAAGAAGAGCTCTTGATCCGCGCTTCGAAGCTGACCGACATCGCGCGCGTCATGGCCAATTATTCCGATGATTTTCCTGGCGCGGCGGCAGCGATGTCTCTGCTTGAAATTTCGTCTGAAATGACGGCCGTCGAGGTTGATGACTGTTACGCAGGCAAGTGCAAAATCTAACGGGGTCGTGGACAGGCAAAGTTTCCGGTCCTTAGTGCGCAAGGGTGTTTTGAAAGGAAAGTTTGCCAATGGTGAAGGCGATACACGGCGAAATCAGCTTTGGATTGAGCAGAATAGTTTTGAAGTATGGATGGCAAATGCCGGTCAGTGGGTGAGTACCCCTGCTGCAGCTGAAATGCTCGGGATATTTCGAGACGGAGTTTTAGAGTTGTCCCGAGCGCAGGTTTTGAAGTCATCTGAGGACGTTCTTCCTGGGTGTCCGTTGTCCGGGGTGAAGGTTCTCAAAGCGGATATTGATCAAATCCTTTATGCATTTGACCAATATGAGTTGCCCGTAATTACTAAACAACAAATGCCAGATGGCTTGGTTTCTCTCCGTGATGCCGTTCGTGACTACATTGGTCTCCAAGGGCTATCGACCGCGGTGAAAGCCATTTTTTCCGGATCCTTGAGGCCAATGGCATTGGTTGATGGTTGGAATGGCTTATATCGTTACTGTTTCAGTAAAACAGAACTCATTAAATTATGCCGAGAGATTGATGGGTTTGAAGGCGTTTCCATAAACAATCTTGAGGTAGCCAAGCGCCTGAATACCCGACCACAGATTGTTACTGCCTTAGTTCGTGCTGGGGTTCTCTCGAGTTTGGGTATGCGTGGAAAAGAAATGCTCTACGATTCGGCTGAGATCGAGAATTTTGCCCAGCGGTACATTTCATCCACTGAAATGGCTAAGGCAAAGGGTACTAGTGCAGCAAAAGTGATTCGAGAGCAGGGCTACGTAGCTCCCCAAGCAATTCACGTGATGGATGCGGCCCGGAAGAAGGTTGTCTTCATGTTGAGGGATAGCGTTGCCGGCCCGTGAACTGTAGCTCGTGCGGAATTGCGAAGTGATACACAGCAATGTCATTGGTACCATCCAAGAGTTGATAGTGAGTGTTCCATGTGGAACACTCATTTCGCCCGCATCAAAGGAGCTAAATTGCGACCATTCTCGATCAAGATCTTTGTGCCTTCTGGAGATCCAGAAGGGGTGAGAGTTCTTTCTCCGGATGATTTGCGTGGTAAAGGTCGGCAGTGAAGCAGTTTTAGAGCCGAAGCAACACTTTGAGATCCATGGCGCAGGCTATGCAGCCAAATGACGCGAGTTGATCTAGTCCGGCATTTTGAAGATCCAGAACAGGCGCTATAAGTTTTCCGCAGGCCAGTTCTTCTCGTCTGCATCGGCTGCGCATCCGTAAGTGCGGGACAGAATCACAATGCAGATCACAGGGTAGCAGCCGATGGCTCGAACTTGGGGGATTTACTGAGATCCGCAAGAGCAAAACTGGCCAGTAACCGGCCCTTCTAAGGATTCAATAACAATCATGTCAAAAGCTGCAGATGTTTTTGCACTGTCGATTCAAGATGCAGAGAACCTCCTCAAACACTTTAAATCGCTGAATACTCAACCCCCACCGCCTGAGACAGAAGTGTTGAAGCGGGCGGGCCTGATCATGGCGATGACTGCTTGGGAGACCTATGTTGAAGACCGAGTACAAGAGGCAGCCGAAAAGCGACTTTCCGGTCTTCTTGATAGCCAGATTGCGATGTTTGTGAAGGGACGTTTGGACGAGGAGATCAAGCGACTTCACAACCCAACTTCCGATAAAACGATTCAGCTTTTTCGGGATTATGCTGGAGTTGATCTCACCAGCTGCTGGTCGTGGAACAACTTTGAGCCGAAGTTAGTAAGAGAGCGCCTGAACCAGTATATGAAGTTGCGGGGAGATGTCGTGCACCGTTCCCGTCCTGTCGGGAACGATACCTCGGTTGCTCATCCCGTGAAAAAAGATGACCTTGAGCGAGCAATTAGCTTCTTGAAGGACTTAGTTAAGGCAACGGAAATCGGACTTAACTGACGGTGCCGGCTATCTTGAGACTGGCGGGGGATATCAAAATTAATATTCCCCGCCAGAAAAAGCGCTCAGATTTGCTTTGCGGAGACAGATACCCTTGGCCTAGGTGACACAACCATAGGGTGTGCATCGCCCCGTCCCAGAAGCTGGCCATCCGGGCCACACAAAGGGCAGCCATGATATCTTCTCTTTCGGGTAAAGCTAGATAACCCCCTGTTGGCTGTTCCTAGGAAATCGTAGCGCTCAAACTGTTCGACTGCTATCGACTGGAAGCCTGAGAACCAACTTAGGAGGGCTTGGACTCCTCGTGCTGCAACTTGCATATTGAAAGTCATCATTGCAGGTTCATGTACATCACTTCCACGCAAATACCCTTCGTTTCGACGATGCTCTCGGGTTTCTTTGTCGAGAGCCTCTTCCGCTAGTACTTGTGGATTTACATGCCCTATACACAAGAGGCAGGGGTCACCAGGACGCATGAAGTTTATTTTCCCGACGTTGCTGACGACTTTTCCCGTCCCTGGATCAACAACAAACTGGACGCCCAAATCTAGAAGAGGGACGTAGTATTGGTGACAAAGTTGATTTAAGAACGCGCGGCTAGTTGTGTCGTCGGTGCCGCACACGATCGCATCAAGGCCGACGAGCGCTTGAAGCAGCACGGGATCTTCTACCGGAGCTTCGAGGGTTCGTACTACTGCTTCTGGACAGACAGCTTTGATGACTTTCTGAAGTATGTCGGTTTTGCGAATGAAGTGATGTGCATCGTCGTAAGTTGCCCCTAGTAAGCGAGGCAAATTACTGGGCTCCGCATGATCGAAATCTATGAGAGTGAAATTGCGAATACCACTGTGCACCAAAAGCGTAGCTGCTACGCTTCCGATTCCTCCACAACCTACAATTCCGATCTTCATATTCGAAATGATTGCCTGGCCCGCCTCGCCTAACAGGCGTGCTTGCCGATCAAAGAGCGCCGTATCGAAAGCTGCACTGAGGTCAACGTGGTCACTATAACGATTCCAGTTTTCACCACTAACGACATCCACTGATCCCATAACGGACCAGGTTGAGTCAGATCGATATATTCGTCCTGCAGTGTGCTCAAGATTACCGCTCCAGACGAGACAGCTATGAGGTTGCTCGGGGAAAGGGCGTCATCAACGCTTCTTGGATACCTTACGTCCAGCTGATTCACAGTCGGGAATCATTGGTGCTGTCAGCAATACTGATTTTCTTCAAGCTATTTCACTGTTTCACACACGTGAGCGCCGGCGCGAAGCAGAAAAGGCCGGAAAACAAGGAAAAGAGCTTCCAGCAGTCACCGGCAACCGGCAAGCTTTGCTGAACCTACCTCTGTCCGCGTACAAGAAATACGAGAAGATTGTTGAGAATGGCTTCGTGCAGGCTGCGAAGTTTCTTCACATGCTGCACATCTATCGTATTTACGATCTGCCCTACCAATCACAGATCGTTCCGCTAGCGGCCATCATTGCAGACATTGGTGATGCCTGGGAACACGATACCAACCGGGCAAAATTGCAGCGCTGGTACTGGAATGGTGTGTTTGGCGAGTTGTATGGATCGGCTGTGGAGTCCCGTATCGCGCGCGACTTTATGGAAGTACCTTTGTGGTTGTCCGGCGGTTCAGAGCCGTCTACCGTAAGCGAAACGATATTTCGTGCCGACCGTCTGAAGACCATGAGAATGCGACTTTCTGCTGCTTACAAGGGTGTTATCGACGTAGATGTTGATGAAGAGGGGTTAGAAGCTGGAATGACGGTGGCGGAAACTGCCGCCTAGGATTTATTGGTGAATTTGAGACTAGGGGCTACGGTTAGTCTCAAAATTGTTTGATAAGTAACTGAAGGGCCGTGACCCGATTCTCGCTGAATTTTGAGAACCTACATTCGGCGTGTCGGATTGCGCATCGTCACAGTTAGGCCGCAGAGTAATCAAAGTTGCGGTATAACTTTGACGAGATAGTTCGCCAAACTATGGAAAAGCCAACCTCTTTAGGTTGGCTTTTTTGTTTTCCAAGTCGAACGAAACCTAAAAGACGTTACTTGAGTAATGCCTATGTCTGTATGTCACTAATTTCCAAACAAGACCCCCATGTTTTCCTGACTCTTAAACTTGACCCTGCGACGGTTGATCTTGAGAAAGGCTTCGCTCGCGATGTCTCGAACATTGGTCACTGGGGAACAGGCGACCTAGAACTCGTGCTTCGTACTCCAGCCGATTTCATCAAGGCGAAGGCTTTGATCGAACGGGCTTATCAAGAAAACTGATTTTACCCAAAGCGTCATGCGAACCATCCTCCAGCGCGTAACCGAGGCATCTGTTGCGGTCGACGGTCAAAAAGTGGCAAAAATAGGGGCGGGCTTGCTGGTGCTGGCCGGATTCGAGGATTGCGATACCGAGGCCGATCTTGACTGGATGGCGGGCAAGATCGTTCGGATGCGGATTTTTGCCGATGCGGACGGCGTGATGAACCGCAGTGTGCAGGAGGCCGGCGGGGAGATTCTGGCGGTTTCGCAGTTCACGCTTTATGCGTCGGTGAAGAAGGGCAACCGGCCGTCGTGGAGCCGGGCGGCGCGGGGCAAGGTTTCGCAGCCGCTGTTTGAGCGTTTTGTCGCCGGATTGTCGGCGGAATTGGGGCGGGCAGTTCAGGCCGGGGTTTTTGGGGCCGATATGCGGGTCGCTCTGGTCAATGATGGTCCGGTCACCTTGAGCCTCGATTCGCGGGCGCCTGAATAGCGCTCGCAGCGCCCGACGATTTATTCGACGACGGTCATTTCCGGCGGTTGGCCAATGAAAGTCAGGCGCTTGCGCAGGGCGTCGGTGACAAAAATCCGGTTATCGCGGTCGACGCGCAAAACCATGCCGATTTCCATTTTTCGCGCCATTTCGCGCCAATGTTCGGGGCCGGCGATGAAGATCGGCTTGGAGGCGGCGTCGGAGAGGGTGCCGGCCTTGGGGCCGGGCGGGATGAGGATGGTGACGGCTTGCGTGTGGTCGGCGGGGTAGCCGGTGCGCGGGTCGAGCAGGTGGGCGTAGCGTTTGCCGTCGACTTCGAAAAAGCGCTGGTAGTCGCCGGAAGTGCCGATGGCTTCGCCGTCTTCGAGTTCAACGGTGGCCAGCGGGCCGGGCTGGCGCGGGTGCTGGATGCCGACGCGCCACTTGCGGCCTTCCTTGCTGCCGAGCGCCATGACGTTGCCGCCGATGTTGATCAGCGCGTTGCCGATGCCCTGGGCGCGGAGGATTTCAGCGGCGCGGTCGAGGGCGACGCCCTTCAGGTAGCCGCCGAAGTCGAGCGCGACGTTGCGGTTGCTGCTGGTGATGGTGTTGCCGGCAACCGTGATGTCGGCGATGGAGGGCTTTTTGGCGAGCCAGGCGGCGATGTCGGCGGCCGGCGGCACCTCGGCCTTGAACTCGTCGGCCTGGAAACCCCAGAGCCTGATCAGTTGCCCGATACCGGGGTCGAACAGGTAGTCGCCCTGCTGGCTGAATTGTTTCGCCTCGGCGACGAAGGCGGCGAGTTCGGGGCTGACCGCTTGCGGTCGACCCTCGGCAATGGCCGAATTCAGGGTCATCAGCTCGGAGGGCTGCCAGGCGTGATAGGCGCGGTGCAGGCGGTCGAATTCGCGCAGGACGGCGGCGATGGCCTTACGGCCCTGTTCCGCCTCGGCGCTGACGACGATGACCTCGACCCGGGTGCCGAAGACGTAGGCCTGTTGTTCCTGCAGCGGCGTGCGGCCGCAGGCCGCCAGGAGCAGGGCGAGGGCAGCGATCAGGAAACGCCGCATGCGTCTTCGATGGCGGTGATGAAGGCTGCCGCCGCATCGAAGCCGGTCTGCTGGCGAATCTCGACCATGCAGGTCGGGCTGGTGACGTTGATTTCGGTGAGATGGTTGCCGATGACGTCGATGCCGACCAGCAGCAGGCCGCGCGCAAAGAGGATGGGGGCGAGCATTTCGGCGATTTCACGGTCGCGCGGCGAGAGTTCCTGCGCGACGCCGGTGCCGCCGGTGGCGAGGTTGCCGCGCGTCTCGCCGGCCTTCGGGATGCGCGCCAGGCAAAACGGCACGACCTCGCCGGCGATGAGCAGGATGCGTTTGTCGCCGTGCGTAATTTCCGGCAGGTAACGCTGGGCCATCACCGTGCGCTGGCCCTCGTCGGTCAGCGTTTCGACGATCACGTTGCGGTTGAGGTCGTTGCGATGGACGCGGAAGATCTGGCTGCCGCCCATACCGTCGAGCGGTTTGAGGATGACGTCGCGCTGGCTGTCGATGAATTGCTGGAGTTGCGCCATGTCGCGGGCGACCAGCGTTTGCGGGGTGAATTGGTCGAACTCGGCGATCGCCAGCTTTTCCGAGTGGTCGCGCAGGGCGCACGGCCGGTTGAAGACGCGCACGCCGTCGGCCTCGGCGCGTTCGAGCAGCCAGGTTGCCGTCAGGTACTCGAAATCGAAGGGCGGATCCTTGCGCATGATGACGGCGTCGAAGTCGGTCAGCGGGCGGATTTCGCAGCCGATCTCGCGAAACCAGTCGTGGTCGTCCGGGCGCAGTGCCAGTTCCACCGCTTCGCCGAAGACGCCGCCGGCGTCGTCAAGTTCGGGCCGGCGCCAGCCGAGGGTCGCGGCATCGATGGCGAAAACTTGATGGCCCTGATTGTCGGCGGCGCGCATCATCGCCACCGATGAATCCTTCCAGGCTTTCAGGGTATCGAGCGGGTCGAGGACGAATGCCAGTTTCAGCGGCATGGTGATTTTTACCCGTTTTCAGGCGTCGACCGCGCCAGTTCGACCGCCGCCGCCAGACAGGCCAGCCGCCCGACGACGCCGTAGGCGTAGAAGCGGTTGGGCGGCGAATCCGGGTTGCCGCAGCGGTAATCGGGCAGGTTGCAGCCGGTGTCGAAGGCCAGCGGCTCGAAGTGCATGCCCGGCGCGTTGAGGTTTTCGTCCTTGCCGCGCCCGGTATGGACGCGGTAGAAGCCGCCGACGACGTAGCGGTCGATCATGTAGATCACCGGCTCGGCGACGGCGTCGTTGAGCGTCTCGAAGGAATGGACGCCTTCCTGGATCAGCACCTCGGAGACTTCGAGGCCTTCCTTGACGACGCTCATCTTGTTGCGCTGCTTGCGGTTGAGCGCGATCACCTCGTCGGCGTCGCGCACCGTCATCACGCCCATGCCGTAGGTGCCCGCGTCGG
>ERZ795054.1773-NODE-1773-length-19268-cov-16.754437_pt1 | contig 19268 bp, 17 predicted proteins | sample MGYA00375138_ERZ795054 | MGnify/ENA primary metagenome ERZ795054 (study PRJEB30183, sample SAMN05720215) | anaerobic digester metagenome | isolation source: active sludge of municipal wastewater-treating anaerobic digesters | place: USA | collected 2014-12-23 ... | reverse complement strand
TGGGTTTCGATGAGCGCGCGCGCCGCCTCGGGCAGCTTGCCGTAGCGATCGACGAGTTCCTCCTGCAGATGCATCAGGCCATCGTCGTCGCTGCACGAGGCGAGCTTCTTGTAGAACGACAAACGCAGGTGCACGTCGTTCACGTAGTCGGGCGGCAGCAGGGCAGGGGTGTGCAGGTTGATCTCGGTGACCGCCGCGAGCGGAGCCATGAGGTCGGGCTCCCGGCCCGAGCGCAGGGCGCGCACCGCGGCATTGAGCATCTGCGTGTACAGGTCGAAGCCGACCTCCTGCATGTCGCCGCTCTGGTTCTCGCCCAGGACCTCGCCCGCGCCGCGGATCTCGAGGTCGTGCATCGCCAGGTAGAAGCCGCTGCCCAGCTCCTCGAGGTTCTGGATCGCCTCGAGCCGCTTGGCCGCGTTCTTGGTGAGCGCGCCCTCGTCGGGAACCATCAAGTACGCATAGGCCTGGTGGTGCGAGCGGCCCACGCGGCCGCGCAGCTGGTGAAGCTGCGCCAGGCCGAACTTGTCGGCCCGATGCATGATGATCGTGTTGGCGGTGGGCACGTCGATGCCGGTCTCGATGATCGTCGTGCACAGCAGCAGGTTGAAGCGCTGCTGGTAGAAGTCGCGCATCACGCTCTCGAGCTCGCGCTCGGGCATCTGGCCGTGGGCGATCGCTATGCGCGCCTCGGGCAGCAGCTCGGCCAGCCGCGCGCGGCGGTTCTCGATGGTCTCGACCTCGTTGTGCAGGAAGTAGACCTGGCCGCCGCGCTTGAGCTCGCGCAGCACCGCCTCGCGCACCAGGCTCGCGCTCTCCGGGCGCACGAAGGTCTTGATCGCCAGGCGCCGCTGCGGGGCGGTGGCGATCACGCTGAAGTCGCGGATGCCCTCCAGCGACATCGCCAGCGTGCGCGGGATCGGCGTGGCGGTGAGCGTCAGCACGTCGACCTCGGAGCGCAGGCTCTTGAGCCGCTCCTTCTGGCGCACGCCGAAGCGGTGCTCCTCGTCGATGATCACCAGGCCCAGGCGATCGAAGCGCACCTCGGCGCCGAGCAGCTTGTGGGTGCCGACCACGATCTCGATCGTGCCCGCCGCGATCCCCGCCAGCGCCGCGCTCACCTCCTTGGGAGAGCGAAAGCGCGAGAGCTCGACGAGGTTCACCGGCCACTCGGCGAAGCGGTCGCGGAAGGTCTGCGCGTGCTGCTCGGCGAGCAGGGTGGTGGGGCACAACACCGCCACCTGCTTGCCGTCCATCACGGCGGCAAAGGCGGCGCGCAGCGCCACCTCGGTCTTGCCGAAGCCCACGTCGCCGCACACCAGGCGATCCATCGGCGCGCCGCTGCGCATGTCGCGCAGCACGGCCTCGATCGCCGCTTCCTGGTCGGGCGTCTCCTCGAAGCCGAAGCCCTCGGCAAAGGCCTCGTAGTCGTGCTGCTTGAACTCGAAGGCGTGGCCCTTGCGGGCGGCGCGCAGCGCGTACAGGTTGAGCAGCTCTGCGGCCGTGTCGCGTACGTGCTTGGCGGCCTTGCGCTTGGCCTTCTCCCAGTCGGCCCCGCCCAGGCTGTGCAGCGGCGCGGCATCGGGGTCGGTCCCGGAGTAGCGCGAGATCAGATGCAGCTGCGCTACCGGCACGTACAGCTTGGTGTCGCGGGCGTACTCCAGGTGCAGGAACTCGGCCGGCCCGTTGCCCAGGTCCAGGGTCTCGAGACCCCGGTAGCGACCGATGCCGTGCTCGACGTGCACCACCGGGTCGCCCACGCGCAGTTCGGCCAGGTCGCGCACCATGGCCTCGACGTTCGAGGCCTGCTCGCGCCGGCGCTGCCTCTGGCGGCGCGGGCTGGCGGCGTAGAGCTCGGTTTCGGTGACGACCGTCAGGCCGGCGTCCGGCAGGACGAAGCCCTCGTGCAGCGGCGCCACGCCCAGCGCGAGCGGTGCGTCGGCGGCCAGGAAGCCGCCCCAGTCCGCGCTGTCGGCAAAGGGCAGGTCGTATTCCCTGAGCAGTTGCGCGATGGTCTCGCGCCGACCGGCCGAGTCGGCCGCGAGCAGCACGCGCCCGCCTAGTGCGCGTTGCCGGTCCACCGCGGCGCGCAGCCGCGCCAGCGGGTCGCTCGCCTTGCGCTCGACGGCCAGCGGCGGCAGGGCGCAGTAGCCCGTGGCCTCGCCCTCGGTGAGCACCAGGCGCGGGTGCGGCCGCGCGGCTATGAAGAACTGCTCGGCGTCGAGGTAGAGCCGCGCGGGGGGCAGTGCGGGACGCTCGGCGTCGCGCGACAGGAAGCGGTGACGCTCGCTGGTCTCGGTCCAGAAGCGCGTCAGTGCGGGCTCGATCGCGCCCACGAACGCGAGCTGCGCCTGCGCAGGCAGGTAGTCGAAGAGCGTGGCGGTGGCGTCGAAGAACAGCGGCAGGTAGTACTCGATGCCCGCGCCCGCCACGCCGTTGGCGATGTCCTTGTAGAGCGCGACGCGCGAGGGGTCGCCCTCGAAGGACTCGCGCCAGCGCAGCCGGAAGGCCTGGCGCGCGGCCTCGTCGAGGGGGAACTCGCGCCCCGGCAGCAGGCGGATCTCGGGCACCGGGTAGAGGCTGCGCTGCGTGTCGGGGTCGAAGGCGCGGATGGTCTCGATCTCGTCGTCGAGCAGATCCAGCCGGAAGGGCAGGGCGGCGCCCATGGGGAACAGGTCGGCCAGACCTCCGCGGGTGCTGAACTCGCCCGGCGCCACCACCTGACTGACGTGCTGATAGCCCGCCAGCACGAGCTGCGCCCGCAGCGCGTCGACGTCCACGCGTTCCCCGGCGCGAAAGAAGAAGGTGTGAGCCGCGATGAAGCTCGGCGGCGCCAGGCGCTGCGCGGCGGTGGCGGCGGGGACCACCAGCACGTCGATCGCCTCGGGGCCGCGCCCGCGGTGCATCAGCCGGTACAGGGTCTCGAGCCGGGTGCTGACCAGGTCCTGGTGGGGGCTGAGCACGTCGTAGGGCAGGGTCTCCCAGTCAGGGAAGGCGCGCACCGCCAGCGCGGGTTCGAACCAGGGCAGCTCGTCGACCAGGCGTTGCGCGTCGAGCGCGTCCGCACAAACGATCACGAGCAGCTGCTTCGCGTCGCGCGCGGCCAGCGCAAGGCGCGAGAGCAGCAGTGCGTCGCCCGAGCCCGGGGGCCGAGGGGTCGCGGCGCGCTCGCCGGGGACCAGGCGCGGCAGCGGGGGCAGGGAAGGCAGTTCGGTGCGGGACATGGGCGGTGGCGGACGGACCGTGCGCCCAGGCAATGCGGACAGCGCCGCAAGGCGCGCCACGAGCGGTTTGCAGACGCGTCGCTATTATAGGTTTCGCCCCTCACCCTGCCGCGCTGCCGCCTTGTCCTCCCCTCGCTGCCTTGGACTCATCCCTGCCGCCGGCGTGGGCGCGCGCATGGGACTGGCCGTGCCCAAGCAGTACCTGCGCCTGGGCGATCGCACCTTGCTGGAGCTCGCCGCCGAGGCGCTCGCGCTGGACGAGCGCGTCGAGCGCGTGCTGGTGGTGGTGGCGCCGGGCGACGAGGCCTGGCGGGCGCTGCACTTCGGGCCGCGCGTGCAGGTGGTGGCCGCGGGCGGCGCCACGCGCGCGGAGACGGTGCGCAACGGCCTGGCGCGCCTGCACGCCTCGGCCGAAGACTGGGTGCTGGTGCATGACGCTGCCCGGCCCTGCCTGTCGGCCGAGGATCTGGCGGCACTGATCGATACCCTGTGGCTCGATCCCGTGGGCGGCTTGCTTGCCGTGCCTCTGGCCGACACGCTCAAGCGCGCGGCGGGCGACCGGGTGAGCGGCACCCTGCCGCGCGAGTCGCTCTGGCGCGCCGTCACGCCGCAGATGTTCCGTGCCGGGCTCCTGGCGCGCGCGCTCGAGGGCGACCTTGGCGCGATCACCGACGAGGCCGCCGCCCTGGAGCGCCTGGGCGCGGCGCCGCGCCTGGTGCAAGGTGCCGCCAGCAACATCAAGCTCACTCAACCCGGCGACGAGCTGCTTGCCCGCGCCGTGCTCCAAGCTCAGGGGAGGCTGCCATGACCATGCGCATCGGGCAGGGCTACGACGTGCACGCCTTGGTGCCCGGGCGGCGCCTGGTGATCGGGGGGGTCGAGATCCCCCACGCGCTAGGGCTGCTCGGCCACTCGGACGCCGACGTGCTGCTGCACGCGATCACCGATGCGCTCTTGGGGGCGGCGGGCCTGGGCGACATCGGCCGCCTCTTTCCCGACACCGACCCGGCGTACCAGGGCGCCGACAGCCGCGAGCTGCTGCGCACTGCCCTGGCGCGCGTGCAGGCGGCGGGTTGGCGGGTGCTCAACGTCGACGCCACCGTCGTGGCCCAGCAGCCCCGGCTCGCGCCGCACGTGCCGGCCATGCAGTCGGCCATCGCCGCGTGCCTGGCGGTTGAACCCGCGGCGGTGAACGTCAAGGCCAAGACCCACGAGCGTCTCGGCTTCGAGGGCCGCTCCGAGGGGATCGTGGCCCAGGCCGTGATTCTCTTGCAGGCCGCGCCATGAAGCTCGCCGCCGACATCGTCGTGGCGCTGGTGGCGCTGCTGCACGTCTACATCCTGGTGCTCGAGATGTTCCTGTGGGACAAGCCCGCGGGCCGGCGCGCCTTCGGGATGAGCCGCGAGATGGCTGCCGCCACCAAGGTGCTGGCCGCCAACCAGGGGCTCTACAACGGCTTCCTGGCGGCAGGGCTGTTCTGGGGGCTGGCGCTGGGCGAGGCCGGCTGGGGCGTGAAGCTGTTCTTCCTGCTGTGCGTGCTGGTCGCCGGCGTGTTCGGCGCAGCCACCGCCAGCCGGCGCATCCTGTTCGTGCAGGCCTTGCCGGCAGCAATCGGCCTGGCGCTGCTCTACGCCGCGCGCTAGCGCCCAGCTGTCGGCGCGCGGGGCAAGCGCAGCACGGCGCACAGGCCGCCGCCTGAGGCGTGCGCCAGCGCAAGGCTGCCGCCATGGCGCTGGGCGATGCGCGCGACGATGGGTAGCCCCAGCCCCGCCCCGGTGTGCCCGCTGCGCGCGGCCTCGCCGCGCTCGAAGGGCCGCAGCACGCGGTCGAGCTCGCTCGCCGCGATGCCGCCACCGCGGTCGCTGACGCTCAGCACGGCCTCGGCATCCGTCACGCCAAGAGTCACGTCCAAGTGCAGCTCGCCCGCGTCGTTGCGGCCGTAGCGGTGCGCGTTCACCACCAGGTTCTCCACGGCGCGGCTCAGTTCCGTGGCATTGCCCACGACCTGTACGTCGGGCGCCAACGCCAGGCGCACGCTGCTGCGGGGCGCCGACTCGATCCGGGTAGCGGCCACGGCGTGGGCCACCAGTTCGCCCAGGTCGAGGGGCGCCGTGGCGCCGGGGCGGCTGCGCGCGTAGTCGAGGAACTGGCGCACGATCGCATCCATCTGCTCGATGTCGCCCGCCATGGCGGCACGGGTGGCCTCGTCGAGCGGCGCCAGCTCGAGCTCCAGCCGCAGGCGGGTCAGGGGCGTGCGCAGGTCGTGGCTGATGCCGGCCAGCAGCACTTCGCGATCGGCCGCCAGCTTGTCGAGGTCGTCGACCATGCGGTTGAAGCTGCGGTTCACGCTCTCGATCTCGATGGGGCCGGCCTCGGGCAGGGGCGCGGGATGGCGCCCGGCGCCGAGTTCGCGCACCGCCGTGGTGAGCCGCGCCAGAGGCTGGTTCACGAGCCGGGTGATGAGCACGGCGCCGAGCACCGAGAGCAGCAGCGCCGCCGCGGCCCAGCCCAGCCAGCCGGTGCCGAAGTCGCGCGTGAGCGGGTCGCGCGCGAGGTAGAGCCAGTAGGCGTCGCCGTCGATGTCCAGACTCACCCAGATGCCCCGGATGCCGTTGACCTCGTCGGCCATGCGCGTCGCCGCGCCCAGGTTGGCGCGCACCGCGGTCTCGACCCGCCGTGCGAACGGGGAGTCGCGCAGCGGCGCGACGGCGTCGCTGGACTCGAGCGGATAGATGCGGATGCCCTCGTTGGCGGCCAGGGCGCGCAGCAGCTCGCCGCGTGCCGCCGGGTCGGCGTAGAGCAGGGCCGAGCGGGTGATGTTGGCGGCCGACACCACCTGGGCGGCGACCTGGCGCACGCGCGGCTCGATCTCCAGCGCGCGCAGGCTCTGCAGCCAGGCGGCCATGCTGGCCACCATCAGCCCCAGCACCAGCAGGAAGGTGCGCCAGAACAGGCTGGGCGAGCGCAGCTTCAAGCCGGCGGCCTCAGGCGGCCGAGCTGCCGTCGGGGACGAAGACGTAGCCCAGGCCCCAGACGGTCTGGATGAAGCGCGGCTTGGCGGGGTCAGGCTCGATCAGCTTGCGCAGCCGCGAGACCTGCACGTCCAGGGAGCGGTCGAAGGCCTCGTATTCGCGCCCGCGGGCCATCTCCATCAGCTTGTCGCGCGACAGGGGTACTCGCGGGTGGCGCGCGAAGGCCTTGAGCACGGCGAACTCTCCGGTGGTGAGCGGCACCTGCGAGCCGTTGCGCCGCAGGGTGCGCGTGCCGAGGTCGAGCTCGAAGTCGCCGAAGGTGACGGTGGCGTCCTCGCGCGTGGGCGCGCCTGGCGCGTCGGGCGTGGGGCGGCGGCGCAGCACTGCATGGATGCGCGCCAGCAGCTCGCGCGGGTTGAAGGGCTTGGGCAGGTAGTCGTCGGCGCCCATTTCCAGGCCCACGATGCGGTCCACGTCCTCGCCCTTGGCGGTGAGCAGGATGATGGGCGTCTCGTCCTTGTCGCCGCGCAGGCGGCGCAGGATCGACAAGCCGTCCTCGCCCGGCATCATCAGGTCGAGGATCAGCAGGTCGTAGCGCTCGCGCACCCAGAGGCGGTCCAACGCGGCGCCGCCCTCGGCCACGAACACCGAAAAGCCGTTCTCGCCGAGGTAGCGACGCAGCAGATCGCGCAGGCGGGCATCGTCGTCGACGACCAGGATCTTGGATGGGCGGTGCATGGCGGGTAGCGGAGCGAGTCTGGCGCCTATCCTAGGGCAGGCGCGAGGGCGCGCACCGGATGGGCGCGCTCGGCCAACATCGTGTTACAGAATTTACCGGTGTGCAGCCTCGAATGCTGCGTCCGAGCAGTGTGCGCCGCGCGGCAAGACTTAACATCGGGCCACGATGGCGGGCTGGAATCTTCTCATTCGCGCGGGGTGCCGCGCGCTCGTGGCGGCCGCGGCGTGGGCACCGGCGCTGGTGGTGCTTGCCCAGGCTCTGCCGCCGCCCCAACCCCCACCCCCAGGGCCGCCGGCCGGGCCGGCGCAGCGCGCGCCCGACGAGCGGGTCCGCGCCTGGCAGGCGATGAGCCCCGAGCAGCGCGCGCAGGCCTGGCAATCGCTCAGCCCGGAGCAGCGTGCGTCGCTCATCCAGCGCGCCGGTCAGGGCCAGGGCTGGCAGGCCCTCAGCCCCGACGAGCGCGAGCGCACCTGGCGCCAGCTCAGCCCCGAGCAGAAGGCCGAGATCCGCAGCCGCATGACGCCCGAGCAGCGCGAGGCCATGCGCAATCGGTTCCTCGAGGAGCGTGGCCGGCGCATGGCGCAAGACCCCGCCTGCTGCGGGCCGGAGGGCGCGCGGGAGCGGCGTCTCAGCCCCGAGGAGCGCCAACGGCTGCGCGATCAGGTGCGTGAAGCCAACCGCGGCTACCCGCCCGGAGGCCCGGGTGGGCATGGTGGTCCGGGCGGTCCGGGTGGCCCGCCGCCTCGACCCTGAACGCGCGCGGCGCGGCGGTCGCCCGCGCATGCGCGGCTAGAATCCCTGCCACCCGTCGCATCGGCGGACCGCGCCATGACCATCCCGCTTGCCATCCTCGCGATCGACACCGCCACCGACGTCTGTTCGGTGGCGCTGCTCACGCGCGAGGGCGTGATCGAGCGCAGTGAGCGCGTGGGCCAGAAGCACTCGGAACGCGCGCTGCCGATGGTCGATGCCTTGCTGGCCGAGGCCGGATACCGCGTCACCGACCTGGGGGCCGTGGCCTTCGGCGCAGGCCCGGGCTCCTTCACCGGACTGCGCATCGCCTGCGGCCTGGCCCAGGGGCTGGCCTGGGCGGCCGAGCTGCCGGTGGTCGCCGTGGGCAACCTGCGCGCGCTCGCTGCCGCGGCGCTGGCCGAGGACGCCAGCGCGCAGCGCGTGCTGTGCGCCGTCGATGCGCGCATGAACGAGAGCTACGTCGCGATCTACGAGCGCGAGGGCGCGATCGAATCGCTGATCGAGCGCGAGCCCCCCCAGCTCGTCGCGCCGCAGGAGCTCGCCGACATGGCGCGGGCCAACGACTGCGATCTCGTGGCGGGCGACGCGCTGGTGCACCACGCCTCGGCCTGGCCCGCGCAGCCGCCGTGGCGCAGCTCGCGCGAGCTCAACGCCCGCGCCGCGTGGATCGCCCGCTTGGGCGCGGCGGACTTTCGCGCCGGCCGCGCCATCGCCCCGGCCCTGGCCGCGCCGCTCTATGTTCGGGACCGCGTGGCGCTTACCTCGGCGGAGCGCGCGGAAGGAGAGCGCCTGTGAGCGCGGTCTTGCGGCCGGCGCCGCAGCGCTACGTACCCATGACGCCGCGCGATCTGGACGACGTGGTCGAGGTGGAGCGCGAGATCTATCCGTTTCCATGGACGCGCGGCAATTTCGCCGACGCGCTCGCGGCGGGCTATTCGGCCTGGGTGCTGCGCGGGCCGCAAGACGCCCTGCAGGCCTACGCCATCGTCATGCCGGTGCTCGACGAGGCGCACCTGCTGAACCTGTCGGTGGCGAGCGCGCACCAGGGCGGGGGGCTGGGATTTGCCACCCTGCGCTGGGTGTCGGAGGTCGCGCGCGACTACGGCGCGCGCAGCCTGCTGCTCGAGGTGCGCCCCTCGAACGCGCCGGCCCTGCGCCTGTACGAGCGCTACGGCTTCCAGCGCATCGGGCTGCGCCGCGCCTACTACCCCGCGCACGAGGGCCGCGAGGACGCGGTCGTGATGCGCATTGCCCTGTGAAGCGGCCGTGACGCTCGACCCGCGCCGGGCGGCGCTGTGGGACGCGCTGGGCCTCGGTCCGCGCTGGGTGCTGCGCGCTGCCGAGCCTGATGCCGAGGCCGAGTGGCCTGCGCAAGAGGCGCTGCATGCCCAGCCGCCCGTCGTGGCTGCCGCGACACCCGCGGCCCCGAGCGCGGCGCGGCCTGTGTCGGCGGCGCCGGTGCCCCCCCGCAGCGGTGGGGCGCGCACGAACGCTTCAGTCGCAGCCACGGTCGAGCCCGCGGATGCCGAGCGCGCACAGCGCATCGCCACCCTCGACTGGGACGGACTGCGCGCGGAGGTGGCCGCGTGCCGGGCGTGCGCCTTGTGCAAGTCGCGCACGCAAACGGTGTTCGCCGCCGGCGGTCCGGGAGCCCCCTGGCTGATCGTGGGCGAGGCGCCCGGCGCCGAAGAGGACGCGCGCGGCGAACCCTTCGTAGGTCAGGCGGGGCGTCTGCTCGACGCAATGCTGGGCGCGCTGGGCCTGGCGCGTGGCCGCGAGGTCACCATCGTGAACGTGCTCAAGTGCCGGCCGCCGGGTAACCGCAATCCCGAGCCCGAGGAGGTGGCGGCCTGCGCGCCCTTCCTGGCGCGGCAGATCGAACTGGCGGCCCCCGCGGTCTTGCTGATCGCAGGACGCTATGCCGCGCAGTCGCTGCTGGCCACGGATTCGAGCATCGCCAGCCTGCGCGGGCGCATTCACAGTGTGCCGGTCGGGCAGCGGCAGGTGCCTGCGATCGTGACCTACCACCCCGCTTACCTGCTGCGCAATCTGGTCGACAAGGCCAAGAGCTGGGCGGACCTGTGCCTGGCGCGCCGGGCGGCTCGCGACGCCGGCGCCGACCGCGCGTAGGAGCCGGGCGGCCTCAGGTGCGCACCGGCGGCAGGCTCAGTGGTGCTTGCCCTCGCCGATCAGGGCGACCGAGTCGAATTGGCTCTGGTTGCGGCGGTGGCGCAGCATCACCAGCAGCATCGTGCTGGCCACGAACACGCCGAAGATCACCATCACTGCCTGCACGCTGAGGTTTGCCCACAGCAGCAGGGCGTAGACCCCGAGCATGACGAGGATCGAGAGGTTCTCGTTGAAGTTTTGCACGGCTATCGAGCGGCCCGCGCTCATCAGCACGTGGCCGCGGTGCTGGAGCAGGGCATTCATCGGGACCACGAAGTAGCCCGCGAGCGCACCCACGACCATCAGCATCAAGCAGGCGATCAGCAGGAACCAGCTGAGCTGGGCGCTGCCCACGTTCACCCCCCCGGAGGGCACCAGGCCGCTGTGATAGCCGGCCATCAGGGCCACGATCAGCCCCATGGCCACGCCCACGGGCAGCACGTTGACCGAGCGGCGCAGGCTGACCGTGGCCGCGGCGTACACCGAGCCCACGGCGATGCCGATCGCGACCACGGCCTGAAGGATGGCGGCCTTGGACAGGTCCATGCCCAGCACCTTCTCGGCCCACTTGAGCACGATGAACTGCAAGGTGGCGCCGGCTCCCCAGAACAGCGTGGTCACCGCCAGCGAGATCTGCCCCAGCTTGTCGCGCCACAGCACCGCGCAGGAGTGGGCGAAGCCGCGCAGCAGCTTCACCGGGTGGATGTGCGAGGGCGGGTAGCGCGCCCCGGTGTCGGGGATGAAGAGATTGAAGATCGCGGCCGCCGCGTAGACGAACACGATCAGCGAGATCGCCGCCTCGGCAGGCTCGTCGATGCCTGTGTTGAGCACCGGGAAGTCGAACGAGAGCAAGGTGGCCGCCACCTTCGGGCTGATCAGCACGCCGCCGAGGACGAAGCCCAGCACGATCGAGCCCACGGTCAGACCCTCGATCCAGCCGTTGGCCACGACCAGCTTCTCGGGCGGCAGCAGCTCGGTGAGGATGCCGTACTTGGCTGGCGAGTAGGCGGCCGCCCCCATGCCCACCACTGCGTAGGCGAGCAGGGGATGCGAGCCGAACAGCATCAGGAGGCAGCCACCGATCTTCACCGTGTTGGTGATGAACATCACCCGGCCCTTGGGCAGCGCGTCGGCGAAGGCGCCCACGAAGGCCGCGAGCAGCACGTAGCTCAGCACGAAGAAGAGCTTGAGCATCGGCGTCATCCACGCCGGGGCGCCATGGCCCTGGAGCAGCGCGATCGCGGCAATGAGCAGCGCGTTGTCTGCCAGCGAGGAGCAGAACTGCGCCGTCATGATCGTGTAGAAGCCGCGCTTCATGGGGCGGTGGCTGTGGCGTGGATTCGCAGGATGAGGGGGAGGGTGGGCAGGGCGGCTGCCGCCGCGATGCGCGACGCGCGGTGTCGCCGCGGCTGTGCCGCGACGGTGCGGCGCGTTATAGCACGCACCTCGCCTGCCGCCGGGCGGGCCGCGACGCGCGACTCGCTATGCTTGGCGCAGCCGCTTCCTGCTCCCATGCCGCGTCCCATTCATGCCCTGATCGACCTGCCCGCACTGCGTGCCAACCTCGAGCGCGCGCGCCTCGCCGCGGCTGGGCGCCGCGTGTGGGCCGTGGTCAAGGCCAATGCCTATGGGCACGGCATCGAGCGCGCGGTACGCGCCTTCACGGCAGCCGACGGGCTCGCGCTGCTTGACCTGGCCGAGGCTGAGCGCGCCCGCGCGACCGGCTGGACACGCCCCATCCTGTTGCTCGAGGGCTGCTTCGAGGCCGCGGACTTCGTCGACGCGCAGCGTCTTGGCCTGAGCTGCGTAGTGAGCTGCGAGGAGCAGCTGCGCATGCTGGAGCTTGCGCGCCTGCCCGGCCCCATCGACTGCCTGCTCAAGCTCAACACCGGGATGAACCGCCTGGGCTTTCGCCCGTCGATCGCCGCCCAGGCGCGCAACCGCCTGATCGCGGCGCCCGCCGCGCGCCTCGTGGGCAGCATGACGCACTTCGCCAACGCCGACCGCCCTGCCGGGGTGAGCGGGCCGGTGAGCTTCGAGGCGCAGCTCGCCGAGTATCGGCAGGCGGTCGAAGGCTGGCCCGAGTGGCAGTGCGTGGCCAACTCGGCCGCGCTCTTCCTGCATCCGGAGGCGGGCGGCGCGGCAGTGCGACCGGGCATCGCGCTCTACGGGGCGAGCCCGGACACCGCCGTCGTCACCCGCGACGCGCTGGGGCTCGCGGCGGGCATGCACCTGCGCTCGGAGCTAATTGCGGTCCAGGAATTGCATGCGGGTGAATCGGTGGGCTACGGCTCGCGCTACACCGCGCCGCACGACCTGCGCCTGGGCGTGGTGGCCTGCGGGTACGCCGACGGCTATCCGCGCGGCGCGGCCGACGGCACGCCCGTGTCCGTCGATGGCGTGGAGGTGCCGCTGGTGGGGCGGGTGTCGATGGACATGCTCACGGTCGACCTCACGCGCGCGCCCGGTGCGCGCGTGGGCAGTGTGGTGGAACTGTGGGGCGCGCGCATCGACATCGACCGCGTGGCGGCAGCCGCGGGCACGGTGGGGTACGAACTGATGTGCGCCCTGGCACCGCGCGTGCCGGTGCGCGAGGCGCAATGACCATGGCCAAGCCGCGTACCCAGTACGTCTGCTCCGATTGCGGCGGGGCGAGCCCCAAGTGGGCGGGACAGTGCCCGGCCTGCGGCGCCTGGAACACCTTGGTCGAGGCGCGCCTCGAGGCCGCGAATCACCGCTACTCGCCGGCGTCGCGACCGGGAATCGTGGCCGCAGCGGACGTGGCCGATCTCGGCGCGATCGAGGCCACCGAACAGCCGCGCATCCCCAGCGGTCTGGAGGAGTTCGACCGCGTGCTGGGCGGCGGGCTGGTGCCGGGCGGCGTGGTGCTGATCGGCGGCGATCCGGGCATCGGCAAGTCGACCCTGCTGCTGCAGGCGCTGGCCGTGCTGGCGCAGCAGGGCCGGCGCGTGCTCTACGTGAGCGGCGAGGAAAGCGGCGCGCAGGTGGCGCTGCGCGCCCGGCGCATGGGGCTCGAGGCCGCCAGCCTGCGCCTGATGGCCGAGATCCAGCTCGAGCGCATCGAGGCGGCGATCGCGGCAGAGCGGCCCGAGGTGGTGGTGGTCGACTCGATCCAGACCCTGTTCTCCGAGGCGCTCACCTCGGCGCCCGGTTCGGTTGCCCAGGTGCGCGAGTGCGCGGCGCAGCTCACGCGCCTGGCAAAGCGGGGCGGGCCCACGGTGATCATGGTGGGGCACGTGACCAAGGAGGGCGCGCTGGCCGGCCCGCGGGTGCTCGAGCACATCGTCGACACCGTCTTGTATTTCGAGGGCGACACGCATTCGAGCTTCCGTCTGGTGCGCGCCTTCAAGAACCGCTACGGCGCGGTCAACGAGATCGGCGTCTTTGCGATGACCGACCGCGGCCTGCGCGGTGTGGCCAATCCTTCTGCGCTGTTTCTGTCGCAGCACGCCGCCGAGGTGCCGGGCTCCTGCGTGCTGGTCACGCAGGAAGGCACGCGGCCGCTGCTGGTCGAGATCCAGGCCCTGGTCGACACCAGCCACCTGCCCACGCCGCGGCGCCTGAGCGTGGGGCTGGAGCAGCAGCGCCTGGCCATGCTGCTGGCGGTGCTGCACCGGCACGCCGGGGTCGCCGCCTTCGACCAGGACGTGTTCGTCAACGCCGTGGGCGGGGTGCGCATCACCGAGCCCGCGGCGGATCTGGCCGTGCTGGCGGCAATCCACTCTTCGATCCGCAATCGCGCGCTCGACCGCGGCCTGGTGGTCTTCGGCGAGGTGGGGCTGGCCGGCGAGATCCGCCCCGCGCCGCGGGGCCAGGAGCGCCTGCGCGAAGCCGCCAAGCTGGGCTTTGCGCGTGCGATCATTCCACGCGCCAACGCCCCCAAGGGGCGCATCGAGGGCCTCGAGATCGTCGCCGTCGACCGCCTCGAGGCCGCGCTCGAGGCGGCTGCACAACACTGAAGTCGACACTGCCATGACCACCTTGACCAAGCTGCTGCCCGCCAGCGCCCGCCCGGCGGCGGCCCTCCTTGCACGGGCCAGGCGCCTGCCGCTGACCAGCGCTCAGCGGGCTGCGCTGCCCGAGCACCTCGACGCCGGGGGCGCACACCTGCACCACACGCTGGCCGGTCACCGGCCCATCGAGGTGGGCGATCTGCTGCTCGACCAGGGCAGCGGCCTGTGGGTGGTGGGTGCCGCTGCCGAGCCCGTGCTGGAAGTGCGCGGCCCGGTCGATGCCCTGCTGCGTGCCGCGCTCGCTCTGGGCCGCGCCGGGGTGCGCGCCGAAGTGGCCGATCCCTGCCTGCGCGTGGCGGCCAATGCCGAGTTGGCGCGCGAGTTGCGCGAGCGCGGCCTGGAGGTGGCCGAACTCACCGCGCCGTTCTCGCCCGAGCGCGAGGCGGCGCACGACGAGGCGGGCCACGTTCACGGGCCCGAGTGCGGGCACGAGCACGGCCACGAGCATGAACATGGCCATGCCCATGCGCACGACCACGAGCACGGTCACGACCACGCGCATGACCACGAGCACCGTCACTGAAATCAGCCTTACCGCGAGCCCCGGACCATGAGCCCGTCATTCGAGATCCAGCGCAATCCCCATCCCTTGCCGCAGGCCGAGCGCGCCGCCGTGCTGGCCAACCCCATCTTCGGCCAGACTCGCACCGACCATCAGGTGGTCTGCGTGTGGGAAAAGGGCAAGGGCTGGGTGAGCGCCAAGCTGATCCCCTACGGTCCCATCCTGATGGACCCGGCGGCCGCAGTGCTGCACTACGGGCAGGAGATCTTCGAGGGCATCAAGGCCTATCGGCACGCCGACGGCTCGATCTGGACCTTCCGCCCCACCGAGAACGCGCGCCGCCTGCAGGCCAGCGCCCGGCGCATGGCGCTGCCCGAGGTGCCCGAGGAACTGTTCGTCGAGTCGCTGCGGCAATTGGTGACGATCGACGCGGCGTGGGTGCCGGATGCCAGCAACGAGAAGTCGCTCTACATCCGCCCCTTCGAGATCGCGGCCGAGGACTTCCTGGGCGTGCGCGCGGCGCACCGCGTGGAGTACCGCGTGATCGCCAGTCCGGTGGGGCCGTACTTCGCGGGCGGCATCAAGCCGGTGTCGATCTGGATCGCGCTGGACTCGGCGCGTGCCGGCAAGTTCGGCACGGGCGAGGCCAAGTGCGGCGGCAACTATGCCGCCTCGCTGCTGGCGCAGACCGAGGGCTACGAGCAGGGCTGCTCGCAGGTCATGTTCCTCGACGCCGAGACCGGCACGACCATCGAGGAACTGGGCGGCATGAACCTGTTCTTCGTGTATCGGGACGGGCGGGTGGCCACCCCGTCCCTCGAGGGCACCATCCTGCGCGGCATCACGCGCAAGTCGCTGGTGCAACTGATCAAGGATCGCGGCCTACCCATCGAGGAACGCCGCATCACCCTGGCCGAGCTGAGCGCGGGCCTCAAGAGCGGGGATATCACCGAAGTCTTTGCCTGCGGCACCGCCGCGGTCATCACGCCGGTGGGCCAGTTCAAGAGCCGCCAGGAGACGCTCGGCTCGGCCGAGGCCCAGCCGGGCCCGCTGACCCTGAGCCTGCGCGAGGAGCTCACCGGCATCCAGACCGGGCGCGTGCCCGACCGCCACGGCTGGATGTATCGCCTGGTCTGAGGGCGCCGCACACCGTGTCTGCGGACCTGCCGCTAAGGCTCGGGTCCGCCCACCCCGGATCAGCGCAGCCCGAACACCCAGGTGCGCCAGGCCAGGCCGAGCTTGGTGAGCGGCGTGAGTTCGATGCGCTGCTGCAGCACCGCGTAGCCTGAGGCCTCGATCTCGTCGAGCAGGCGCATGTGGATGCGCCCGAGCGCGAGCAGCGCGCGCGCCGAGCGCTGGCGAGCCAGTGACTTGCAGGCCTCCTGCCAGTCGTCGCGGGCCGCTGCCGCCTGTTCGGCCATGAGCGCGGCCCAGCCGGGCGGCGTGCGGCTCGCGAACAAGTCCGCTGGCCGCACCGCGTGAACCCGCAATGTGTCGGCGGGGAGCCAGATCCGGTCGCGTCGGGCGTCGGCGCCGGTGCGGCGCATCAGACGCACCCGCGCGATGGCCCGGGCGAGCGGCGCGGTGTCGGCCTCCACGCCAAGTGGCGCGGCACACAGGCGGGCCAGCGCGGTGGGGCCGAGCGCGAGGTGACGATCGAGGGCTGCCGCATCGAGCAGGCGGGTCTGGCGTGCGGCGACTTCGGCGCCGTCGAGCATGCGGGCAAGATCGGTCTGCGTGGCATCGGACTGGCGCAGGCACTGGGCCAAAGCGGTGCTCACCGGGTGACTCGGCGCGCCGCCGGCGGCTGCGGCGAGCTCGGTTCGCCACCATGCAAGTCGCGCTAGGGCCACGCCGGGGTCGGAGGCCGCCTCCAGCGTGGCGTCGAGCTCACGAGCAAAGGCGGCCAGGGCCACCACGGCACGGCGCTGCGGCGCCGGTAGAAAGAGCGTGGCGTAGTGCAGGCTGGAGCCGCTGCGGGCGCCGCGCGCCAGACAGTAATCGTGCGGGTCCATGCCCTGCTCGCAGGCCGCGTCGGAAAGGCGCGCAGTCTAGCAACGGGGTCGTGTCGCGCCCGCCGCCAACGAGGGCAGGCGGCTTCCTTTAGAATCGCTGCGATCCGCGGTGTCCGCTGTCCGCCGGGACGCTCGAGCGGAGGTGGCGAAATTGGTAGACGCACCAGGTTTAGGTCCTGACGCCTTCACCGGCGTGCGGGTTCGAGTCCCGCCCTCCGCACCACACCGAATCCTGCCGTGGCCCGGCCACGACCTCACGTTGAATAGACCATGACTCAGAACGTAGAAAGCCTTGGCGCGCTCGAGCGCCGCATCGACTTGAGCCTGCCCGCCGCCGAGGTGCGCAAGGAGATCGACAAGCGCCTGGCCAAGCTGTCGCGCACGGTGCGCATGCCGGGCTTCAGGCCCGGCAAGGTGCCGATGAAGATGATCGCGGCGAGCTACGGGCCGCAGGTCGAGACCGAAGTGCTGAACGACCAGATCGGTGCGGCCTTCGTGCGGGCGGTGGGCGACGCCAAGCTTCGCGTTGCCGGTGCGCCGCGCGTCGAGGCCAGGCCGGCGGCCGACGGGGCGGCCGAGCTGGGCTTCGCGGCGACCTTCGAGGTGTATCCGGAGATCACCCTGGGCGAGCTCGCCGGCGTGGAGGTCAAGCGCGCGGTGTGCCCGGTGGGCGAGGCCGAGATCGACGAGACCATCGACATCATGCGCAAGCAGCGCGCCGAGTTCGAGTCGGTGAGCCGCGCCGCCGCCACCGGCGACCGCGTGACGATCGACTTCAAGGGCACTCAGGACGGCGTGGCCTTCGAGGGCGGCACGGCCCAGGGCTACCCCTTCGTGCTCGGCGAGGGGCGCATGCTCCCCGAGTTCGAGGCGGCGGTGACGGGCATGGCGCCGGGCCAGACCAAGACCTTCCCGCTGACCTTCCCGGACGACTACGGTTCGCGCGATCTGGCCGGCAAGACGGTGCAGTTCGAGGTGAGCGTGGCGAAGGTGGAGGAACCCAGGCTGCCGGCGATCGACGCCGAGTTCGCCAAGTCGCTGGGCATCGAGGACGGCGACGTGGCCAAGATGCGCGCGGAGATCAAGTCCAACCTCGATCGCGAGGTGAGCTCGCGCCTGAAGTCGCGCACCAAGGATTCGGTGATGGAAGCCCTGGCGGGTCTGGCGCAGTTCGAGCTGCCCAAGGCACTGGTCGCCGAGGACCAGCAGCGTCTGATCGAGATGGCGCGCGCCGACATGGCCTCGCGCGGCATGGACGTCAAGGACGCGCCCATTCCGCCCGAGCTGTTCACCGCCCAGGCCGAGCGTCGCGTGCGCCTGGGCCTGGTGGTGGGCGAGGTGGTGGCCAAGGAGGGGCTGGCCGTGCGCCCCGATCAGGTGCGCCGACTGGTCGAGGAGATGGCGCAGAGCTATGAACGCCCGCAGGACGTGATCAACTGGTACCTTTCCGACCGCAAGCGCCTGGCCGAACTCGAGTCGGTGGCGCTCGAGAACAACGTCATGGACTGGGTGCTCGGCAAGGCCAAGGTGGTCGACACGGCAGTGGCCTTCGACGAACTGATGGGCCGCGGCGCCCCCCGCAAGTAGTCGTCCGCGCGCGCGGACGCCTCGCCTGACCCCCAACAGGAGCGCAAGAAGACATGGATCCCCAAGGACTCGGCATGGTGCCGATCGTCATCGAGCAGAGCGGGCGCGGCGAGCGCGCCTACGACATCTATTCGCGCCTGCTGCGCGACCGGGTGATCTTCCTGGTGGGTCCGGTCAACGACCAGACGGCCAACCTCGTGGTGGCGCAGATGCTGTTCCTCGAGTCCGAGAACCCGGACAAGGACATCGCTCTGTACATCAACTCGCCGGGCGGCTCGGTGTACGCGGGCATGGCGATCTACGACACGATGCAGTTCATCAAGCCGCAGGTGTCGACGATCTGCGTGGGCATGGCGGCGAGCATGGGGGCCTTCCTGCTGTCGGCCGGCGCGAAGGGCAAGCGCTACGCGCTGCCGAACTCGCGCATCATGATCCACCAGCCCTCGGGCGGCTCGCAGGGCCAGGCCTCGGACATCGAGATCCAGGCGCGCGAAATCCTGGATCTGCGCGCGCGACTGAACAAGATCCTCGCCGATCGCACGGGGCAGCCGATCGAGCGTATCGAAAAGGACACGGACCGCGACAACTTCATGAGCGCCGAGGATGCGGTAAATTACGGGCTGATCGACAAGATCTTCGTCAAGCGCGGCGAGTCCGCCTGAAGATCGACACACGGGCGCACGCATGTCAGAGAAGAAGGGTTCCAGCGAGAAGCTTCTGTACTGCTCCTTTTGCGGCAAGAGCCAGCACGAGGTCAAGAAGCTCATCGCCGGCCCGTCGGTGTTCATCTGCGACGAGTGCATCGACCTTTGCAACGACATCATCCGTGACGAGGCGGCCACCGAGCCTGCCGCCGCGGCCAAGAGCGACCTGCCCAGCCCGCAGGAGATCTGCGGCATCCTCGACCAGTACGTGATCGGGCAGGAACGCGCCAAGCGCATCCTGTCGGTGGCGGTCTACAACCACTACAAGCGGCTCAAGCACCTGGCCTCCTCGAAAGAGGAGGTCGAACTGGCCAAGAGCAACATCCTGCTGGTGGGTCCGACCGGCTCGGGCAAGACGCTGCTCGCGCAGACGCTCGCGCGCATGCTCAACGTTCCCTTCGTGATCGCCGATGCGACCACGCTGACTGAGGCAGGCTATGTCGGCGAGGACGTCGAGAACATCATCCAGAAGCTGCTGCAGAACTGCAATTACGAGGTCGAGAAGGCGCAGAAGGGGATCGTCTACATCGACGAGATCGACAAGATCAGCCGCAAGAGCGACAACCCCAGCA
>ERZ795054.1764-NODE-1764-length-19337-cov-4.845711_pt1 | contig 19337 bp, 20 predicted proteins | sample MGYA00375138_ERZ795054 | MGnify/ENA primary metagenome ERZ795054 (study PRJEB30183, sample SAMN05720215) | anaerobic digester metagenome | isolation source: active sludge of municipal wastewater-treating anaerobic digesters | place: USA | collected 2014-12-23 ... | reverse complement strand
CCGGTCGTTCCCGCGGCCCTCGGGGAGGTCGAGTCGTTCTACGATCCCCCCTTCCGCCGGGCGATCCGGGCCGACGTCGCGGTCGTCATGCTTTCCCACGCCCGGTTCCCGGCCCTGGACCCGGAGGCCCCGGCGTCCCTGTCGCCGGCGGTGATCGGGCGGCTCAAGGAGGGGCTCGGGTTCCGGGGCGTCGTCCTGACCGACGACGTGGCCATGAAGGCCCTGTCCGGGGAGGGCGGTGCGGGGGACGCCGCGGTTGCCGCCGTCCGGGCCGGAGCCGACATGGTCATGGCAAGCGGGGGACGGGTCGCCCGGGAGGTCTATCGGGCCCTCCTGGAGGCGGTCCGGAGCGGGGAGCTTCGGGAGGCCCGGGTCCGGGACGCCGCGGCCCGGATCCTGACCCAGAAGCTCCGTTTCGGGCTCCTAAAAGGAATTGACTAGGGACGAATACGGGGACGGGAGCGGACAGGATACACAGGATTGAATACGGATGGACAGGATGGAAATGTCGTCCATGATCTCACATGGAACGCGATATAGGATCCTGTTTTTCCGGATCTTTCTCGTTCACTATGATGAATTCAGTTGGATGCTGGCTATCGTATTTTTAAACCAATTCTATATATGTAAAAAATATAGGATCTATCTTGTTGATCCTTTAAAAATCCTGTTATCCTGTCGCTCCTTTCCAGCTTCCTCCATGCTTTTTCGAAGGAAGATCCGCGCCGATACTGGAAGGGTGAAGACCCGCGAAGTCCTGTGGATCGCCCTGGCCGCCCTCGCCCTCTCCGCGGGCGCCCAGACACCGGGGGAGGCGTCCGCCCTGACCCTCGCCCCCGAGGATCTCCGGATCGAGCAGAGGGCCGACGGGGGCTATCACCTCTACATCCGCGCCAAGCCCGGCCTGGGGAGCGTCCTGCTCACGGAGACCACCAAGGATCCCGCGGGTAAGGCGGACAATTACGCCTACCGGGCCCCGGAGAAGAATCCCGTCAACGGGGACGAGAAGCGCCTGCTGGACGGCAAGTTCCTGGATCCCGCCCGGGGGATCTGGTCCCTGATCGATTCCACCCCGGAACCGGATCCGGAACTCGGATCCGCCTTCCACATATTCCTGCCCTGGGTCGTAGAGTACGGGTACCCCTGGTCGCGACAGGGGGAGGTCTTCCTCTCGGACGGGACCTTCGTGAACATCCGGGCCTTCCCCAAGCCCTACGCGGACTATACCGGGGGCTTCCGGGACAATCCCTACGAGATCCGGGTGACCCAGAAGCCCTTCCCCCGGCCCGCGCCTCCCCCGACGCCCCCGGCGGAGCCGGACAAGAGCCTGTACATGAAGGAGACCGTCCGGGCCTTCGAGGCCATCGCCCAGGCGGGCAAGGGCGACGCCCTCTTTTCGACGGGCCGGGAGGACATCAACGACAAGCTCGGGAAGATCCTGGACACCGCCCGGGGGAAGTCCGTGGACCTGGTGCTCTGCCTGGACACCACGGACAGCATGAAGGACGACATCGACGCGGTGAAGGAGAGCCTTCCGGCCATGATCCGGGACCGGATCTCGGAGTTCCGCTCCTTCCGGCTGGGCCTGGTCCTCTACAAGGACTACTTCGAGGACTACCTGACCAAGCGATACGATTTCACCGCGGACTTCGGGGCCTTCACGGCCAACGTGACCGCCGTCCGGGTGGCGGGGGGCCGCGACATCCCCGAAGCGGTGTACGAGGCCCTGCACGAGGCGGCCACGGCCTTTCCCTGGTCCGCGGAGGCCCGGATGATCGTGCTGATCGGGGACGCCCCGCCCCATCCCCTGCCCCGGGGTAAGATCGACAAGGCCGCCGCCCAGGCCGCGGCCCTGGACCGGGGCATAGAGGTGAGCGTCATCATCCTGCCCCATTGAGGGGCCGGGAGGCGGAGCCACATATTTCCGGTTGCGGGGCCGGAGTATTTCGTTTAGGATGGACCGTGGAACGAGCGGTTCGAGAGTCTGACGGTGCGGGCGAGGGCAGGGGATGAGGGCTGCAAGGTTTTTTCATAGGGACCCCCTTGAGGCGTTCGACGGGCGCGGGACCTTCGCGGCCGTATCCTCGGCGCTCGTCTTCGCGGCGCTCTTCCTGGGTTCCCCGGCAAGCCTCCCCGACGCGGCCGTGTCCGTCGGCTCCGCGGACATGCGGACCCTCGCCTTGGAGACCCTCGAGGCCGAGGCGGGGGCGGAACTTATCGCGGAGACCCCGCCCCGGGACGAGGGGCTCTGGTACCAGGTCTACGAGGTCAAGAAGGGCGATATACCCGGAATGATCGCGGAGGCCTTCGGCGTGACCGTGGACACCCTGATCAGCTTCAACGACATCCGGAATACCCGGGCCATCCGGATCGGGACCCACCTCAAGATTCCCAACATGAACGGCATCCTGCACGAAGTGACGGCGGGGGATACGGTGGAATCGATCGCGGCCAAGTATTCCGTCCCCGCGGACAGGGTGGCCGAGGTGAACCGGGTGGGTCCCGGTACGCTTTTTGAGGGCCGGAAGCTCTTCCTCCCGGACGCCCGGCTTTCCAGCTTCACCCTCCGGGAGATCAACGGGGACCTGTTCAAGTGGCCGATCCGGGGCTGGATCACCAGCTGGTACGGATGGAGGGACGATCCCTTCTCCGGCACCCGGACCTTCCATACGGGCATCGACATCGGCGCCCCCCACGGGGCTTCGGTCCGGGCGGCCATGGAGGGGCGGGTATCCACCACGGGGTACAACGCCGTCTCGGGCAACTACGTCATCATCTCCCACCACTCGGGGTACGCGTCCATGTACGCACATCTGGACAGCATAGCGGTCCGGAAAGGCCAGGCGGTCTCCATCGGGACACGGATCGGGGCGGTGGGCAACACGGGGTACTCCACGGGGAGCCACCTGCATTTCACCGTCCTCAAGAACGGCCGGACGGTCAACCCCATGCTCCTGCTGAACTGATCCGCCCCGGCGGAACGTCCGCCCCTCCGGTTTGACACCCCACCCGGTCTACGCTAAAATACGTCCAATGATAGAATTGACCGGGGTCCCGGTTTCCCCGGGCATCGCCATCGGAAAAGCCTTCCTCTTCCTGGAGGACGAGGACGTCTCCATACCGAACTACTATATCCGCACGGCGGACGTGGATTCCGAGTGGGACCGGTTCCGGACGGCCATCGGCAAGGCCCGCGGGGAGATCACGGAGCTCCGGGACCGGGCCCGAAGCGAGATGGGTCCGACCCATTCCGCGATCTTCGACGCCCACCTCCTCATGCTGGAGGATCCCGAGCTCATGGAGGGCCTCGAGTCCTCCCTCCGGGAGTCCCTCCGGAACATCGAGTGGATCGTCTTCCAGCGGGAGCAGGAACTGATCGAGCAGCTCTCCCGGGTCCAGGATCCCTACATCCAGGACCGGGTGGCGGACATCCGGGACGTCACCAAGCGCATCCTGAACCACCTGATGTTCCGGGAGCGGTTCACCCTCTCCGACCTGGAGGACGAGATCGTCCTGGTCGCCCACAACCTCCTGCCCTCGGACATCATCGCCATGAACAAGCGGGCGGTGAAAGCCCTGGTCCTGGACGGGGGCGGGAAGACCAGCCACGCGGCCATCCTGGCCCGGGCCTTCGAGATCCCCGCGGTCCTGGGCGTCGCGGGGGCCACCCGGAACGTGCGCAACGGGGACGGGGTGATCGTGGACGGCCGCAAGGGCAGGGTGGTCGTGGAACCCGACGAATCCACCCTGATCCGCTACGAGCAGGTCCGATCTCGGGACGTCGAGCGGGAGAAGGCCCTCCTGGCTACCGAGGTCCTGCCCGTCCGGACCAAGGACGGCCGGTCCATCCTGGTCAAGGCCAACATCGAGATACCCGAGGAGGTGGACACGGTCCGCAGGCACGGTGCCGACGGGGTGGGCCTGTTCCGGTCCGAGTTCCTCTTCCTCCAGCCCGGCCGCATCCCCTCGGAGGAGGAGCAGTACCGGGCCTACCGGTCCGTGCTCAAGTCCATGGAAGGCCGACCCGTCACCATCCGGACCCTGGACCTGGGAGGCGACAAGGCCCTCCCCGAGCTCTCGGGCCGGGAGGAGAAGAATCCCCTCCTGGGATGGAGGGCCATCCGCCTGTGCCTCTCCCGGGACGACCTCTTCCTGACCCAGCTCCGGGCCATCCTCAAGGCCTCCGTGGAGGGGGACGCCCGGATCATGTTCCCCATGATCTCCGTGCCCGAGGAGCTGGACCAGGCCCTGGCCCTGCTGGAACGCGCCAAGGCAGAATGCCGGGCGGCGGGCTTCGCCTTCCGCGAGGACATCCCCGTGGGGATCATGATCGAGGTGCCCTCCGCGGCCCTGGTGGCGGACATCCTGGCCAAGAAGTCGGCCTTCTTCTCCATCGGGACGAACGACCTGATCCAGTACACCCTGGCCGTGGACCGGGGCAACGAGAAGGTGGCCTACCTCCATCAACCCTTCCACCCCGCGGTCCTGCGCCTGATCAAGGCTGCCATCGAGGCGGCCCGGGCGGCGGGCATTTCCGTGGGAATGTGCGGAGAGATGGCCTCGGACCCCTACGCGGCCCTGGTCCTCCTGGGCCTGGGCCTGGACGAGTTCTCCATGTCCAGCGTCAGCATCCCGGAAATCAAGCGCCTCCTCCGGGGCGCGGATTCCGGCGAGGCCGCCTCCCTGGCCCGGGAGGTCCTGGCCATGGAGTCCGCCGCGGAGATCGAGCGCTACCTCCGGGAGCGCATCGACCCGGAGGCGGGCGTATTCCGGTGAACCCGAACGGCCCGACCGGCCGAAACAGATCCGCCCCGAGCGGCAAGGAAGACATGCGAGAGACGAACCCCCAGGAACCCGCCGCCCCCGCGGCACCCGCGGCCCGGACCCGATACCGGAACCTCCCCGTCGTGGTCGTAGCCGGACGGCCGAACGTAGGCAAATCCACCCTCTTCAACCGACTCCTGCGCAAGCGCAGGGCCATCACGGACCCCACCCCGGGAGTCACCCGGGATCCCGTGGACGCCGAATGCGTCCTGCCGGGCACGGAGCGCCGGGTCCTCCTGGTGGACACCGGGGGCGTGACCCTGGAGCGATCGGACATGAACGACCTGGTGTCCCGGCGGTCCGTGGCCACCCTGGACAAGGCCGACCTCATCCTCTTCCTGGTGGACGCCACCGGCCTGACCCCGGAGGACGAGGAGCTCGCGGCCCGGCTCCGCCGAAGGGCGGACCGCACCATCCTGGTGGTCAACAAGACGGACAGCCCGGAGCGGGACGCCCTGGCCTACGGCTTCGCCCGGCTGGGCTTTTCGGAGCTGGTGGCCGTGTCCGCGGAGCACGGCCGGAACGTGGACGAACTGGTGGAGCGCATCGTCGCCCGCCTGGACTTCTCCAAGGTCTCCTCGGAGGAGGACCTGCACGACGACGTCCGGGTGGCCATCCTGGGCAAACCCAATACGGGCAAATCAACCCTCCTGAACCGCCTTCTTGGGGAACAGAAGTCCCTGGTCAGCGAGATCGCGGGCACCACCCGGGACGTGGTGGAGGGATCCACGACCTGGAAGGGACGGCGCATCACGGTCCTGGACACCGCGGGGATCCGCCGGAAGAAGAAAGTCCACGAGGACGTCGAGTACTACTCCGTGAACCGGGCCATCCGCACCGTGGAGGACTGCGATATCGTGGTCCTCATGATCGACGCCCAGGAGGGTCTCACGGACCAGGACAAGAAGATCGCCGCCCTGGCGGTGGAGAAGGGGAGGGGTCTGGTCTTCGCCCTGAACAAGTGGGACCGGATGCCGGACCTGAAGAACTCCTTCGAGGCCTCCCGGGACAAGCTCCGGTACTTCTTCGGCCAGATGGCCTTCGCCCCGGTCCTTCCCCTGTCCGCCAAGGAGGGAACGGGAGTCCCCAAGCTCCTGGACATGCTCCTGGCGGTCTTCGGCCAGCTCACACGGAAGATCGAGACCTCCGCCCTGAACAAGGCCGTGGAGGACTGGGTGGCGGCCTATCCGCCCCCCGTGGGACCCCGCACCCGGTTCAAGCTCCGCTACGCGGTGCAGTCCGGGATCAACCCGGTCAAGTTCATCCTCTTCACAAGCCGCCCCGACGCCGTCGGGGAGTCCTACCTCTCGTACCTCAAGAACAAGATACGCTCCGACCTGGGGTTCTCCCTGATCCCCGTGGGCCTGGAAGTCCGGGGTTCCTCCTCCTGGAAGGCGGACCGGGCGTAGGGCCGTGCGCTCCTACTCGATCGGGGAGGTGGAGCGGGTCCTGGGGGAGAAGGCCCACGTGATCCGGTACTGGGAGCGGTCCGTCCCCCTGGTCTCCCCGCGGCGCAGCGAGTCCGGCCGCCGGGAATACTCCGAGGCGGAGCTCCTGGCCCTGCTCCGGGTCAAGCACCTGGTCCGGCGGAGGGGGCTCTCCCCCGAGGCCGCCCGGGAGGTGCTGATCCGGGAGGCCTCCGGACCCCGGCAGGACCTCCGGGCCCGGGCCTTCGAGATCCGCGCCCTCCTGGTCCGGGCCTACATCCTTTCCCTGAACAGCCTTCCTTGAAAGACCGCCCCGGGGGTGATACCCTTTCCGGAAGAACCCGATGTCAGGAGCCGCCATGCCCGCCGTTTCCGCGAAGAGCCTCTGCGATTTTCTGGACGCCTCGCCCACCCAGTTCCACGCCGCCGACGCCCTGGCCGCGGCCCTCCAGGCCCGGGGAGCCCTGGCCCTGGACGAGCGGAGCGAGTGGAACCTGGAACCCGGCAGGACCTACTACGTGGTCCGCAACGGCTCCGGCCTCGTCGCCTTCCGGATCGGCGGCGAATCCCCCGCCCGGACCGGGTTCGCCCTGGCGGGGGCCCACACGGACGCCCCGGCCCTAAGGGTCCGGCCGGAAAAGTCCCTCCGGCACAGGGCGGGGGACCGGATCGCGGTGGAGGTCTACGGGGGGCCCATCCTGTCCACCTGGCTGGACCGGCCCCTGGCCCTGGCGGGCCGGGCCGCGGTCCGGGGCTCGGACGGCCGCCCGGAGCTCCGGCTGGTCAACCCCGCGGGACCCGCGGCGGTCATCCCGAACCTGGCCATCCACCTCAATCGGGAGGTCAACAAGGGGTTCGAGTACAACGTGCAGAACCACCTGCCCGCCCTGGTGGCCGCCCCCCTGGCGGACCGGAGGCCGGCGGAAGGGGACGCTCCGTGGGCCCTGGCCGAGACGGCCCGGAACCTGGGCGTGCCCGTACGGGACATCCTGGGGGCGGAGCTCTTCCTGGTGGATGCGAGCCGGGCGGTGATCCTGGGTCGGGACGGGGAGCTGGTCAACTCGGGGCGGATCGACAACCTGGCGGGCTGTCACGCCATCCTGGCGGCCTTCAACGCGGCCCCCCCGGGGGCCCACGGCCAGGCCGCCGTCTTCTTCGACAACGAGGAGATCGGCTCCGGGACCCGGCAGGGGGCGGACGGACTCTTCCTCCGGGATGTCCTGGCCCGGGTCTGCGCCCGCTCGGGCTGCGATTCCGAGGGCTTCTACCGCGCCCTGGCGGCCTCGTTCTGCGTGTCCGTGGACGCCGCCCAGGGCTGGCATCCCAACTTCCAGGAAAAGTACGACGAGGCCTACTCCCCCGTCCTGAACGGGGGACCCGCGGTCAAGGCCAACGCCAACTTCAAGTACGCCACGGACGCCGAGTCGGAGGCCCGATTTCGCGCCTGCTGCGAGGACGCGGCGGTCCCCTGCCAGAAGTTCGCCGTGCGGGCGGACCTGACCCCGGGCTCGACCATCGGCCCCCTGTCCTCCGCCCTCAGCGGGATCCGGACCGTGGACGTGGGCTCCCCGCTCCTGGCCATGCACTCCATCCGGGAGACCGCCGGATCCTACGACCACGATTTCATGACCGCGGCCTTGCGCCGCTTTTACGAGAAAGGCCCCGGGGCCTGAGGGCTCCGGGCAGTCTTGATTCGGCATCCATCCGGGAGGAGGACCTATGCGTAAGCGACTTGTCATGACCCTGTTCGCGGTTCTGGCCCTGTCCGCGGCCCTGGGCGCCCAGGAGACCGCGGTTTCCCGGGTGGTGCGGGTGACGGTCTACGGGGATCGGGCCCTGGTGACCCGCCGGGCCGAGGTGAGCCTGTTCAAGGGCGAGTCCACGGTCCTCTTCGGGAACCTGCCCGCCTCGGTGGACCCCGCCAGCGTCCAGGTCTCCGGCAAGGGGGCCTTCACCCTGCGGGACGTGAGGGTGGCCGCCCGCCAGCTTACCCGGGACGTGTCCGCCCAGCTCACGGCCCTGGAAACCGAGAAGCGCGGCCTGGAGGACAAGCTGACCCTGGTCAACGACCGGGTCCGGGAGGCCGAGGCGGAGAGGACTTTCCTGGCGGACATGGCCAAGCGCCTGACCTCCAACGCCGGAAATTCCGAATCCCTGCCCCTGGATCCCGGCTCCTGGGCCAAGATGCTGGATTTCCACCGACAGCGGAACGCGGCGGTGAACGAGACGGTCCGGACCTCCCGCCGGGAGATCCAGGCCCTGCAGGCGGAGATCGACCGGGTGAACCGGGAGATCCGGAGCCTGGGGGCCGGGACGCGCCTCTCGGTCACCGAGGCGGAGCTGGTCCTGGACGCCTCCTCTCCGACCAAGGCGGTCCTGGAAGTCTCCTACCTGGTCGCCGGCCCTTCCTGGCGCCCCGACTACGTCCTTCGCGCCGATTCCGAGGCCGCCCGCCTCTCCGTCCACTACCGGGCCCTGGTTCGGCAGAACACCGGGGAGGGCTGGGAGGGCGCGGAGCTGTTCCTGTCCACAGCCCGGCCCCAGGCGGGGGGAGCGCTCCCGGTCCTGCCGCCCTGGTACCTGGATATCTACAGCCCGCCCTCAGCGCGACGGGACGAGGCCGCCAAGTCGGCCCCGGCTCCGGCCGCCGCGGGCGTCCGCGGCGCGGCGGAATCCTCTTCGGACCTAGCGTGGGGCGAACCCGCCCCGGAGATGCGGATCGACACGGCCCAAGCGTCCACGGGCGCCACCGCCGTGACCTTCGCCATCCCGGGGGCCACCACGGTGTCCTCGGACAACAAGGACCGGACTGTCACCATCGCCGTCCTGGACCTGCCCGTGACCTTCTCCTACGCGGCGATACCCAAGCTCTCGCCGTACGCCTACTTCCGCTGCGAAGTGAAGAACGATTCCGCCTATCCCATACTGGCCGGGCCTTCCCACGTCTACGTGGACGGGTCCTACGTGGCCGACGCCGCCCTGGAAGCCGTGCCCGCGGGCGGTTCCTTCAAGGCCGACCTGGGGATCGACGAGGGCATCCGGGTGGAGCGGAAGCTCCTGCGCAAGTTCGACGAGAACACCGGCGCCCTGACCAAGAAATCCAAGACCACCTGGGAGTACGAGATCAAGGTCAAGAACTCCAAGAAGCGGGACATCGTCCTGGAGGTCTCCGACCAGCTCCCGGTGTCCCTGAACGAGCAGATCGTGGTCAAGGCCCTGGCTCCGCCGTATTCGAAGGATACGGACACCCTCCGCAAGATCGAGAACGAGACGTTCGTGTGGACCCTGAAGCTCCCCGCCGGAAAGGAGTCGGTCCTGCCCCTTTCCTTCAGCGTGGAGTACCCGAGGGGCATGCCGATCCTGGGCCTGGAATAGCGGCAAGGGGCGCTTTCGCGCCCCTTGCCGGCGCCGAAGCCTGCGAGGCTTCGGCGATGTTTCCGGAGAATCGCTTTCGCGCCCCTTGCCGGCGCCGAAGCCTTCGGGGCTTCGGCGATGTTTCCGGAGGATCGCTTTCGCGCCCCTTGCCGGCGCCGAAGCCCATCCGGGCTTCGGCGAGGCTACCGGAGAATCGTTTTCGCGCCCCGGACGCCCTGAGGACGCCGCTTCCGACAGGCTCCTAGGGAATCCGGGTCAAGTCCCGGGTTCCCGGTCCGGGCTTCCGGATTCGTCCGGGCAGGTCTCGCAGCGGTTCTTGCCGCCCGATTTGGCCCGATAGAGGGCCTCGTCCGCCCGGAACAGCAGGGAATCCAGGCTGTCCCGGTTCGTCCCGGCGCCCCGGGAGCAGACGGTATCCGAGATTCCGACGCTGACCGTGAGCCGGGCGGTTTCCAGGACCGGGGGCCGGGGCGACGCCTCGATGGCCGCCCGGATCCGGTCGCAGGCGATCCGGGCTTCCGCGGCGCGTACGCCCGGGAATAGGATGATGAACTCTTCGCCGCCGAAGCGACCGGGGATGTCGTATTCCCGGACCCCGGACTTCAAGTTTTCCGCGATGATCCGCAGGGCAGCGTCCCCCGCGGCGTGACCGAACCGGTCATTGACGGCCTTGAAGTCGTCCGCGTCGATCAGAGCGCAGGCCAGGGGCTGGCCGGACCTCCGGCACTTGGATTCCTCCTGGACGAAGCGCTCCAGGATGTACCGTCGGTTGTACAGCCCCGTCAGGGCGTCCCGGGTGGCGGCCTGCTCCAGTTCCGAACGCACCCGGTCCAACTGCCGCCGGAGGCGGATCACGAAGAAGAGGACGGCCGCCAGGGTCCCCGCCGCGATCAGAAGCTCGAGCCAGAAGACCAGGGCGACGTTCTTCTTCAGCTCCCCCTCGAGCCGGTCCACCGGGAAGGTGACGGAGATGCCGCCCCGGATGTCCCCCTCTCGGTACCCCTGCTTGGCGTGGCAGGCCAGGCAGGATCGCTCGGTTTTCAGCGCCCCCATGTAGCGGAACTCCCGGCCCGCTTGGCCGTCCGTGGTTTCCCAGTACTCCAGGGCGCCGGCCTCGAAGGAACGCAGGGCCCTTCGCTCGAAGTCGTCCGGAATATTCCCCGGATTCAGGGGGTTGAGGCTGGTGATCTTGAACCGGTAGTCGTCCCGCACCGAGGCGATCTCCGAAATCTCCCGGGTGATCAGGGCGGGGTTGCGCAGGGTCAGGAGGGAACCGTCCGCGGCCTGTAGGTCGGGGTGCTCCAGCCACGGGTTGGATTCCACCCCCGGGCCCTTCCGGACATAGACCCCGCCGTACTCGGACGCCCACTGACGGGTCATCACGATCTGCCGGAACAGGGACTGGGCCCGCTCCAGCACGACTTCCCGGAGAAAGTCCGCGTTGCGCGCGGTGAAGCCCAGGAACACCCCCGTGAACAGGACCACCAGGGCGCCCAGCAGGGAGACGAGGAAGATCCTGTAGGCGCGGCGTTCATCCGCGGCCAGGCGGCCCGTGTCGAGCATCCGTTCCCCTCCAAGGAGAGTATGACGGATCCGGTTAGAAACCGCAAACGGTGGAACGGCTCGCGATTCTGGGTCCCGCGGCTTCCCGTCGGATCGTCAGCCCCTCTCTGAGATGAACCGCCGCACGGCCCGCTCGATCTCGTCCCGCACCGAGCGGACCCGGGCCAGGATCTCCTCGTCGCTTCCCCGGAAGGAGGACGGATCCTCGAAGGGCCAGTGGATCCGCTCGGCCCGGCCCGGGAAGATCGGGCAGCGTTCGGCCGCCTCCTTGGAACAGACGGTGATCACGTAGTCGAACGCCGCGCCCCGGGCGTGCAGGTCGAAGACGCTCTTGGTGGGATTGTGGGAGATGTCGATTCCGGCCTCCGCCATGGCCCGGACCACGTAAGGGTTGAGCGTCCCCGGTTCGAGCCCCGCGCTCTCGGCCTCAAACCGTTCAGGGGCGAGGCGTTTGAGGAAGGCCTCTCCCATCTGGCTGCGGGCGGAGTTGTGGACGCACAGGAAAAGGACCTTCTTCACGGCGACTCCTCCCGGGACGGGTCGATCACGACGGCGTTCTTGTCCAGGAGGGGGTTCTTGCCCGTACGGGTTTTCAGCTTGCACGCGCATTGTCCGGATAGCTCGAACAGGGGATCCCTCCTCACCGGGAGGCCCTCCCGGTCCCAGTCGATCATGCCGCCCGCCATCTTCGCGATGTTGGTGAACCCGGCGTTCCGGAGCATCCGGGCGGCCTCCCGGCCGTAGATGCCCGAGGCGTCGGCCAGGACCAGGGGAAGGTCTCGCGGCAGCCGCTCGAAGCCCTTGGAGAAAAGGGTCCAGGGGAGGTGGATGGTCTGGGGAACCTCGAATACCCGGAAATTCGTCTCGTAGGCCTCCCGGAGGTCCACCAGGATCGCCCCCTTGGAGAGGTACTCGGCGGCCTCCGCGGGGGTGAGGTTGAGGATCCCTTCCGTCCGGGGAAGGGCGCCCGTGACGCTTGAAAAATCCGTCGCGACGCGGGCCCGGCTGGACATCGAACGCCTCCTTCGCGGGACCGCCGGCTACTTCGCGCGGGAGGGCACGAGCTCGGCTTCCGGCTCCGCCGCGCCCGGGAATCGGGAACGGGTCGCCCGGGCGATCCGGACCAGGGACAGCATCACGGGCACCTCCACCAGCACGCCCACCACCGTGGCCAGAGCGGCGCCCGAGGAGAGGCCGAAGAGGCTCACGGCCACGGCCACGGCCAGCTCGAAGAAGTTGGACGCCCCGATCATCCCCGCGGGAGCGGCTATCTCGTAGGGGACCTTCCAGGCCTTGGCCCATCCGTACCCGATGAAGAAGATGAAGTAGGTCTGGAGAACCAGAGGGACCGCGATCAGGAGGATGGCGATGGGATTTCGGAGGATGACCTCGCCCTGGAACGCGAACAGGATGACTAGGGTGAGCAATAGGCCGCCCTCGGTGATGCCGTCGAACTTCTTCACGAACACCCCGTCGAACCACTCCTTGCCGCGCTTCCGGATGAGCCGGGAGCGGGTCAGGGCCCCGAATCCCAGGGGAATCACCACGAAGAGCACGACCGAGAGGATCAGGGTGTCCAGGGGGACCCGGACGTCGCTCACGCCCAGCAGGAAGGCCACGATGGGGGTGAAGGCGAAGAGGATTACCAGGTCGTTCACCGCCACCTGAACCACCGTGTAGCCGGGATCCCCGTCGGAAAGGTAGGACCATACGAAGACCATGGCGGTGCAGGGCGCGGCCCCCAGGAGCACGGCGCCGGCCAGGTATTCCGTCGAAAGGCCGGAAGGTATGAAGGCTTTGAACGCGACCTTGAGGAAGAACCAGGCTATCAGGTACATGGTGAAGGGCTTGATGAGCCAGTTGACGACCAGGGTGACTATGAGCCCCTTGGGTTTCCGGCCGGCGTTTCGGATGCTGGTGAAGTCCACCTTCAACATCATGGGGTAGATCATGAGCCAGATCAGGACGGCTACGGGTATGGACACCTTGGCGTACTCGAACCTGCCCAGGAAGGCGGGAACCCCGGGCAGGAAGTATCCGATCGCCACACCCAGGGCTATGCAGAGCGCGACCCACAGCGAGAGGTATTTCGCGAAGAATCCCAGACCTGCGTTCGGCGTGTCGCTCATGGATGCTCCTTTGGCTTGAAGCGTTGACAGACGACGAATCTCGCCTTATTATTGGCCGAAAGGCCAAATGTGTCAAGCATTGTTTGGCCGAATCGCCAATCAGGATGGTGATGGAACATGGAGATTCCGGATCGGGAACGGCTTCTGCGCAGGGCGTCCATCCTCAAGTCCCTGGCCCATCCTTCCCGTCTCCTGATGATCGAGATGCTGGAGGAGGCACCCCGCTGCGTCGGGGAGCTCACGGAGGCCGTCGGTTCCGACATCACCACCGTGTCCAAGCACCTGGCCGTCCTGAAACGGGTGGGCCTGGTGCGGGACGTGCGGGAGGGGCAGTTCAGCCGGTACTCCATCGTCTGCGACTGCGTGAGCCACCTGGTCGACTGCATCGAGGAAGGGATGCGGGACCACGGATCCCCGGACGAGATCCGGCCGCCCGGGGCCGGCGTCCGCTGCTCCGCCGGGCGATCGAAACGGAGTTGACCCGCGGGACCGGCGGTCCGGCCCGGACCGCCGGGCAGGACCGGTCGACACCTCAGGCCGCGGCCCCGAAGGCCAGCCCCGCCAGCGTCGAAAGGGCGACGACCAATCCCACGTACGTCAGGGTCTTCTTCCAGCCCAGTTCTCCGGCGATGACCAGGATCGAGGGCAGGGACAGGCTCGGTCCGGCCAGGAGCAGGGCCAGGGCGGGGCCCTGCCCCATGCCGGAGCCCAGGAGCCCCTGGACGATGGGGATCTCCGTCAGGGTGGCGAAGTACATGAGGGCGCCCGCGACGGACGCGAAGAGGTTGGCGAGCAGGGAGTTGCCGCCCAGGAGTCCGGCGATCCAGGCGCCCGGGATCAGGGCGTCCCGCCCCGGCCGGCCCAGGAGGAACCCCGCGACCAGGACCCCCCCGAAGAGGAGAGGCAGGATCTGGAGGGCGAAGTCCCGGGTGGCGACCACCCACTCGATCCGTTCGTCCCGGTCGAACCACCGGATCACCGTATAGGCGAGGACCAGGGCGAAGGCCCCGGAGATCCACCACTTTGCGGAGTGGATCGCGTCCCAGAGGGCGCTGCCTCCCCGGGAACCGGCCCAGTTCACGAAGACCAGGATGCCGATCATGCTGGCCATGTAGACGATCATCTGTCCCAGGCCGCGGGAAGGCTTCTCCTGGGATCCCGAGAACAGGCGGGCGTCGGCAGCGCGCCTCTCGTCCTCCTTCCGGAAGATCAGGGCCATGGCCAGTCCGATCAGGACGGAGAAGAGCACGGCCCCGACGGCGCGGGCCAGCCCCAGCCTCCATCCGAAGACCTTGGCGGACAGGACGATGGCCAGGATGTTGATGGCCGGCCCGGAGTAGAGGAAGGCGGTCGCGGGTCCGAGCCCGGCACCCTTCTTGTAGATCCCCTTGAAGATGGGGAGGACCGTGCAGGAGCAGACCGCCAGGATGGTCCCGGACACCGAAGCCACCCCGTAGGCGGTCACCCGGTTCGCGTCCGGCCCCAGGTAGCGCAGGACCGCCTGCTGGTTCAGGAAGACCGTGATGGCCCCGGCGATGAACAGGGCGGGCACCAGGCAGAGCAGGACGTGCTCCCGGGCGTACTCGGAGAGCATGAGGAGGGCTTCCTGGACGGCGCTGGTTACCCGGGGGGCGCCCCAGGGGATGAAGTAGGCGGCCAGGAAGGCGCCCGCCAGGTACAGGAGCTTCCGGTTCGGAGTCCAGGCCTTCCCGCTCATGCGCGGACCTTGGCCGCTACCCGGGCCGCCACGTCCTCGATCACATCTCCCGTGATGGGGGTCTTGCCCTTCTCCACTCCGTACTCCGTGAGGATGTGGTGCTGGAAGGGGATGCCGGCCTTCTGGAAGATCTTGGCTCCGCAGGCCACCGGGCAGCCGTCCAGGACGATGTTGCGGGTCGCCGACTGGGCGGATTGCAGGTATCCGGAGAGCCCCGCCCCGATGGCGGCCAGGCAGGTGCCGACTCCGACCTTGTCCCGCATCAGGGCCCGCATCACCTGGTCCGCCAGGAGACCCGTGTTGGCCGCCCCCGAGCAGGCGTACAGAAGGTTCGTCTCGCACGTCCCTCCGCAGGTGCATCCGGCCATGTCAGTTCCCTCCCTTCAGGATCTCGATGATCTGGCTCTTCGCGAGCACCTTGCCCACCCGCTTCACGTCCCCGTCGATCGCCAGGGCCGGGGTCATCATCACCCCCATGTCCAGGATCTTGTCGACGTCCGTGATCTTCTCGACCTGGGCATCCAGGCCGAGTTCCGCGACGGCTTCCCGGGCGCGCTGGGCCAGGAGTTCGCAGTTGGGGCAGCCCTTCCCCAGGATCTGGATCTTCATGGTTCCTCCATGTTGCAAATTATGGAAACATTGCATAAATCTGTCAAGAGGTTCCTTGACAATTGTTTCGAAACTTTGCAACATTGAGGCATGGAACCCACGATCCCGCGCAAGTATTCCCTGCGGGCCGAGATGTTCAAGGCCCTGGCGCACCCCGCGCGAATCTACATCCTGGACAAGCTCCGGGAACGGCCCCGTTGCGTCTGCGAGCTCGCGGCGGAGATCGGCCTCGAGAAGTCCGCGGCCTCCAAGCACCTGTCCCAGCTCAAGGAGGCGGGATTCGTCGAGGACGAGCGCCGGGGGACCCTGGTGGAGTACCGCCTGGTGGCGCCCTGCGTCCTGGACATGGCGGCCTGCGCGGAGGGGACCATCCTGGAAAACCGGAGGAAGCGGCTGGAGATCCCCGGGGAAGGCTGATCGGACTTTCGCCCATTAAAAAGCGAGGCCGCCCACGGGCGGCCTCGCAATACTTAACTCCCTATCGGAAGAAGAGTTATGGCTTCGGCAGTTCCACGTAGGGCTTGGTAGGATCCCAGGTCCCGGACCGGGTCTCTCCCCGGATGCTGGGAATCTCAAGAATTTGCCCGGGAAGGATCAGGTCCGGATCGTTGGGGTTCACCAAGACCTTCTTGTTGGCGTCGTAGAGCAGCCGCCACTTCCAGGGGTCTCCGTAGACGAAGGGGTACTCAGCGATCCGCCACAGGCAGTCCCGGCGTTCGGGGATCAGGCGGACCGCATAGTACCTCGGCAGGGGCAGGCGCTCCGTGACGTCCGCCAGGGCCTCCAGCACCAGGTCCGAGTATTCCGCGGCGTCCAGCCAGCTTTCCGACTCGTAGGCCGCCGCGGCCAGCGCCATGCGGGCGGTCGCCAGGGACCATTCGCTGGGGTAGGTGTCCGGGACATTGTTTGTCACGGCCCAGGTCATGCGGACCTGGGCGGCCGCGTAGGCCTGGTCCGCCTGGTTCTTGGCCAGCATGGTCTCCACGAACTCGTCCGAGAGCCGGGCGAACTCCTGGGCCTGGGCGGCCAGGTCCGCCGCCGCGTCGTAGTCTCCGGCCTCGAAGGCTTCCGCGGCCTGGGCCCTAAGCTCCAGGCTCTTCCGGTAGTAGGAGTTCTGAAGCAGGCTCTGCCCGAAGACCGATGCGGCGATGAGCAGGGCGACGATAAGCAGGGTTGCGCGTTTCATGGCCGCCTCCTCATTCTTCCGCCGTGCCGAGGATCTCGTCCCCGGACCGGGCCTTGGATTCGCTCTCCTGGGTCCGGGCCTCCGCCTCGGCCAGGGCCGCCAGCGCGGCGTCCCGCTTGACCTGGGCTTCGGCGTAGGCTTCCTCGAAGAGCTCCGCGGAGCGGTCGAACTCGGGACCGGCTTCCTGGTAATTTCCTCCCGCCAGGAGCGCGGAGGCGTTGTTGTAGACCGCCAGGGCTTCGGCGTACTTCTCCTTGACGGCCACCTGGGCCTTGATCTCCTCGGATCTGCGCTTGGCGTCGTCCGCGGGGGCCTTTCGCTCGACCGCGTAGGTCTGCCAGCCCTTCTGGACCACCAGGTTGTACCGGAGGGTGGCCTCGTCCAGGGCGTCCAGGGCTCCGTCGGGATTGGTCGCGAAGAGGGCGTCCGACTCGGCCAGCTTTTCATCCGCCAGCTTGAAGTTGCCCGCGTCGTACCGGGCGAAGTCCTTCTCCTCGATGGAATCGCGGATTCCCAGTGCCCGGGCCTTCTTGTAGGCGGCCTCGTAGGTCTGGCGGGCCTTCTCGAAGGCTACCAGGGCTTCCTCGTCCTTTTTGGCCTCCGAGAGGGAGGCACCCGCCGCGTAGGCCGCGTCTCCCTGGGCCATCCGCTCGGCGGCCGTCTCGGGGGCTCCCTCCTTGACCGCCAGGGCCTTCATCTCGTCGGCCCGCTTGCGGTTTTCCGCGGCCAGGATGCCGGCTCCCTTGGCCAGGACGTCCTTGAACGCCGCGATGGTTTCCTTGAGGACCGGGGCGGCCTTCTCGTTGTCCTTGGCGTCGTAGGCGGTCTTGCCCTCCACGTACTTGGCGTCCGCCGCCTTGTAGTCGTCGGCGACGACCTCGAAGAGCTTGAGGTCGAAGGCCTTCTTGCGCAGGGCCGTGGCCTCGGCGAGCAATGCGTCCGCCTCGGCCTGGGAAACCGAGGGCGTCGGGGCGGGCTGGGGAACAGGTTCCGGCTCGGGAGCCGGGGGCTTGGTTGCGCATCCCGCGGCCAGCAGCACGCCGATGGCTAGGATCGGGATCAGTCTCTTCACAAGCACCTCCAGGATTTTGTTGTTATCGTTCGACACGCCGCTCCGGCGGGAATCGCCGGAACGAACGAGTTCGGAGAGTGCAGAAGCTTCGAGTAAGCTGGTACCTACTATCCATAGTACCACATCCGCAAAGGATCTGGCAAACTTCGAAGGGTGGAAAAGCGCGGAAAACCCGGAAAGAGGTTTCCCTTCCATCGGGATGGGATGGCCGGCTGCTTCGCTCGGGGGAGACGGGGCCGGGAACTCCGGCCCCGGATTCACTCGTATTCCACGGTGAACCCCGGGAATTCCTTCTGCAGCTCCTCCCGGAGAGTCCGTTCGATGGTGACGATGATCTGGCCGTTCATGGCGGAGCAGGCCGGGCATTCGTGGGCCCGGGGGGCGGCGTCCAGGCGTACCACCAGGGCTTTTTCCTTGGCGGAATACCGGATCTTGGAGACCAGGTTCAGCTCCGAGAGGGCCAGCTCGCTCACCGGGTCCTTGACCCGCGCCAGGACGGCGTCGAACTTGGCCCGGGTGGCGGGATCGAGTTCCATGGTTACGCCTCCTTCTTGGAATCCAGGAACCGGGGGACGGCGTGAAGCACGGTCTCGAGGTCCGCGGACGCGTCCCCGCCCCGGGGCACCGTGTACAAATAGAAGGTCTTGTTGTCCGGGAAGGAACAGAAATGCCGTAGGCGTCCGGGCTCCGGGAAGGCGGCCAGCAGGGATTCGAGTTCCGAGGAAAGATCCGTTCCCCGCCAGAGAAGGACGAAGCGCTTCCCGCCCGCCTCGGCGTCCCTCCGGTTCATCTCCTCGATCCCGTCGATCCGGGCCCGCCGCAGGGTCGTCCGGGACACGATGTGGGCCTCGCCCTTGATCTTCTTCTTGGTGAAGAGGTTGATGAAAAACCGGTCCGTGAAGCCCAGGAGCCGGGAGATCGGGAGGTAGAGCAGGGACTGCCGGGGGCTCAGGGTCATGGTGCCCTTGGCGCTGACCCAGGGGCCCGTGGACAGGGTATAGACGAAGTTGTAGCCGATGGAGCCGCCGATGTTCACGTAGTTTGTGTGGTTGGGCTTGAGCAGGGCTTCCAGGCCCCGGGAGATCGAGGCCGCCAGGGCTTTGTTCCGCCTGCGACCGAAGAAGTACTGGGCGGTGGCGGCCACGCCCATCACGACCAGGGCGGACAGAAGGTAGGGATTCAGGTTCATGCGCGTCCTTTCGGTCCCGAGGCCAGGAAGTCCGCCACGAGAGCCTCGGTTTCGATCGTACGGAGATCCTCCCGCTCGTGCAAGCCCCCGGTCAGGAAGGTGAAGTCGAAGGCCCGGATCCCGGCCAGACGCTTGTCCAGGGACCAATCCGCCTTGGACACCCCGCGCTTATTGACGCAGAGTCCCGAGAGTGGGATGTCGATCTTGCCGAGCTCCTCCTGGATCCGGAGGGCCTCGGAGACCGAG
>ERZ795054.1763-NODE-1763-length-19341-cov-17.907342_pt1 | contig 19341 bp, 17 predicted proteins | sample MGYA00375138_ERZ795054 | MGnify/ENA primary metagenome ERZ795054 (study PRJEB30183, sample SAMN05720215) | anaerobic digester metagenome | isolation source: active sludge of municipal wastewater-treating anaerobic digesters | place: USA | collected 2014-12-23 ... | reverse complement strand
TGCCGTTCAACTCCGTGATGGCGGTCGAACTCAATGCCGACCGGACCATGAACCCAATGGTCAACGCGGGCGCGATCGCCACGACGAGTTGCGTTCCGGGTGCCACGGCGCAGGAGAAGTTCCGCTTCATCCAGGACGGCCTGTCGCGCTTTGCCGGCCGGCAGCTCGAAATCGACCAGGAAGTCTATGAGTCGGAAGCCGCCACCAATCTGCGCAACCGCGGCATCGCCAAGCTGCTGGAAGGCTACGGCCGCATGTACTGGGATGCGCTCGAGGCCACCGACATCTACACCCGCCAGTGCTCGCTCAACGTCACGGCCAAGGACCTGGCGGTGATGGGGGCCACGCTGGCCGACGGCGGCGTCAATCCGATCACCCGCGAGCGGGTGATCGACGCACCGCATTGCCGGCGCGTGCTGGCGGCGCTGGCCACGGCGGGGCTGTACGAGCAGTCGGGCGACTGGCTGTTCGAGATCGGCCTGCCCGGCAAGAGCGGCGTGAGCGGCGGCATCGTGACCATCGCCCCGGGCAAGGGCGCGGTCGGCGTCTTCGCCCCCCCGCTGGACGAAGCCGGCAACAGCATCAAGGGTCAGTTGGTCACCAAGTTCCTGTCCGAGCGGTTGGGACTCAACCTGTTCGCTTCGCGACCCGAAGCCGCCCAATGAACTCCCCTGGAGCATAGGAAGAAAACATGAGCACGACTGACGACGATGTGAAGCAATCCTGGCTGCCGATGTTCGTCATCGGCATGGGCCAGACCCAGATGTCTCTGAACATCAATGCCCTGCCGGTGTCCATCGGCGGCATCGTGGCCGAGTTCAACGTGGCTCCGACCACGGTGGGCACGGCGATCGTGGCCTATTCGCTGGGCGTGGCGGGCTTCATCATGCTCGGCGCCAAGCTCGGGCAGATGTTCGGGTCCCTGAAGGTGTTTCGCGCCGCGACGCTGGCGCTGCTGATCGCCGTGGCCCTGGTGACCTTTGCGCCCAACGCCACCGTCCTGATCCTGGCCCAGCTGATGGCGGGTCTGGCCGCATCGGTGATCGTTCCCACCCTGGTGGTGCTGATCGCCAACAACTACCGAGGCAAACAGCAGGCCACTTGCTTAGGAATGTTGGGGTCGGTGCAGGCGGCAGCCACGGTGACCGCCTTCTTCATGGCCGGGGTGATCGGCGACCTGTTCAGCTGGCGCTACGCGTTCGGCCTGGTGATTCCGTTCACCGCCCTCACGCTGCTGCTGTCCTTCAAGCTCAAGCCGGTGCCGCCGCTGCCGGGAACGAAGATCGACATGGTCGGGGTCGTGCTCGCGGCCTCTGCCATCATCCTCATCAGCTTCGGATTCAACAACCTCAACCGCTGGGGCCTGACCTTGTCCGGTCCCAACGCGCCCTTCAGCATCCTGGGCCTGTCGCCCGCGCCGGTGATGATCGTGGTCGGCGTGATCGCCATGCAGCTGTTCGTGGCCTGGACCCAGCGCCGCCAGGCCGCGAAGCTCACCCCGCTGCTGTCGCTGGAAGTGCTGGATTCGCGGCAGGAGCGCGGGGCCGCCTTCGCGATGGCGATGATCGTCATCCTCGGCAACGCGATGACCTTCCTGAGCCCGCTGTACATCCAGATGGTGCAGGGCCGCTCGAGCTTCGACACCGCGGTGGCGATGATCCCCTACCAGCTGGCGGTCTTCACCGCCGCGATGCTGGTGGTGCGCTTCTACCAGTCCCACACGCCGCAGCAGATCGCCCGCTATTCCTTCGCCCTGGTGGCGGTCGGCATGGCGATCCTGGCCTTCGTGATGTTCAACGAATGGTCGAACCTGCTGGTGGTGCTCGGTCTGGTCACCGTCGGCCTCGGGCAGGGTGCGCTCGTGACGCTGCTGTTCAACGTGCTGGTCACCTCCTCGCCCAAGGAACTGGCGGGCGACGTGGGGGCGCTGCGTGGCACGGTGAACAACCTCTCCGCGGGGGTGGGCACCGCCATCGCCGGTGCCCTGGCCGTGGGCTTCCTGTCGGCGAACATCAAGCAGGCGGTCGTCGACCACCCGGAACTGCCGCCGAGCCTGGTGGCCCAGGTGGACCTGAACAACGCCACCTTCGTCAACAACGAGCGGCTCGAAGCCACGTTGGCCCGCACCACCGCCACGCCGGAGCAGGTCAAGGCGGCGGCGCAGGTCAACGCCGAGGCGCGGCTGCGCGCTCTGAAGCTCACCTTCCTGATCCTGAGCATGATTGCGCTGCTGATGATCGTGCCGGTACGCATGCTGCCGGCGTATCGCCCCGGCGAGGTGCCGCCCGGCCCGCAGCCGCAGCCGCAATCCGGGGGCAAGCCGGCCTGACGCAGGCTTCACCTTCCTAGCCGCCGTGTGGCAGTTGCCGCACGGCGGCTTTTTCTTGCGCGACGCACTCGGGCGCTAGACCCGAAGCACTAAGCAAGACGCCGCGCAGGGCGCGGCGTTTTGGGGCGGGGTTGGGGCAAGGTCGCGACGGAGTTGAGGCGGCGCAGCCGCCGTGCCTCAGAGCTTTTCCAGCACTGCCTCGGCGCTCGACACCTCGTACTTGCCAGGCGCTTCAACGTGCAGGCGCGTCACCACGCCGTTGTCGACGATCATGACGAAGCGCTGGCAGCGCATGCCCAGGCCACGCGCGGTGAGGTCGAGCTCCAGGCCGAGCTTGCGGGTGTAGTCGGCCGAGCCGTCGGCCATCATGCGCACCTTGCCGCCCGCCTTCTGGTCGCGGCCCCAGGCGCCCATCACGAAGGCGTCGTTGACCGACATGCACCAGATCTCGTCCACGCCGCGGGCCTTGAGCGCGTCGTAGTGCCTCAGGTAGCTGGGCACGTGCTGCGCCGAGCAGGTGGGGGTGTAGGCCCCCGGCAGGCCGAAGATCACGATCTTCTTGCCGCGCGCGATGTCGGGCAGCTTGAAGCTGTTGGGCCCGAGTGAGCAGCCGTTGCCCTCGACTTCGATGAACTCCTGCAGCGTGCCTTCCGGCAGCGTGTCGCCGACCGCGATGGTCATGATGGCTCCTGTGGGTTGAGTGGGTGGTGCAGCGGGGGAGGTGGGCGCAAGTCTAGCCAGCGCCTCGCCCGAAGGGGAATGCCTCGGGCCAGGCCACGAGCGCGTCGTGATCGAGCTGATCGAGCGCCTCGGGGCCGAGCTCGCGGCTGTTCCAGGCGTAGTTGAGCTTGGCGTAGACCGCCGGCAGCAGTTCGGGCAGCAGTTCTTCCACCGCCTCGGGCGCGCCGTCGATCGCGGCGATTGTCTCGTGCAGCTGGGCCAGCGCGTCGTTGAGCGTGGCCAGGATCCATTCGGCGTCCATGAGTCGTCCTCGCTTGTCTGGGCGGCGTCAGTCGCCGCGTACCGTGCCCTCGCGGCGCGGGTCGGCGCCGCCGGTGAGCACGGTCTTGCCCTTGGCCGTGCTGCGTGCGATGCCCTGGATGCCGCTGGTCATGTCGATCTCGCGCACCTCGTGGCCGCGTGCCTTGAGGCCCTCCACCACCGCCGCGGGCATGCGCCCCTTCTCGACCTCGGTGGGGCCGTTGCGGCTGCCGTAGTTGGGCATGGAGATCGCCTGCTGGATGTCGAGCTCCCAATCCAGCGTGCCCAGCAGCGTGCGGGCCACGTAGCCGATGATCTGCGAGCCGCCCGGCGAGCCCGTCACCAGCACCAGTTCGCCGAGCTCGCCCGGCTTCCTGCCCTTGCCGAACACCAGGGTCGGGGCCATCGAGGAGCGCGGCCGCTTGCCCGGCTGCACGCGGTTGGCCACCGGCTTGCCGTTCTCCGAGGACACGAACGAGAAGTCGGTGAGCTGGTTGTTGAGCAGGAAGCCACGCACCATCTGGCGCGCGCCGAACTGGTCCTCGATCGAGGTGGTCATCGACACCGCATTGCCCGCGGCATCGACCACCGAGATATGCGAGGTCGAAGGCAGCTCGGGCGACTGGTCGGGCGCGCGGCTGGTCTTGAGTCTGCCCGGGTCGCCCGGCGTGGCGCGGCCCATGCTCTTGTCGCCGATCAGCGCGGCGCGCTCCTTGAGGTAGGCGGGCGCGGTCAGGCCCGCGGGAATGGCGACGAAGTCCGGATCGGCCACGTACAGCCCGCGGTCGGCAAACGCCAGCCGCCCCGCTTCCGAGAACAGGTGCACGGCCTTGGCGTCGGGCGCGTAGGTGCCGTCGGCCTGGCGCGTGGGCTTGGCGCGGGCGATGTCGCTGCCCTGCACGATGCCCAGGATCTGCGCCACCGCGATTCCGCCCGAGGAAGGCGGCGGCATGCCGCACACGGTCCACTGGCGGTAGTCGCTGCACAGGGCCTGACGCTGCTTGGGCGCGTAGAACACCATGTCGTAGAGGCTCAACTTGCCCGGATTGCTGGGGTGGCCCTGCACCTTGGCGACGATGTCCTTCGCGATGGGGCCGCGGTAGAAGGCCGAGGCGCCCTCGCTGGCCAGCGTCTTGAGCGTGGCGGCGAGCTCCGGGTTCTTGAGCACGCTGCCCACCGCGCGCGGCTTGCCTTCGGCGTCGTAGAAGTAGCGCGCCGCCACCGGGTCCTTCTTCAGATGCTGTTCACTGGCGAGCAGGGCGTTAAGGCGCGGACTCACCGCAAAGCCGTCGGTGGCGAGCCGGATGGCGGGAGCGAACAGATCGGCCCAGGGCAGCTTGCCGTACTGCGCGTGCGCCAACTCCATCAGGCGCACTACGCCCGGCACCCCCACCGACCGGCCACCGACCACCCCTTCGTAGAACGCCAGCGGCTTGCCGTCGGGGCCGAGGAAGAGCGCGTCGGTGGCGGCGGCGGGCGCGGTCTCGCGGCCGTCGATGGCGGTGACCGTGTCCTTCCGATTGTCGAAGAACAGCATGAAGGCGCCGCCGCCGATGCCCGAGCTCTGCGGCTCGACCAGCGTCAGCACGAGCTGCACGGCGATCGCGGCGTCCACCGCGCTGCCGCCGCGCTTGAGCATCTCGTAGCCCGCGTCGGTGGCGAGCGGATTGGCCGAGGCGACCATGAACTTGTGCGCCTGCACGGCCCGCTTGGTGGCGAAGCCCGACGCAGCCTCGGGCTGCGACGGCGCCTGCGCCCAGGCGGGCGCGGCCAGCGTGAGTGCGGCCACGACGGCCAGGGCGGTGCGGGTGGGCGAGAGTTTCACGGAGTGTCCTGAGAGGTAATCGAAGGGAACGGGCCCGAGCGCTGCGACGGCGACGGGCTATTTGGGTTGCAGGCGGATCGCGCCGTCGAGGCGGATGGTCTCGCCGTTGAGCATGGGGTTGGCGACGATCGCCTCGACCAGTTGCGCATACTCGGCGGGCTTGCCCAGGCGCGAGGGGAAGGGCACCTGCTTGCCCAGCGACTCCTGCACCTCGGCGGGCATGCCCATCAGCATCGGCGTCTCGAACAGCCCCGGAGCGATGGTCACGATGCGGATGCCATTGCGCGCGAGGTCGCGGGCGATGGGCAGGGTCATGCCCGCGATCCCCGCCTTCGAGGCGGCGTAGGCGGCCTGGCCCATCTGCCCGTCGAACGCGGCCACCGAGGCGGTGTTGACGATCACGCCGCGCTCGCCGGTGGCCAGGGGCTCGAGCTTGCTCATGGCCTCGGCAGCCAGACGGATCAGATTGAAGCTGCCGATCAGGTTGATGTTGATCACGCGGGCGAAGCGCGCCAGATCGTGCGGGCCTTCCTTGCCCACCGTCTTCTCGCCGATGGCGATGCCCGCGCAGTTGACCAGGCCGCGCAGCTCGCCCAGCGCCTGGGCCGCGGCCACGGCGGCCTGGCCGTCGGCCTCCTGGGTGACGTCGCACTTCACGAAGCGACCGTTGAGCTCGCGCGCCAGGGCTTCGCCCTTGTCGGCCTGCACGTCGGCGATCACCACCTGCGCACCCGCACCGGCCAGGCGGCGCACCGTGGCCTCACCCAGGCCCGAAGCGCCCCCGGTGACGATGAAAGCGTGGTTCTTCTGGATCTGCATGCGGTGCTCCCGGGTGCGGTGTCTGTCTGAAAGCGCTCGATTCTAGGCCCGCGGCAAGGGCGCGTCGCTCGCGAGGCCGGCGCTTGCGCCGAGCGCTGGCAAGGCCGGGCGCACCTCACTACAGTGGGCCCTGGGACACTGGAGAGCAAGAAGATGAGCCTTCACGGCCGCGAACTGCTGGGCGCCCTGCGCGCCTTCGAAAAGGGAAAGATCGTCAGCGCCGCCGAGGCGGTGCAGCTGATCGCCGACGGCGACGCCATCGCCACGGGCGGCTTCGTGGGCATCGGCTTCGCGGAAGGCATCGCCGTGGCCCTGGAGGAGCGCTATCTGGCCGGCGGCGAGGGCGATCCGCAGGGCCTGGGCCATCCTCGCGACCTCACACTGATCTACGCCGCGGGGCAGGGCGACGGCCGCGATCGCGGACTCAATCACTTCGGCCACGAGGGCATGGTGCGGCGGGTGATCGGCGGCCACTGGGGCCTGGTGCCCAAGCTGCAGGCCCTGGCCGTGGCCAACCGCATCGAGGCCTGGAACCTGCCGCAGGGCGTGATCACGCACCTGTTCCGCGACACGGCCGCGGGCAAGCCGGGCCACCTCAGCAAGATCGGTCTGGGCACCTTCGTCGATCCGCGCCTGGGCGGCGGCCGGATCAACCAGCGCACCACCGAGGAACTCGTGCGCCTGATGCAGATCGACGGCGAGGAGTACCTGTTCTACAAGCGCTTCCACATCGACGTGGGGATCGTCCGCGGCACGACGGCCGACGCCGACGGCAACATCACCATGGAGCGCGAGGCCCTCACGCTCGAGGCGCTGGCCATCGCCATGGCGGCGCGCAATTGCGGCGGCATCGTGATCGCGCAGGTCGAGCGCATCGCCGAACGCGGCACGCTCAACCCGCGGCAGGTGAAGATCCCGGGCGTGCTGGTCGACTGCGTGGTCGTGGCCGAGAAGCCCGAGCACCACATGCAGACCTTCGTCGAGGCCTACAACCCGGGCTTCTCGGGCGAGATCCGCGTGCCCGCCGAGAGCGTGGCGCCCATGGCGATGAGCGAGCGCAAGATCATCGCCCGGCGTGCGGCCCTCGAACTCGCCGCCAACAGCGTGGTGAACCTGGGCATCGGCATGCCCGAGGGGGTGGCCGCGGTCGCGGCCGAGGAGAAGGTGATCGACCTGATGACGCTCACCGCCGAGCCGGGCGTGGTGGGAGGCATCCCGGCCTCGGGGCTGAACTTCGGCGCGGCGGTCAACACGCAGGCCATCATCGACCAGCCCTACCAGTTCGACTTCTACGACGGCGGCGGGCTGGACATCGCCTTCCTCGGTCTGGCGCAGGCCGACGCGAAGGGCAACCTCAACGTGAGCAAGTTCGGCCCGCGGCTGGCGGGGGCGGGCGGCTTCATCAACATCTCGCAGGCGGCCAAGAAGGTGGTGTTCGTGGGCACCTTCACGGCGGGCGACATGCAGGCGCGCATCGAGGCTGGGAAGCTCACGGTCAACGACGTGGGGGCGCGCAAGTTCGTGCGCGAGGTCGAGCACCGCACCTTCAGCGGCGAGCAGGCGCTCAAGCGCGGCCAGACCGTGCTGTACGTGACCGAGCGCTGCGTCTTCCGCCTCGTGCCCGAGGGCATGGAACTGGTGGAGATCGCTCCCGGCATCGATCTGGCACGCGACATCCTGGGGCAGATGGACTTCGAGCCCATCATGCGCGGCACGCCACGCCTGATGAACTCGGCCATCTTCTCGCCCGGGCCGATGGGCCTGCGCGAGCGCATGCTGGCCCTGCCGCTGGCGGCGCGCTTCTCGTTCGACGAGGAGAAGAACCTCTTCTTCATCAACTTCGAGCGGCTGGCGATCCGCAGCGCCGCCGACATCGCCGCGGTGCGCGACGAGCTCGGCAAGCGGCTGACGCAGATCGGCCACCGCGTGTGGGGCGTCGTCAACTACGACCACTTCGACCTCGCTGCAGAGCTCGAGGACGCCTGGGCCGCGATGGTGGCCGAGCTGGTGCGCGACTACTACTGGGGCGTGACGCGCTACACGACTTCGGGCTTCCTGCGAACCAAGCTGGGGCGTGCCCTGCGCCGCCGCGGCGTCTCGGCCCACATCTACGAGAGCGCGCACGAGGCGCTGGAGCACGTCCGTGGTCCCGATGTCTGAAGGCCCGAACCAGGCCGCGCGATTCCCGGCCAACGGCGCGAGGCGGGCACGGCGATGATGACCGTCGCGCTGGGTCCGCTCGCCCTGCCGCTCGGCCCCTTGCTGCTGCTGCTGGGCATCGCGCTGGGCAGCGGCCTCGCTTGGTGGCTGGCGCGGCGGCGCGCGCCCGAGCTCGCCGGGCCGGCCGCCGACGCGATCACCAGCGCCGCGCTGGCAGGCCTGGTGGCCGCGCGGCTGGGCTTCGTGCTCACGCATGCCGAGGCCTATCGCAGCGCGCCGCTCAGTGCGCTCGACGTGCGCGACGGTGGCTGGATGGCAGCGGCGGGCGTGGCAGTGGCGGCGGCGTATCTGCTGTGGCGCGCGGCGCGCGCCCGCGCCCTGGCGCTGCCCGCCGCGGCCGGCGCCGCGCTCGGCTTGGCGATCTGGCTGGGCGCGGGTGCCTGGCTTGCTCCGCGCGGCGCCGGCCTGCCGCCGGTGGAACTCGCGGCTCTGGAGGGCGGGCGCAGGGCGCAACTGGCGCAGATCGCCCAGGGGCGGCCGCTCGTGGTGAATCTCTGGGCAAGCTGGTGCGCGCCCTGCCGGGCCGAGATGCCCGTGCTGGCGGCCGCCCAGGCGCGCGAGCCCGGCGTGCGTTTCGTCTTCGCCAACCAGGGCGAGTCACCCGAAGCGGTGCGGCGCTATCTGCTGACCGAGCGCCTTGCGCTGCAAGAGGTCTGGCTCGACCCCGCTGCCCAGCTCGGCCCGGCGCTGGGCTCGCGGGGCCTGCCCACCACGGTGTTCTACGACGCGCAGGGGCGCCAGGTCGGCGCCCACGTGGGCGTGCTCAACGAGGCCGCCCTGCGCGCGCGGCTGGCTGCCTTGCGCTAGGGCCGCAGCGGCGGTGCGGCCGAGCCCGCGCCCAGCGGTCGCTGCATGAGCACGCTGTCGATCCAGCGGCCGAACTTCCAGCCCACCGCGTGGAGCGTGCCGGCGTGCCGGAAGCCCAGGGCGGAGTGCAGCGCGATCGACGCGGCGTTGGCCGAGTCGCCGATCACCGCGAGCATCTGGCTCCAGCCCCCGGCCTCGCACTGGACCAGCAGGCGCGCGAGCAGGGCGCGGCCCACGCCGCGACCCACGGCGGACGGGGCGACGTAGATCGAGTCCTCGACCGTGTGGCGGTAGGCCGGTCGGGCGCGATACGGGCCAGCGTAGGCGTAGCCCAGCACGGTGCCTCCCTCGTCGGCGACCAGGTAGGGGTGGCCGCCGGCGAGGATCGCCTCGTAGCGGTTGCGCATCTCGGCCTGTGTCGGCGGGACGAGCTCGAAGCTCGCGGAACTGGTGAGCACGTGGTGCGCGTAGATCGCCTGGACGGCGGCGAGGTCGGTGTCACGAGCGGGGCGGATGAGCATGGCGGCGCGGGGCAATGAGGAGTCGAAGGGGCCCGGGGCGAGGCAGGAAAAAAGGGCGGTACGGCTTGCGCCGACCGCCCTTGCGTGTGCCGTGGATGAGCCTATTGCAGGCTGATGTCCACCCGACGGGCGTGGCGCGGGTCGGCCCCACCCATCGTGACCGCGGGCTTGGCGAGCTCGATTGCCTGCTCGCCCAGCCCGAAGGCGAGCAGCATGTCGCGCACCGCGAAGGCGCGCTGCTTGGCGAGTTCGGCGTTGAGCGCCGCGTCACCGCTGGCGTCGTGATAGCCCGAAACGACCAGCTTGCCGCCCTTGGCACGCTGCGCTTCGACCAGCGGTGCGAGCGTGGCCTGCGTGTTGGCTGGCAGGGCCGACTTGGCGAACGCGAAGTAGACCGAGACCAGGGTCTCGGAGACGCGCACCGCGCCCGCGTCGTCGGCCGCGAGCGCGCTCGTGCCGGCCATGGCGGCGGGCGCCGCCGTGGCCTTCTTCTTGTCAAAGGCGCCCAGAGCCGCCGCCGTGGCCAGGGCGATCACGAACAGGCAGATCGCGATCGCCAGGGCAATCACCAGCGACACGGCAAAGCGTGTGTCGCGGTCCTCTTCGTCCATCATCGCGGACTCCTTCAGCGCAGCACGGCGTCGACGCGGCGCGCGTCGGCATCCGAGCCCTTGCCCACGATCACGTCCGTGGGCTTGACCAGAGCGATGCGGTCGGCGGCGATGCCGTCGGCCACCAGGGCGTCCTGCACGGCCATCGCGCGCTGCTTGGCCAGTTCGAGATTCCTGGCCGCGTCACCGGTGGGATCCGCGTAGCCCGAGAGCTCGATCTTCGCCCCGGGGTTGGCCTTGAGCGCCGCCGCGTAGCCGGCGATCACGCGCTTGCCCTGGGCCGAGACGGCGTTCGAGCCGGACTCGAAGTGCACCGCGTTGGGCACGCCGACCACCACGATCACCGGCACGGCGATCGCGGCGACCTCGGTGATCACCTCGACCTTCTCGGGCGCACGGGCCGCCTGCCCGCCGCCGAACGCGAACCAGCCGGCGGTGGGCAGGATGGGCACGATCAGCAGGGCAACGATGTTGATGATCTTGATCAGCGGGTTGACGGCGGGGCCGGCGGTGTCCTTGTAGGGGTCGCCCACGGTGTCGCCGGTGACGGCGGCCTTGTGCGCCTCGGAGCCCTTGCCGCCGTGGTGGCCGTCCTCGATGTACTTCTTGGCGTTGTCCCACGCGCCGCCACCGGTGGTCATCGAGATGGCCACGAACAGGCCGGTGACGATGGTGCCCATCAGCACGCCGCCCAGGGCCTGCGGCCCGAGCAGGAAGCCCACCAGGATGGGCACGACCACGGGCAGCAGCGAGGGGACGATCATTTCCTTGATCGCCGCGCCCGTGAGCATGTCGACCGCACGGCTGTAGTCAGGCTTGGCCGTGCCTTCCATGATGCCGGGGATCTCCTTGAACTGGCGGCGCACTTCCACCACCACCGAGCCGGCCGCCCGGCCCACCGCTTCCATCGCCATGGCGCCGAAGAGGTAGGGGATCAGGCCGCCGATGAACAGGCCCACGATCACGTTGGGGTTCGACAGGTCGAAGATGAACTCGGTCTTCTGCGCCGCGCCCAGGGCGTGCGTGTAGTCCGCGAACAGCACCAGCGCGGCCAGGCCGGCCGAGCCGATCGCATAGCCCTTGGTCACCGCCTTGGTGGTGTTGCCCACGGCGTCGAGCGGGTCGGTCACCGCGCGCACCGAGTCGGGCAGCTCGCTCATCTCGGCAATGCCGCCGGCGTTGTCGGTGATCGGGCCGTAGGCGTCCAGCGCCACGATGATGCCCGCCATGGTGAGCATCGAAGTCGCGGCCACCGCCACGCCGTAGAGACCGGCCAGACCGTAGCTGACCAGAATGGCGGCCACGACCGACAGCACGGGCCAGGCCGTGGCGCGCATCGACACGGCCAGGCCGGCGATGATGTTGGTGCCGTGGCCGGTGGTCGAGGCCTGCGCCACGTCCTTGACCGGCTTGAACTCGGTGCCCGTGTAGTACTCGGTGATCACCACCATCAGGCCGGTGAGCACCAGGCCCACCACGGCGGCGCCGTAGAGCTTCATCACCGTCGTGCCCGCGGGCAGGGTCACGCTGCCGAAGATCCACTGCGTGACCGGGTAGAAGGCGATCAGGGCGATCACTCCGGCGACGATCAGGCCGCGGTAGAGCGCGCTCATGATCTTCTTGCCGGGCGTGTACTTGACGAAGTAGGCCCCGACGATCGAGGCGACGATCGACACCGCGCCGAGCGCCAGCGGGTACATCACCGAGGCCATGTCGGCCGCGCCCATCACCAGCGCGCCCACCATCATGGTGGCGATCAGCGTCACGGCGTAGGTCTCGAACAGGTCCGCGGCCATGCCGGCGCAGTCACCCACGTTGTCGCCCACGTTGTCGGCGATCACGGCGGGGTTGCGGGGGTCGTCCTCGGGGATGCCGGCCTCGACCTTGCCCACCAGGTCGGCGCCGACGTCCGCGCCCTTGGTGAAGATGCCGCCGCCCAGACGCGCGAAGATCGAGATCAGCGAGGAGCCGAAGGCCAGGCCGATCAAGGGCTTGATCACCGCGTACAGGGTCATGCCCTGCTTGGCGGTGGCGAACAGGAAGGCGAGGTAGCCGGCCACGCCCAGCAGGCCCAGGCCCACCACCAGCATGCCGGTGATCGCGCCGCCGCGGAAAGCCACGGCGAGCGCCTCGTTGATGCCCTTGCTGGCGGCCTGCGCGGTGCGCACGTTGGCCTTCACCGACACGTTCATGCCGATGTAGCCCGAGGCGCCCGAGAGGATCGCGCCGATGGCGAAGCCGATCGCGGTGGCCCAGCCCAGCGCCGGGATGAGGCCGATGACCAGGAACAGCACGACGCCGACGATGGCGATGGTGCGGTACTGGCGGTTCAGGTAGGCCTGCGCACCCTGCTGGATGGCGGCGGCGATCTCCTGCATGCGCGCATTGCCCGGATCCTGGGCCAGGATCCAGCTGCGCGACACCCAGCCATAGATCACGGCCAGGACGCCGGCGGCGATGGCGAACCACAACGCTGCGGACATTGGACTTCCTCCTTGTGAATTGCTTCTAGCGGTCTTGCTTTGAGCCGGGGCGGCCGCCTGCGCAGCCTGCCCCGTCGATGGGTTAAGGGGTGGGGGCCGGGCCCGGCGCTCCGAAAGTCAGGGCTGGCACGGCGACTTCAGCTGGCGAGCGCGGCGAAAGCGTGGTCGCGAACGGCGTCGACCGCGCCCACGCCCGAGATCTTGCGGTAGCGCGGTGCGCCCGGCGCCCCGCCCGCGGCCCAGGCGCCGTAGTACTGCACCAGGGCGGAGGTCTGCGCGTGATAGACCTCGAGGCGCTTGCGCACCACTTCTTCCTTGTCGTCGTCGCGCTGGACCAGGGGCTCGCCGGTGGCGTCATCCACGCCGGCGACCTTGGGCGGATTGAACTTGACGTGGTAGCTGCGTCCGCTCGCGGGGTGCACCCGGCGGCCGCTCATGCGCTCGACGATGTCGGTGTCGGGCACGTCGATCTCGAGCACGTAGTCGATGTCCACGCCGGCGGCCTTCATGGCCTCGGCCTGGGGGATGGTGCGGGGGAAGCCGTCGAACAGGAAGCCGCGCTCGCAGTCGGGCTCCTTGAGGCGCTCCTTGACCAGCCCGATGATGATCTCGTCCGACACGAGTTGGCCGGAGTCCATCACCTGCTTGGCGGCCACTCCCAGGGGCGTCCCCGCCTTGACCGCCGCACGCAGCATGTCGCCGGTGGAGATCTGGGGAATGCCGAAGTGCTCCTTGATGTACGCCGCCTGCGTGCCTTTGCCAGCGCCCGGGGGTCCGAGCAGTATCAGTCGCATTCCCAGCCTCTCCGTGGTGGATCCGTGCTGCTATCCGGGCCCGGCCACAGCGGCCGGATCCAAACCTGCGGGATTCTACCCATGAACCGCAGGGGCGCCCGGCCACGGCCTTGCCCTGCGGCAAGGACCGCGCCGGCCGGCGAACGGCTCGCCTAGTCGACCCGCACCCACTCGCCGAGCACCCAGTTGTCCGGCCGGTGCACGGCGCTGACGTTGGCGCGCATCGCCCAGGGGATCACCTGGCGGTGCAGCGGCACGTGATGGATCTGCTCGTTGTGCTCGGTGAGCGCCTGCGTGACGATGGTCTTGCGCTTGGCCGGATCGGTCTCGACGGCGGCGGCGTCGATCAGCGCGTCGAGCTTGGGATTGACGTAGCGGCCGTAGTTGAAGCTGCCGTTGCCGGTCTTCTCGTCGCGCGAGCGCAGCACCGGCGAGAGCGTGGTCTGCGCGTCGGTGACCGCCCCGCCCCAGCCCAGCATGTACATGCTGGTGTCGTGCTTCTCGAGCTTGGGGAAGTAGGTGCTGCGCGGCTGGGCGTTGACCTTGGCGGTGATGCCGATCCTTGCCAGCATGGCCGCGGTGGCGAGGCAGATCTCCTCGTCGTTGATGTAGCGGTTGTTGGGGCAGTCGATGGTCAGCTCGAAGCCGTTGGGGTAGCCGGCTTCGGTGAGCAGGCGCTTGGCGGCCACCGGGTCGTAGGGCAGGCGCTTCTCGATCTCGGGGGTCGAGGGCAGGGTCGAAGGCGTGATCCCGCCGGTGGGCAGCGCCGAGCCGCGCATGGTCTTGGCGCGGATCGCGTCGATGTCGATGGCCTGGTAGACGGCCTGGCGCACGCGCTTGTCCTTGAAGGGGTTCCTGCCCTTCACGTTCGAGTACAGCAGTTCGTCGCGGCCCTGGTCGAAGCCGAAGAACACGATGCGGTTCTCCTGTCCCTCGAGCACCTTGATGTCCTTGTTTGCCTTGAGCCGCGCCACGTCCTGCGGGGGCGGGTCGAGGATGAAGTCCACCCCGTTGGCCAGCAGCGCCGCCACGCGCGTCGCGTCCGAGCCGATCGGGGTGTAGACGATCTCCTCGACGTTGCCCTCGAACTTGCCCCACCAGTTGGGGTTGCGCTTGAGCACGCTCTTCACCCCGGGCTCGCGCGTGACCAGCATGAACGGGCCGGTACCCATCGCGTTGCGCGCGGCGTAGGTCTCCTCCTTGGCCTTGAAGTCGAGCGGCTTCTCGACCTTGTGCTTGGTGGCCCAGGCCTTGCTCATGATGAAGATCGCCGCGACGTGCTCGAGCGTGATCGGGTTGGGCTTGTCCTGCACGAACTCGACCGTGTACTCGTCGATCTTGCGCGGCTTGCCCACCGGGATCGCGTACTGGCGGATCTGGCTGGCGGGGTGGCTGGCGCGCTCGAAGCTGAACACCACGTCGTCGGCCGTGAAGGGGCTGCCGTCGTGGAACTTCACCCCCTTGCGCAGGTTGAAGCGCCACACCGTGGGGCTCACCTGCGTCCATCCGGTGGCCAGGCCGGGGACGATCTTCATGTCCTTGTCGCGCATCACGAGCGTGTCGTGGACCTGCTGCGCGAAGAGGTTGGTGAGCGTCTCGTTCTGCGAGTACGGATCGGCGGTCTGGTAGTCGCCCTGAGAGGCCCAGCGGAAGGTCTTGGCATCCAGGGGCGCGGCAAAGGCGAGGGTGACGGCGAGGGCGGCGGCGCCGGCGAGCTTGAACATGGCGGATCTCCGGTGGTGGGCGCGGCGCGTTGCGGGCGTGCCCGATGCGCGGCGCAATCTAGCAACCGCCCGGCGGCGGGCAAAGCAGGGCGCGGACCCGCTCGAGGTCTTCCGTTGTATCCACGCCCGGGGGCAGGGCGCCGGCAAGCACGGCCACCGCAATGCGCTCGCCGTGCCACAGCGCGCGCAACTGCTCGAGGCTCTCGGCCTCCTCGATCGGCGCGCGCGCCAGGGTCGGGAAGCGCAGCAAGAAGTCCACGCGGTAGGCATACAGGCCCACGTGGCGCAGCGCGGGCAGGCCCGCCGGCAGCACGTCGCGCGCAGTGGCAAAGGCGTCGCGCGCCCAGGGCAGCGGGGCGCGCGAGAAGTACAGCGCCCGTCCGTCGCGGTCGAGCACCACCTTGACCACGTTGGGATTGAAGAACTCGGCCGCGTCGTGGATCGGATGGGCGGCAGTGGCGATCGCACAGTCGGGGCGCGCGGCCAGCAACGCGGCCACGGCCTGCACGGCCTGGGTGGGGATCAGTGGCTCGTCGCCCTGGAGGTTGACCACGCGGGTTGCTGGCGTGAGCCCCAGGCGGCGCGCCGCCTCGGCCAGGCGGTCGGTGCCGGTCGGGTGGTCCGGAGAGGTAAGCACCGCCTCGATGCCATGGGCCGCGCAGGCCGCGGCAATCTCGTCGGCGTCGGTCGCCACGACCACCCGCTGCGCGCCGGCGGCCTGCGCGCGTTCGGCCACCCTGACCACCATGGGCTTGCCCGCGAGGTCGGCGAGCGGCTTGCGTGGCAGGCGGGTCGAGGCGAGCCGTGCCGGGACGATGGCGACGAAGCCGTCCACCGCGCCTCAGCCGGCGGCGTCGGCGTCTTCGAGGCGACGGGCCTCGGACTCGAGCATCACCGGGATGCCGTCGCGGATCGGATAGGCCAGGCGGTCGGCGCGGCAGACCAGTTCCTGCTCGGCCTTGCGGTACTGGAGCGGCCCCTTGCACAGGGGGCAGACGAGCAGGTCAAGCAGACGGGCGTCCACGCGCGGTCTCCTGAAGGCGGGTTTCGAGGCGCCCGATCAGGGCGGAATCCAGCGTCGCCACGAGCGGCACCACATGCACGCGGGGGTCGGCGGCGATCTCGGGGCGAGCGCGGCATTTTACGGCGTCCTTCGCGGTGATCAGCACCAGATCGGCGGCGCGGTCAGCGAAGGGATTGCGGGCGTAGTCGTGGTGGTCGGGCAAGGGCAGCGTGTCGATCACCAGACCCGCGGCGCGCAGCATCGCAAAGAAGCGCTCGGGCAGGCCGATGCCTGCCGCGGCGAGGATGCGCAGGCCCTGAGTGCGCTGGCGCTGCGCGAGCTCGGACAAAGCCAGCCCCGGACCGCCGCCCAGGGCCTGCGCCTGGCCCAGGGACGCGTCCAGCACGTAGGCCTGGGGCAGGCGAGCGGCAGATGCCGGCAGGGGCGGCGCCCCGTTGAGCACCAATGCATCGACCGAGGCGAGCCGGCCGGGCGGCTCGCGCAGCGGCCCCGCCGGCAGCACCCAGCCGTTGCCCAGGCCCTGCGGACCGATCACGGCGATCTCGAAGTCGCGCGCCAGGGCCAGGTGCTGGAGCCCGTCGTCGGCGATCAGCACGTTGCACTCGGGATGGCTTGCCAGCAGCAGGCGAGCGGCGTCGATGCGGCGGGCGGCCACCGCCACCGGTGCGCCGCTTTCCTGGGCGATCAGCAAGGGCTCGTCACCTGCGGTGCGGGCATCGTCGTCCACACGTACCAGGCGCGCGGTCGCCGCGTCGCGCCCGTGGCCGCGGGCGATCACGCCCGGCCGCCAGCCCCGCGCCTGAAGCGCGCGCACCAGGGCGAGCGTGGTCGGCGTCTTGCCGGTGCCGCCGACGTAGAGGTTGCCCACCACGACCACCGGGCACGGCAGCCGCTCGGGGCGCACCAGGTGGCGGCGCAGGCGGGTCAGTGCCAGGAAGACGAGGGCCAGCGGCGCGAGCAGCCAGGCCAGCAAGCCGCGCTTGCGCCACTGGCGCAGCAGCCAGGCTTCGGTGGCAGCGCCCAGGAGTGCGCTCCAGGCCCTAGCGCTTGGCGCCGGGCGGTCGCTGGGTGGCGAAGGTGATGCGCACGATCCCCGCGAGGCGGGCCGCCTCCATCACGCTGATCACGGCCTGGTGGGGTGCCTGGGCGTCGGCGTTGATCACGATCACCGCGTCCTCGCGGCCGTCGGCCGCGGCGCGCAGCGTGTCGGCCAGGCTCTTCACGTCGGTCGAGGGCAGCAGCTTGCGCTCGAGCGCGTAGCGCCCGTCGGCCGTGACCGCCACGCCGAGTTCGCGCGGGCGATCCTGCGGCTGCGTGGCCTCTGCGCTGGGCAGGGTGATCTTGAGTTCCGAGAAGCGCGAATAGGTCGTGGTGATCGCCAGGAAGATCAGCACGATCAGCAGCACGTCGATGAGCGGGATCAGGTTGATCTCCGGCTCCTCGTCGATCGGACGGCGAAAGCGCATCGCTCAGGCCCCGCCGGCGTAGACGGTCTCGACCAGGCGCTGGGACTGATCCTCGATCTCGACCAGGTAGTCGTCCACCAGGCGGCGGAAGTAGCGGTTGGCGAGCACCGAGGGGACCGCCACGATGATGCCGAAGGCCGTGCAGTAGAGCGCGATCGAGATGCCGTGGGCGAGCTGCGCCGGGTCCGAGCCCGCCTGCTGCGAGGCGAAGATCTCGATCATGCCCACCACGGTGCCCAGCAGCCCCAGCAGCGGCGCGATCGAGCCGATCGAGCCCAGCAGGGTGAGGTAGCGGCTCAACTGGTTGGCCACCACCGCACCGGCGCCCTCGGCCTGCTGGACCGCGAGTGCGCGGTTTACCGGGCTGCCACGCAGCACGGCCGACAGCACCCTGCCTAGCGAGGAGTTGGCTTCGAGCTTGTCGACCACCTCGGGCGTGACCTGCTTGCGACCGACCAGGGCCAGTACGTCCGGCAGCAGGCCCGCGGGTAGTATCCGGGACCGCCGCAGGGCCAGGGAGCGCTCGATGATGAGCGCCAGCGCGACGACGGAGGCGAGTATCAGCGGCCAGATGGGCCAGCCGATGGCAGCGACGATGGAGAGCAACTCGGACTTCCTAGAACTCAGATACGGCACTGTAAGGTGCTGCGCGAGTGCGTCGCAAGTTTCCACAGAGTCTGTGGACAAGTGTGTGGGCAACCTCCCTGTCACACGCCTAAATCCTTGTCACGATTGGATTTCTGCCCCGTGCCCAGGGCGTGAGCACTTGAACGATTTCTTTATTAATCAATGGGTTGGCTCAGTGTTTCGGCGTTCCCGGCCCGTTATGAGCCGCAAACCCGCGCCAATCCTGGAGTTGTGGACAGGCACGGCCCGGGAGGCCGCATGACACGGGACTTTCGGGGCGCGGATCCCGTATCCACGCGGGCTGCGCTCACGGTATCCGAGCTATCCCGCGCCGTTGCTGGGGTCTTGGAGCGCAGCTTCCCCTTGGTCGAGGTTCGCGGCGAGATCGCCTCGCTGACCCGCGCCGCCAGCGGACATTGGTACTTCCTGCTGAAGGACGATGCCGCCCAGGTCCGCGCCGTGATGTTTCGCGGCCGCAACATGCTGCTGGACTGGTCGCCGCGCGAGGGGGACGAGGTCGAAGTGCGCGCCGCGGTGAGCTTCTACCAGGCGCGCGGCGAGTTCCAACTCACCATCGAGTTCATGCGCAGGGCGGGTCAGGGCCGGCTCTACGAGGAGTTTGTCCGCCTGCGCAACCGCTTGGCGGCGGAGGGGCTGTTCGACGCCGACCGGCGCCGGCCGCTGCCGCGGGTGGCCTGGACGGTCGGAGTGGTCACCAGCCTGCAGGCTGCCGCCCTGCGCGACGTGCTCACCGCGCTGGCGCGTCGTGCGCCGTACGCCCGGGTCGTGGTCTACCCCTGCCCGGTGCAGGGGGCAGGAGCCGGGGCGCGCATCGCCCGGGCCCTGGCCGAGGCGAGTGCCAGGCGCGAGGCCGACGTGCTGCTTCTGGTGCGCGGCGGCGGATCGATCGAGGACCTCTGGGCCTTCAACGAGGAGGTCGTGGCGCGCGCGATCCGCGCCAGTCGTGTGCCGGTGGTGGTAGGCGTCGGCCACGAGTCCGACGTGACCATCGCCGATCTGGCCGCCGACCTGCGCGCTCCGACCCCCACCGCCGCAGCGGAACTGGCCACGCCGCCGGCCGAGGCGCTGAGCGCGGAGCTGGTTTCGAGG
>ERZ795054.1762-NODE-1762-length-19348-cov-4.464884_pt1 | contig 19348 bp, 15 predicted proteins | sample MGYA00375138_ERZ795054 | MGnify/ENA primary metagenome ERZ795054 (study PRJEB30183, sample SAMN05720215) | anaerobic digester metagenome | isolation source: active sludge of municipal wastewater-treating anaerobic digesters | place: USA | collected 2014-12-23 ... | reverse complement strand
ATGATATCCGTTACATTCAGGGAGTCAATGGTAGCGGACCAGAGCTTCGTTCCCAGGGCCGAGTAGCGCTGAATTAATCCGGCGCTTTGTCCGGACACCTGGGAATACCCTCCGGCTGCCAGGTCCCCGTTTTCGAAGAACTCGACACTGTTGGCCCGGCTTATTGCAAATTGGGTGGAATCGATCTTTGCGGCCCAGCGCAAGCTGAGGGAGGAATCGAACACGATCAACATTCCACCGGCGGTGCTGGAATTGGCCGCAATGCCTATACTTCCGTTGGGGTCAATATCCATAGCGCTGGCAATGACGCTGCCCGGCCCGGTATACCAAACCGTGTCCGTGAAATTCCCCTGCTGGTCGAGCCGGAGCAGGGAAATCTGATAATTCGTCATCGTCTGGTTTGCATCCGTGGAAAGGCAGAGTATGATGTCGCCTGAGGGATCCAGCTGCATTGCGGTAAGGGTGTCGTTCCTGAATCCGCCGGAGCTGTAATACCTCTCCCACAAAAGGTCGCCGTATGAGTCGTATTTGACCACAACCACATCGGTTCCCCCGCTGTACAGGCGGTCGACGGTAGCTCCTACGTAGATATTATGGGCAGAATCAGTTTGAACGAACTGGCCGCTGGTGATGGCATCTCCACGCCCGTTGTATTTCCATTCGCTCAAGATCGCTCCGGAAGTATCGAGATTGAGGGTATAGAGGTTTTCATCGACGTCGGCTGTATCGGTCACAAACCCGCCTGCAGAGATCCGCCCGTTGGCGTATGTGATCGCGAAGCCCATCGAGCTGTTCTCCTGCTCCTGGCAGCGGTAGGTCCACAAGGTAGCTCCGTTAGCATCGTATTTCACGATGATCATATTGGGTAAACCACCGTTTCCATAATAACTAGGCCCGGGATATACTCCCCTTCCGGTGGCATATACATTCCCCTGGTCGTCAGCTGTTATGCCGTGGAAAACATCCGAACCATTGCTCAGTGGTCCGGTCCACAGGCTGCGCCAGCCCTGGGTGCCATTGCTGCGGATACAGGTAAGGTAGGCATCCTGGTAATTGGTGCCTGCAAAGAAGACATTGCCTGAATCGTCAACAATAACATCGGTAAGGTACTCATCGGATGCCGTGCTGGCATCGCTGTATATCTTCACCCACTTCCGCGAGCCACTCCCGGAATAGCGGATTGCATAAGCATCCCGGTTCCCCCCTGTGCTATTTACGGTTTCCCCTCCCACCAACAGATCGCCAGCGGCATTGTACCTCAATCCGTAGGCCTTGTCTGCAGCGTTAAAGGACGGGTTTGTCCAGGTATCAGTCCAGGCGGTCCCGTTCGAAGGAGTATATTGTTTCACAAAAGAATTGAAATGTCCTGATGCATTAACGGAGTAGGCGTAGCCGCATACCGTGGGGTTGCCATTGGGGGCGATCACAATGTCCAGCGCCTCGTCGTCCCAGTTCCCCGGACCGTTGAGCACATCAACCCATTGCTGCACCCCGAGGGAGTTGTATTTTATGACCAACCAGTCGTTGTTGCCGGAAGCGGGATCGGTGTAACCGGCAACATACACATTGCCGGCAGCATCCAGGGCAAGTGCATTGCCAAAAGTCTGGGTATTGTTGCCCGGTGCGTAGCGGGTTTCCCAGGCCGGGTTACCCGTTGGGCCGATCTTTGCAGTGAAGCATTCGAAGAAGTAAGAAGTTCCCTGCGACCGTCCGGTAACATAAGCGTTGCCTGCATTGTCAACCTCAATGTCAGTGGCATAATCCTCGTTATTCCCCATACCGTCATAGTACCAGGTCCAAAGCGTATCGCCCAGTGGACTGCGTTTCATTGCGAAAGCATCTGGTGCGCCGTGATGGCTTCCGGCCTGGCCGACGGTGTATACATTACCTGCATTATCCGTGGTGATGGCTGCGATACGGTCGGCGGCCTTACCCTGGGCCTGGAATGTTTGCACCCACTGCTGGGGAAGCTGCGCGGTGGCATAGTCGCAGGCGATAACCGTGAGCAGGGAAAAAGCAATCAGTTGTTTTGTCAAGTTCGAAGGATGTTTTATCCCTCAGGATGAGTGAAGGAACAATAAAATGTAAAGATGGGGGGATTTTTTTTGAAAAGGCGGCTTAAGTAAGCGGGCAAAGGTTCGGATAAAGGGTCAGGCACCATCCTCCTTATTCCCTTCGCACCACGATTTTCCGGGTCATTACCCCCTCAGGGCCGCGTAGCACAAAGCTGTACAGGCCTTCGGCGAGCATGTCGACGGGATAATGCTCAACATACTTCCCGGCAGCCAGGAGCTGGTCGTCATAGATGGTGGCCACCTGGCGTCCGGTAGCCTCGATCAGCTGGAGGCTGACCTTTGCAGGATGCCGCAACTTGAAGGAAAAGAAGACTTCATTGGATGCCGGATTGGGCCAGGCTTCGGTTTCAGCCAGGGGTAAGGCGGCTTCGGGCAGACCTACGACCGTGGTATTTATCATGGCGGTATATACGCTGTTGTTGCCGTTGTCCATGCGGGTCCAAATGGGGCGTACGACGTCGTTGTATGCCACAATATGCGTATAGTCTCCAAAGAAGACATTGGAATTGGGCAGAAAAGGGTTTTCGCTGATGCGGAAATCGGTCCAGGTGAGGCCCCCATCCGTGGAGCGTGCCAGATATACGTCAGTCTGGGTATTGCTGTGGTTACGGCGGTCGTAAAAAACCACCCAGAGGTGTCCCGTTACCGGATCCACGGCCATCCATGGGAAGAACTGCATCTTACCGGGGCTGTCCTGGTTCACCCTCACCGGACTGCTCCAGGTGTTTCCCTGGTCAGAAGACCGGCTCACCCAAACATCCAGGTCCCCGGCACCGGCCCGTTCATCGCCCCAGCACACATAAATACTGCCGTGAAAAGCCGAGCTGCCGGTATCGCAGAGGGTGATGGGCATACCGTTGCAGCGGTAAATTCCCGGCACGCTCTGGTCCCAGCCCCCGATGTGGTCGGCCACCAGGATGTCATTCTCCAGCCAGCTGATGCCCCCGTTGGTTGAGCGATCGAAACGTATGCCGGCCGGCCCGCTCCAGGCCACGTAGACTTCCCCGTTGGGACCCACTGCCGGTACGGCTCCTTCGGTAGTATTGTCGCTGTCCACGCAGTCGCCGGCCTGCTTGCTCAGCCGTACGGGATTGCTCCAACTCAGCCCCTGGTCCAGCGAACGGGAAAAAAGTATGACGGAACTGTCCAGCGGATTATAGCTATCGTATTCGTCGAACTGGGTCCAGCTCACATAGATATTGCCGTTGCTGCGGTCCACTATGCCCCATTCCTTGTCCTGCACCTTGGGCAGATTAAGCCCCATATAGGTGCCCGCCGACCAGGGACCGGCAATGCTGTCGGCATACTGGCAAACAATGCGGTCGATCCATTGCCCGGGAGAAGGGGGATTGCTGAGGTGGAAGTAGTAGAAGCGCCCGTTAAGTCCTGATATGATCACAGGGTCGCCCCAAACGCCGTAAGGACTTGTCAGGGTGGATGATGACCAGGTCCACCCCCCATCGCTTGACCAGTATACATTATTGAGGTTGGCACCGGCTACCAGGTGCATAGGGTTGTCCGGATCCAGCGCTATGCTGGGCTCATTGTCGTACCCGGGCCCCCCGATCAGGATATTGGGGTGGGGCCACTGGGCCTGTAGAAGGAGTGAGGTGAGCAGCAACACTATGGTGAAGAGGTATCGCATCTTGGCAGGCGTTGGTCCGAAGACAAATATAGATGATTGACAGTGCTGAATGTCAATCAGCACCACAACATCTGATGATCATACAGGCCCCTGGATTAAACACCGCAAGGGGTTGATTGTCCCGCGGGTTCACCTCAAGGAGTTGTTTATCAATACTTCTCCATGGCGGCCATGACAAGATGAAGCTCCTTCTCCATCTGCAGCAACTCGTTGCGGCTGTTGTAGAAATAGGCCAACTCCTGCAGGTAGGTGGTCAGGGAGATTTCCCCCTGCTCCAGCGCCTTCAACAGCAAGGGCTCGTTCAGGTATTCCTGCAGCCCGCTTCGCATCCGACCGATGCTTTGCTGCAGGAGCAGCGCCCTGGTATGATTCAGCTTCATCTCCTGGTAAAACTGTAAGTTGGCATCGTGCTGCATATCCTGCGAAGCTTCGGTAAGGGCACGAGCGTGTTTCACGGTGTTCCTTTTCTCCCATAGAGGGATACTCAGCCCAACGATCAACCCGCTGAACTGCTCTACACCCACCCGCTCGCGCGCATAGCCGGCCTGGAGCTTCGGAAAGGCCAGGGCCTGTTCCAGGCGCTCGTTCGCAGCGGCCAGCCGCAGCTGTTCTTCCATCCATTGCAATTTGGGGTTGCGGGCGCTCACCCCGGCATACCATTGTTCAAAATCTGCTGCAATGGGGCTCAAGGGGAACAGGCTGTCCGAAAAGGCCAGGGGGATGCCTCCGTTCAACCGTGCCAACTCCCCAAGCAATGCCGTGCGTTCAATGCTGGTGTGTTCCAGTGCCTGGGTAGCACTGAGGAGGCTGATCCGGGCCTTGTTGTATTCCAGCACCCCGGCTTCACCGGCCTGGAACTTCTTTTCGTAGGACTCCGCGATAAGACGTGCGTGTTCCGCACGCGTCTGGTGCTCCCGGACCAGGGTGTTCCGGAAGCTTAGCTCAACACAGATCAGCCTGGCCTGCTGCAGCACCTCCGAGCGCTTCTCCTGATAGTCCATAACCGCCTGCCGGTCAAGCAAATCGGCAATCCGGCCCCTGTAGGCATAAGCGCTGGGAAAGTCGAAGCGCTGCACAAGGCTGAGGTCCTTACGGTCGCCCATAAACGAAGGCTTGCCCCAGAGGTAGCTGAACTCCACTTCGGGATCGGGAGGTTGATTGCCCGTATGGTTACGTAGGATTTCTGCCTCAAGGACTTTCCTGTATGCAGCCAGGGTGGTGTTATTGCGTTCTACCTGGGTGAGCACTTCGTCAAGTCCGCCAGCGCCGCAGGCAATACCGGGCAACAGGACGATAATTATGATGATGCTGAGGGTTCTCATAAGCTATCGTGATGATTAGTTCCCCCTTGGCCTGCAAGGTAATAGACCACGGGAATGATATACAGATTAAGGAGGGTGGACGTTAGCAAGCCTCCCAGGATCACCCTGGCCATTGGGCTTTGGATCTCGTTTCCGGGCAGGTCGCCCCGGAAGGCCAGGGGGATCAGCGCCAGGGCGGCGGTGAGGGCTGTCATCAGGATCGCATTCAGGCGGTCGGCCGATCCGTGTATCACGATGTCTCGCAGGGAATATCCCTGCAAACTCAATCGTTGATAGTTGGATATCAGCAGTATACCGTTGCGTGTGGCAATCCCGAACAAGGTGATGAACCCGATTATGGCCGGGATGCTCAGCATCCCCGAGCTTATCCGGATGGCCAGCACACCGCCGATCAGGGCCAGGGGGAGGTTCAGGAGGATGAGGCCGGCCAGCTTCAGCTCCCGGAACTCCTGGTATAGCAGGAGAAAGATGATGAATATGGCCGCGATGGAGGTATAGAGCAGCCGCTGGGTGGCCCTGGCCTCGCTTTCGAACTGACCGCCATATTCCAGATGGTATCCTTCCGGCAGGGAAACATCCGTTCCGATCTTCCCCTGTATCTCCTTCACCACACTGCGGAGGTCGCGCCCACTCACATTGGCCGAAATCACGATCTTGCGCTGGACGTTCTCCCGGCTGATGGTGTGGGGCCCACTAACGGATACCACATCCGCCACCTGTTCCAGGCTAACCTTCCTCCCATCCTCGGTGTCGAGCAGGGCAGTCCCGATACCCTCCATTGATTGCCGGTGCCGCTCATCCAATCGTAGCATCAGGTCGAAGCGGTTGGGGCCTTCGTAAATATCTCCCATTTTCCCGCCCCCCAGGGCCACATCGACAAAGGTGTTGAAAGATGAAGGTCTGATATGATAGCTGGCCAGGAGGTCACGTTTAGCCCTGATCTGGAGCTGGGGCACCTCGATCTGCTGCTCCACGTTCACATCCACCAAACCAGGCGTTCCTTCAATGGAAGCCTTGATAAGGTTGCCAAGACCGAACATCCTGTTCAGATCTGTGCCGAACAGCTTGATCGCGATATTGGCCCGGGTTCCGGACAGCATGTGGTCGATACGGTGGCCGAGGGGTTGACCTACGGTAAATGCAATGCCGGGGATAGCCGACAGGGTGGAACGCACATCTTCCATAAACTCCTGCTGACTTCTCTCCTTAAGCCGGAAATTCACGTCCACCTCCGAACTGTTGGAGGTCTGGGAGTGCTCGTCCAGTTCCCCCCTCCCGGTGCGCCGGGCGGTTCCCGTAACCTCAGGGATGCCCAGCATTTCCTTTTCCACCAATTGTCCAAGACGGTCGCTCTCCACGAGCGATGTCCCGGGCCGGGTGATGACCGACAGGGTGAGTGCCCCTTCATTGAATTCCGGAAGGAAGCTGCGCCCCAGGTTGCCGAAGATTACCAAGGCCAGGATAAAGGCCCCGAGGGTGGGTACAAGAATGGCGTTGCGGTGCATCAGCGCCCAGTTCAGGGACTTTTCGTATCGCCCCGAAAGCCAGCGCGCAAGCCATTTCTCCCTGGGATTCCTTTCGAGGAAAGATTCTCCGGAAAGCATCTCTTTGGCCAGCAGGGGTGTTAGCGTCATCGCCACCACCAGCGATACGAAGAGGGATACAATGAAGGAGATGCCCAGGGGTTTCAGCATCCTGCCCTCCATTCCCGACAGGAAGAAGAGCGGGAGAAAGGCCACGATGATGATGAGGGTGGCATTCAGAATGGAGGCCCGGATCTCCCGTGAGGCTTCAAACACTACATCGAAGGCTGTTCTGCGTTGTTCCTGCGGAAGGAGGCGGTTCTGGCGGAGCCGCTTATACACATTCTCCACATCAATGATGGCATCGTCTACCAGTGAACCTATGGCAATGGCCATACCTCCCAGGCTCATGGTATTGATGTTCATACCCAGCCCTTTCAGTGCCAGGATGGCCCCGAGCAGCGATAAAGGGATGGCCAGCAATGAGATAAATGTCGTGCGGAAGCTCCCCAGAAAGAGCAGCAGTATGATCAGTACGAAAATGCCGCCTTCGAGTAATGCGATCTGCACATTTCGGATAGAGGTCTCAATGAAATCCGCCTGGCGAAATATTTTGGTATCCATCCTTACATCCCCGGGCAGTGATCCCTTGAGTCCCTCCAGATTCTCTTCTATCCGGCGGGTTACCTCAAGCGTATTGGCGTGGGGCTGTTTTGAGATTGAAAGGATGATGGCGGGCTCGGTATCCTGGGATCCGTGGCCCATCCTGGGGGCGCTGCCAATGCTAACGGTAGCTACATCCCTAACTCTCACCGGTTTGCCGTCCAATGAGCGGATGAAGGTATTGCCCAACTCTTCAAGATCGGGCGTGCGGGCGATGCCCCTTACCACATATTCGTTGGAATACTGGCGAAGGATGCCCCCGGATGAGTTCATACTCATCCCCTGGCATGCTTCGATGAGTTCCTCCAGGCTGACTTTGTGCCTCAGCATACGGGCGGGATCGGCCAGCACCTGGTATTCCTTGTAGTCCCCTCCGATGATCGTCACCTGCGATACCCCGCCCGTGGCCAGGATGCGGGGCTTTACCACCCACTCTGCCAGAGTGCGCAGGTCCATCATGGTTGTGGAATCCGCCTTCATCCCAACAAAAAGAATTTCCCCCATCACGCTCGACTGGGGCGCCAGCAGGGGTTGCCCCACTCCCTGGGGCATCTGCGTGCCGATGCTGATAAGCTTTTCGCTCACCACCTGTCTGGCCCTGAAGATGTCTGTTCCCCAGTCGAACTCCACCCAAACAAAAGAATAGCCCTGGGCCGAAGCCGAGCGCACCCGGCGCACATCGGTGGCACCGTTTACAGCGGATTCGATGGGAAAGGTCACCATGCGCTCCACCTCCTCCGGGGCCATCCCGTGGGCATCGGTCATCACCACCACGGTGGGGGCCGTGAGGTCAGGGAACACGTCTATGTCCATATTGATGGCCGTCCTCGTACCGAAGACCACCAGCACCACCGAGGCCAGGATAACAAGGTACCTGTTGCTCAGCGAGAATCGTATGATATGATTCAGCATAGTCGCGGGCGATTAATGTACGTGGCCGGAATGGGCGTCCAGGGTCCCGGTGGCCTGCGCCAGGCGGACCATCACAGCCCCCTCGGTCACTATGCGTTCTTCCGCTGATAGGCCACGGATTACCTCAACGCGCTGTCCGTCACTGCTGCCGATCTTCACCTCCCGTTTTTCGAACAGCTCCGGGCTTAGCTGGACCCACACGAAAAACAGCCCCTGCTCTTCCAGCAAGGCGGTAAGCGGAACGGTCAGGGCTTGGGCATCGGTCCTGGTCCTTAGGTATATCTCCACGAACTCTCCCTGGATGAACCCAACGGTATTGCTCACACTAAGCGTCACCGGGATCAGGAAGTGGTCGGGTCCCGCATTTCTTCCCGCAGAGACGATCCTGCCCCCAAGCTCCTCCAGGCTGTAGGCTCTCCCTCCATTCTGACTTCTGATGGTGGCGGAGGTTATGTTCCCTATTACAGGTGCATAGCGTGTGGGAACTTCGGCCTGAAGGAACACTTCCTTGCTTTGGGCCACATTGAGCACCGCCTGGCCGGCTTCGACATACGCCCCGTTGCGCACGAACACCTGTCCGATATACCCGGAGAGGGGGCTGCTGACGCGGCGCCCCTGCTCGCCGGTATTCTTTTCAAGGTTATCGAAGATGGCCCTGGCCTTTTCTAAACGGCTCTGCGCCGCCTGCAGGTCCTTTTGGGCCATGATACGGTCTGCGGCAAGCACCACGGCCCGATCATGCTCTGCCTTGGCATTCAGGTATTCGCTGCGGGCCTCCGCCAGGCGAACCGAAAAGTTGTTGTCGGAGAGCTCACCGGAAGAAAGCGTGAATAAGGGTTGCCCCTTCACCACTTCCATACCGCTCACCAGGTTGGCTTGCCCATAACGTACGATGCCCGGAGCGCTTGCCGTAACTACCTGTTCCTCAGAAGGCGGAAAGGTAACCAGGGCGGAGGTGCGGATCACCTGACCGAAGGCTTCCGTACGCGGAAACCCGGTAGCGAAATCCACCTTCCACGATTGCTCCTTGGTGAATATTGTGGCATTGGTATGCGAAACGGACTGCTGCCCGGCGGCCTCTTCGGCAGTATGCTGATCAGTAAACACCCTTACCTGGCCTGCATTCACCTCAAACCTGCCCTTTTCGTGTTCGATCTCGAAATGGAGAGTCCCATCACCGGATTGCACAGGCGTAATATCAAAACTGTAAATGCCTTTACGGGTGGGCTGTTCAAGCGTCTGGCGGGTTTCCTTCCCATCAACCATCAGCACAAGGCTCACCCTTCCCTGTTCAAGGGCCCTGAATTCCGGCAAGATGGAGAAATGGCACAACACGTTCGCTGGGGTCCCTGCAACAAAGGGATCAGCCTCTGCGAAAAGTTCGAATGTCTCACTATAGGCAGTGTACTGTACTTTAGCAGCTTCGTGCCCGTCGTGCTCCTGGGCGTCGTGCGAGTGGGAATGGCAACCTGCCAATCCCACGAGAGCCAGGGGTATAAATAAGGATCTTAAAAACATATCGTTGAATGATTGAGAAGATGAATACTGCTCAGACCCGTATGCCGGGAGGGCAACGGGGGAAATGGAATTTCCGCTGAGAATGGGATCTAAAGACTGGGTGGCCCCCTGTGGCAGGGGGGTGAGGTGAACGCAAGGGTATGCAGCGGAGCACATTGGATTTCACCAAGTACCCGTATCACCCTGACGGGATGTATTGTTTTATATCCAATTTCCTGGAGCAGCCCAGGGGATGTCCCGTGATCGACTCTTGTTTGAGAAGAGCCCTGGGAGGTTTTGGGCGTTGGAAGAGGGGTAGCCGATTCCAGCTCACAACAAGGGGAGGTTCCGTGCCCGTGATGGTTGTGTTCCGGGATATCCTGCGCTTCAGGATGCTCTGGTGAGTGCATCAGGCACACCGTACCCTCCAGGCAGCCGTCGTGATGGTGGTGGTGCGGAATCACCGCGTGGGCCAGCCATACCGCCTGTACAAGGATAAGAAGGAGGATAGTGATGCGCTTCCTGTGCATAGTAATCCAGGTTCCTGGATGGATTACTGCAAAACTAAGCATAAATCCTGTAAGGCAGCTATTTACCGGGTAATGGCGTTGACTTGTTCTCAAAAATATGCTGGACAAGTAATCCTGCGCTGCCAAGGATAAGAAAGATATCCAACAGGACAGAAAGCCTGAACACACCGAAAAGCCCGTAGAACAAACCCAGGAAGATGAGGATCAACCTCAGATAGGAAGAGCCAAATCCCCGAAAGATAAGCAGCCATCCAATAACGACAGAAAGGCTTGGACAAGGGATCAGCCCGGCAGGGGAGGCGTACAGGTATTCCCACCAGGTCGGATCTTCAAGAAAATGTGGGTATACCAAACCGAAGAGGAGCATAAACATCCCAAGACTTGCATAAAACCCTGAGGAGATCTTAACTTGAGTACGTGGTGCTTTCAAACCAACGATCAATACCGAAACGAAGCTGAGAATGAACAGTATTCCGTTAAAAGGATTGCCCTGTACCCAGGCGAAAATCGACACAGATAATAAAGGAAGCGACATCAGTACGGCCAGGAGACGATTTTGGGGGCGCAATCTGAACAGAAGGGCGACTACAAGGCAGTACCACAGGAAATGCCACAGTATAGCGAAGACTTTGTAATCATTGGCAAGAGCCTGAAGTCCATAAAGAATGTCGTGTGTGGTAGGCATAGCTGATGGGGTGGTTGAATAGCAACCCGAAAGTTAGCGTAATCAGCTCACACACGCAAATTAGTGTTTCTCTATGATACCCGGTTTGATGTTTGATTTTCGCTGTGATTGTTGTGTGTATCCCTCAGGATCAGCCGCAGCGCGGTATCCTTGGTGATGTAGGCCCAGGCCCAGTTGATGAAGATGATGAGCTTGTTGCGGGTGCTCAGGATGAGCATCAGGTGCAGGAACATCCAGGTAATCCAGGCGAAGAAGCCCGTGAACTTCACGAACGGGAGGTCAACCACAGCCTTGTTCCTACCCAGGGTGGCCATCGTCCCCAGGTCGCGGTATTCGTATGGTTTAGGCTTGCTCCCGCGGAGTGCACGGTTCAGGTTGTGCGCCAGGTTGCGGGCCTGGTTGATGGCCACGTTGGCTACCTGGGGGTGCCCCCGGGGATAACGCGGGGTTTCCATATAGGCGATGTCGCCCAAAGCATAGATGTTTGATGTGCCCAAAACCTGACTGAAGCGGTCCACTTTCAGGCGATTGCCGGGGCCTTTCCATTCGGGCGGGATGCCTTCGATGGTATTGCCGGTAACCCCGGCCGCCCAGATCACGGTACGGGTGCGCAGGGTTTCACCGCTGCTCAGCTGAAGAAACTCCCCATCGTAATTCTGTACAAAGGTTTCCGTGCGCACCTCCACGCCCATCGACCGCAGGTAGCGCAGGGAAGCCTCCCCGGCCGTTGGGCTCATACTGTTGAGGGTGCGGGGGCTACCTTCCACCAGGATGATCTTCAGGGCGGAAAAGTCGATGCGGTGATAGTCCCTGGGGAGTATGGTCCGCTTGATCTCGGCAAAGGCCCCGGCAAGCTCTACCCCGGTGGGGCCGCCCCCAACCACCACGATGTTGAGCAGGGCTTCGCGTTCCGGCCCCTCCGTGGTGATGATGTCCTCGAAGGTTTGAAGAATATGGTTGCGGATGGTGATCGCCTCGTAGGTGGTTTTCAGGGAAAAGGCATTGCGGCGGATCTCTTCCTTCCCGAAGAAATGCGTGGAACACCCGATAGCCAGCACCAGGAGGTCGTAGGAATATGGCCCTATGCTGGTATGCAGGGTGTGGGTGTCCACGTCCACCGCCTTCACCTCCGCCAGGCGTATCTTCACATTCTTCTGCTTCCTGAAAATGTGACGGAGCGGAAAGGAAATGCTGGAAGGCTCCAGCTGGGAGGTGGCTACCTGGTAGAACAGGGGCTGGAACTGATGATGGTTCAGCTTGTCGATCAGGATGATATCGAATTGCCTTTGGTCAAGCTTACGCACGAATTGCAGGCCGGCAAAGCCGCCGCCCACAACAATTACCGTTTTCTTCTCTGCCATAGTCTTGGGGTGTTTCCCCCAGGGGTCTGCACTTTGAATAGAATCAATCATACCATTGTTCATACACGCACGCTTATCCTCACTCCATCACCAGCTTCCCACTAAACACCTTCCCATCTTCAAATATCAGGTTTACCAGGTAGAGGCCAGACGGCAGGTTTTGGGTGTTGATCTCCTGTAGCTGTGTGCCGAGGGCAAGCGTGGTGGTTTGTACCAGCATTCCATTGATGTTGAAAAGTTTGAGTGTGGAGCGTGAGTGTGGGAGGTCCTTTACATCCAGCTCCATCCAGCTTATACCACTTGTTGGGTTTGGGGACAGTTTGAGCTCTGAAACCATTGGCTCTGGTTTGAAAATGCCCGTAGGGTATGCCCCGGGGGCATAGCCGTTGCTGTCCGTTCTTACAAGCCAGGCCCCGGCATTATGAGTCCAGGGGAAATGATAACCCACGGCAAGAAAACCCCCGTCTTCCATCAACAGCACATCATTGAACTGGCATTGGTCGTGGAAATCTCCGTATTGATAGTACTTCACCCATACACTGTCGCCGTTGTTGTCCAGTTTGAACAACACTCCTTTGTGTTGGGTCTGAGAAGAATCCGGTGCTACAACATCTCCGGTAGCAGCGATAATAAAGCCATCATCCAATGGCTGAAGCTTGAGGTTCTGATGCAAAGTAGCACATCTTATGGAAGAGTATGGTTTATAATATCTAGAAGTTAGTACGGATTGAGTTTTCGTATTGAATAGAAAAAAATCTATGCCATGGCTGCCAAGAAAGCTTGAATTGTCATACTCATATTGCCCCACTACCACGATCATACTGTCACTAATGAATTCAACATCTTGCCCAAGCATGTGTGTGTGTGTGCTATCCAGGACAGATTGCCATTGCAAATTACCATCCTTATCCGCTTTTGTGATTCGAAATCCCGGATCATCCACCTCAAGAAAAACGAAACCGCTATCTGATGCTACCTCAATATCAAAAATGCTGTGAAGATTGGGATACACCTGCCACCACTGTACTGCCCCGGCGGTATCTACCTTCAAAAGGCAGGCGCGGTCGCTGATGGTGCCCGGCTGGCAGTTCAAACGGTAGTTGCCCGCAATAATATAGCCCCCGTCCGGGCATTGGCGGATGGCAGTAAAGTAGTTGCCGACAAAGGTATCCGCCGGACAACCTGCCAGGGTGGGTGGCAGGTCGTAGGTGCGTGTCCAGAGTGTGTCCAGGTCGGGGGTGAGTTTGACCAGGTAACCGTCAAAGGGATTCTCCATTAGGCATCCGTGGCTGCTCGCAACCACGAGATTCCCAAAGGCATCTTCAATTATACTGTTGCCAGGATAGGTTACTACAAGTCCACAATGATGGTGAAGGGATAATTGATTTAAGGCGTTTCCATTGCTGTCAATTTCTACAATACTCAAGTATTGATCATTATTCACAGCTGTGAGTACCAGAAATAATTTACTTTCAGTCTGTAACGCAGATTCAATGTGATTCAAGGTATTTGATGGAGATCCCTGATAATAGAAAATGCGGCTAAAAGTATCAGTGTTCTGCCCTGTTGCAATGATGCAGAGCCATACTTGAAACAATACAAGGGCTAGCCTTTTCATAGTAGAAAAAGGGCTACGCTGAAAACAGCGTAGCCCTTTGATATTGTTATCTCACTTTCGTGAACCTATCTACCCCAATGGTTTTTCCATTCCCAACCATTTGCAGTAAATAGTTACCCTTCGGGTATTCTCGCAAATCTAATAACCTTTCAAATGAACCGGACGGCAGATCTTGTGAATATAATAACCTTCCACTCGCATCAATGATCTGAATGGAAAGACTGTGGAATTCCATTTCACCAACAGTATATGCTAGTGTAATATAATCCATTGCAGGATTCGGGTACAGTTTGAAGATGGTGTTACTCTCAATTCCCTTGACAAACCTTGTCCGCTTGGGCACTGAACTGGTATCTGGTTCCAGGATGATCTCATTGAACACGAAGTCAGGATCATTTTGCTTTAGCATTGCTACCGCAGCTGCGGTAATCAGCGGACGATTGGCTTCCACATAATCCATCAGATTGTCAGTTTGAGCCTGACTTAAGCATCCGACGGGTACGCTGCTTTCCATCATCGTTTCTTTGATGCCCAGCAAGGTAGTGAATTTCTGGTGATCTGCTGCTTCTGTTTCACTCAGCTCGTAGGCTGTGGGAATATCCTCCAGGGTCTGGTTGGCGGCTTCAGAAAAACCGAATTCCATTTGTGCAGAGGCAAGCTCATAGCGTGCAATCAACTGATGATCCCGGCTCATAAAGTAAAGCAGGCTATCCACTGCCCAGGCGTTGGTGGTATCGCTGCGGTACCAACACTTAATCGTAAGCCTCCGGCCAACTGCATCTTGAAAACGTAAGAAGAAAAGGCTATAGGCTACTGCCGGTAACCTGGATGCAGCTCATGCAACCGGTTACTCGACCAATTGATGAAGATGAACACATCCCCGTTGATCGGATCCTGTCCCAGGCGGTTCATCACCAGCCCACACAAGCCGTAAAAGCTCTTGCACATATCCGCCGGCTCGCCAAACACAAAGTAGCGTGCCCCTGCGATGGAGGGCATCAGCCCAGGCGGATCAGCTCGGCGATCAACGCAGCGGGAGAGCCCGCGGGCATCATCAGCTCCACCCCGTTGGGGTAGCGCAGCCGCAACTGGGTATGGCCCGAGGACCGCATCTGAATGAACACGGAAGCCGGGGCACGATGGTCACGGTACTTCTTATGCCAATACTGGAGTCCGGACAGGGCGATGCCCTGGAATGTGGCGAAGTCCTTGAGCGTTTCCCCGCTCTGCTTCCACTGTTCTACCAGCTCGAACATCCGGCGCTGCTTCTCTTTGGAACTCATCGGAAGAATTTTTTCCAAAGATCACCGCCTTCACCAACCCTCACAAGATGCAGTTGGCCGGAGGCTTACGAAAGGCTTATCCAACGCTTGGAACAGGAGGATGGTTTTACAGATGCATATTGCGAGTCCTGGGATGATCCTCAATCCACCCTGTACGTCAGCTTCATCGTAATGGTAGCCGACTTCTCCCTTGAGGCGGTATTGAAGGTGCCTCCCCAACTGAACTCTTCGTTGGAGTTCTGCCCGGTGATCTGGAAGATGCCCATCTGGGCAGATACCAGCTTGCCGATCTGCCCCCCCGATTTCTCCGAGATCTTCTCCGCCCTGGCCCTGGCATCTTCGGTGGCCTTGGAGATCAGGGCGATCTTCAGGTCGCTGAGCCCGGTATAATAATAGCGGGGCGCTTCGGAATAAAACCGTATGCCCTGGTTAAGCAGCTCGGTGATGCGCCGGCTGATGCCTTCCACCAGGCTTACCTTGCGGGAGGTGATGGTGAGCGACTGGGACAGGATATACCCTTCGAACACCTCTCCGGTGTAACGCCCGTCCCCGGTGTAGGTGGCGCGGGTGCGCTCCATCGTCTCCACGGCGCTGAACACGATGCTGTCGGCCGGGATACCCTGTTTTACCAGGTATTCCTCTATCACCTTGCGGTTGGATTCAAGGTCGGCCGCGGCCTGCCGCAAATCGGCATTCTCCTGGGAGAAACGCCCCTCCCATACCACCAGGTCGGAACTGAAATCCTCCTTCCCAAGGCCGGTCACGGTGATGGTGCCCCTCACCTGCGAGCGCTTTACATAGGCATTGCCAAGAATGGCGGCAGAAACAACAATGGCCAGGGCGAACAGCAGGGCAGGAACACTTGTCTTCATTGCAGGGTGGAATTATGTTCGAAATACAAAGCTAAGGAATCAATGCTCAGTGCTCAATGCTCAAGGCTCAATGACAATTATCATTGAACAGTTATCCTTCGTAATTCTTAATTCCTTATTTCCGCCAGATGGCGGACAAGCTTTATTCGATATTCCATTCCTCCACCTATCGCTTACTTCCAGCTGAGCACCGCCAGCACCACAATGGCCAGGGTGGTGAGCAGCATCAGCCAACCGCTGAGGTTTACGCGGCTGAGGTTGCCGACCGAAGGGGTTTTGCGTGCCTTGCGGGCGCTGATGCTCAACATTGTCAACCAAATGATCAGCAGGACCACCAATGCCAGTTTGGTCATCATCAGGGGCATCGTGGAAAGTCTGGCCCAGTATGGCGTCATCAGGTAGCCCCCGCTAAGGACCAGCAAGGTGAGCCCGATATGCGACATCTTGTGCAGGGCGAAAAGCCGCATCGCGAAAGCGCGGGACTCGTGATCGGAGGAAAGCATACGGGTACTCTTGAGAAACAACAGGCTGAAACTCATACCCAAAGTAAGGGCAAGGCCGGTAAAATGCATAATCAGCATTACTTCACGCATCGTTCTTGTGTTTTGGTAACTAGTGTAACAAGCGTTCAAAGGTATTGTTGCAAGCCTTTCCGGGGTTTTATTCCTCCGGAAACCAAGGTAAGCGCCGGGCTATGACCCGGTTTCCGCCTCCTGCTGTATCCTCCCTGCCTCTTCTTTTCCGAGGTATTTGTCGATGTAATGATGGGCAAGGTAGATCAATGGTGTAAGGGCAATGGCAAACAATACTTTATATCCGTATTGCACCACTCCCACCCGCATCACCTGGCCGAAGCTCCAGTTGCCGAACACATAGAAGGCCACGGTAAGAATGACGAAACTGTCGATCAGTTGGGAAACTACCGTGGAGCCCGTAGCTCGGAGCCAGAGCATGCGATGGCCGGTGAGCCGTCTCAGCCAGTGGAAGGTGTAGGCATCGATGAGCTGGCTTACCAGGAAAGCCAACAATGACCCGGCGATGATACCCATCCCCTGGCGGAAAATGGTGTTGTAGGCGTAGTTGATGTCGAACGGCCTTCCCTGGGCATCCTGGCCGTTGATCTCCAGCCAGAAGTCGGCCGGGGGTACGCTGGTCCAGCTGAAGGCGATAAGGAAGCTGTAGCTGATGAGTATGGCCGTCATTATGCTGATCCACCGTACCACTTTCCTTCCGAAATACTCATTGATAAGGTCGGACAGCACGAACACCAGCGGCCAGATGAGCACGCCAACACTCAGGTTGTAGTCGATAATGAGCCCGCCGATGTCCATGGAATCCAGCCCCAGCAGCTTTCCGGCGCTGAAGATCTTCACGCCCCCGAACTCAGCCAGCAGTGCGTTGGCCAGGAAGATAAGGGAGAGGACCAGGTAGAGCCGGTTCAGTTTTTCCTTGGTACGGGTCATGGGGGCGGGGGAAGGTTTGCGTGATGTGTAGCTTTGACTAAAGGTGAAGTGAATCCTTGATATCTGGTCAATATAACATACAGTATGTCAGCGAATTAATGCATTTAACCGTTATATCCGTTATAACCGTTAAGTTTATGATGCTGTATGTCAGATATATACGTGAGCTTCTTCTGATAAACCACTTTCCCCACCTATTCAAAGGCCGCACCTGCACACCCCCTTATTCGAAGGACTACCTCGCCCACCCAGGCGGACAGGTTATGCCAACACACACGGATCACGCCAGGTCCGCCGGAAGATCACGGAATACGTGTCGCCTGAAAATCCAAAGAAGAATAGTTAACAGCTCAAGAATAATTATCAGTACATTGGATGTCCTGATATTGAATGTTGCCCTAAAGGATGAAAAGAAGACTTCCTCCTGCGATTATGAGTTTTTACCTGTTACTCCTGCTGTCCTGCAGTCACGAAGCTGGCCTGGAACGCAAGCGCGTAGAACCTGATGCCTGGTTCCCGGCTTACCCGGGGAGTTTTTGGGATTATGATACCACTGTTTGGAACATATCCGATGAGTATGCGGATTTTCACCAGTACAGCCTACCGTATTTCAAGCAAGCGGGATATTATGTTTTCCGGTCATCACTAATGCATTCTGTATACGCGGGCCTGGGGCACGCAGGAGAAAATACTTCTCCAATAGTTCCCCCTGGTAAAAGCAGCATTTGCTCGGTAAGCTTCGTAACGTTCGAACTGAGCCTGCCCGGTGGATTGGTGCCGGACACTGCTGAAATAGCATTCAGGAGGGGAATGATAGTTCAGGACACTTCAATCGTAGTGTTGGGTAAGGCGTTTACTGATGTGAAGCTCGTTAAGGAGTGGAGCGTTTTAGATACCACTCACCTCTATTATGATTATTTTGCCAGGGATATCGGACTTGTAAAAAGGGAGCAAGCCCTTGGGGGTGACCCAGCCCAGATAGTTACTATCCTTGAGCTTCACAGTTTTTATATCAATAAGTAAGCCGAGCCCTTCACCGCCCCGCTACCACCAGCATTTCAAAATCCTCGGTGGTCAATGGATGTTCCCTTGAAAAATCCCCGAGGCGGGCCCCGAATATTTCGATGGTATGATAACCCAGCGACTTCAGGAGCCAGGTGATCTCGCTGGGCACATAGTAGCGCTCGTTGCACTCCAGCCGGAGGGGATTCCCCAGGTCATCCACCACTTCGGTGATGTTGTGGTCACGGAAGGTCATCAGGTCGAAGGTGTTGCTGCGATAGGTGGCGTTGCCTTCCGCAGAGCCCTCGGCACAGAACTGCTCCACGCTGTGATAGAGCGGGAACAGCCCGTTGAGCGTGGTGAAGATGAGTTTCCCGGGCGTCTTCAACGCCCTCGTTGTGCTACGCAGTATGGCGTAGTTCATTTCATCAGTCTCCATCAACGGAAAGCCTCCTTCGCAGAGCATTATCGCCAGGTCGAATTCCTCATCGAAAGGAAGGTCGCGCGCATCGGCCTGAAGGAATTCTATCATCAAACCTTCTGCCCGGGCTTTCTGACGCGCCTTGGAGAGCATATTTTCCGATAGGTCGACGCCGACAACAGGGTATCCCCTTCGTGTCAGCTCCAGGCTGTGCCTGCCTGTTCCGCAGCCTACATCGAGGATGCGGAGATTGCGGTCGTACGAGGCCTCCTTCTCTATAAAATCGCATTCGCCCAGGGTTCCCCGGGTGAAGTTCTCTTGTTCGTATTTCTCCGCATACTGGGAGAACAGGGCTTCGTACCAGGGTTTCATCTTCTGCTGCTTTGAAGGCTTTGCTCATAGTATCCGATCCATTCATCCACGCTCACACGCCCTGCCAGCTCCGCGATGAGCGGCCAGGGTATGTGTTCCGCCTT
>ERZ795054.1755-NODE-1755-length-19399-cov-7.174059_pt1 | contig 19399 bp, 13 predicted proteins | sample MGYA00375138_ERZ795054 | MGnify/ENA primary metagenome ERZ795054 (study PRJEB30183, sample SAMN05720215) | anaerobic digester metagenome | isolation source: active sludge of municipal wastewater-treating anaerobic digesters | place: USA | collected 2014-12-23 ... | reverse complement strand
ATTGTCTTTTTGTGGCTGACGTTATTTCCTCGTTGGGTTCCAGGGAAATGTTCACAATTTGCCTGGTGATGCCATCAAGCACTGCTTCCGCCGGGGTTTCTCCATACTCGATCAATTCAACCCGGTAATAGTACTGCTCGAATTTGCATTCCAGCTTCAGACTGTCCGCTATCTCAGGGCCATGATCGAACGTTGATTCCATTGGTTCACAGGGGAGAGAAACCTCGAAGCGCCCTTTCCTGTCCTTATAGACCTTCCATCCCGGAGGCACGGTGGCTGCCGTAAAAGCAAGAAGAGCTAAAATGATGAATAACGATCTTCGCATTTTATCCCCTTTAAAAACAACCTGAATATTATAAGTTTTCACTTTTACAACGAGGATTTATGAAAAAGAATAAAATATCAACTATTTTGTTGTTGAAAGAATAGATTAAATACCATCGATAATCAATTCATTATGAATCTCCCTTCAAGGCAATCCTTGTTTTTAACGGTCCGCTTATACGACAATTAGAGCGAAACGGAGTGTTTATCATGAAAAAAATACTGTTAGCTGCATTATTTATTCCCCTTGCATCACTGCTTCTGGCAATTACGCCCGACAAACAGGTCTACGATGTCCTCGACATGGAAGTGGCTAAACTGAAAGGCAAGGACAGCCCGCTTTTCCAGGATAAGTGCAATGATGTGATTAAGTTCTGGCAGCAGTTCATGCGGGTGTATCAGGAATATGCCAAGGGGTACGAAGTGTCGCCGGCAGTTTTCAGTTCATGCGGCAGCAAGCTCGACTACGCCATTGAAGATCTGAAAAAAACCGAAGAAACATATTCGAGCAAATTTAAAAACGGGACAATGGGCGCTCTTGATGAAACGGCAGCGGTGAGAGTCTCCCTCGGTCTTTCCGTCATGTACCGCAGCCAGAAGAATTTCGAAAAGGCCTGGGAATACCTCGACAGGGCCAGGAGCTATGCCCGGAATTTCAAGGAGTACGAGATAAATGATTACGCGATCATTTACAATGAAGCGTACAGGGATTATATAAACAGCAAATATGAAGACGCACTGGCGAAACTGGATATATATATCAAGGCTGATCCGGTATTTCATGAAGCGCATAACCTGCGAAGCAGCGTAATCGGTCTCATGAAAATGGAGGAGCAGAAAAAGCAGAGGGACGCGAGAAATTCCGGCTCGGTTAAATCGCGGGACAATCGGCCGTCGCCTGCGAATCCCGAAGCACGCAAGCTCGTGAAAGAGGCTGAAGCAGCGATGAATGCAGGGGAACTGGACAAGGCGTCATCCCTGGTGTCGAAGGCTCTTGAGCTGGAACCGGGAAACAACGAATACATGGGGCTCCAGAGGGTGATAATGCTGAAGAAGAAGCACAAGAAATAAGCGTATCTTTTTAATCCCGGAATTTTGACGTATCCGGTTTTCATGCGCTCCCTGAGCCTGGTTAATCTGTCATGCACGGGAACTTTCTTTACACTGGCCCGGTATGTAGGAAATGTGATCGTAAAAGAAAGTTCATGTCTATAAGGATATATTCCACCCTTAAAAAAAGCGGAACGGTTCTCATCGAAAAGCAGGATGACGCCATCCCGGCTCAGAAGGAGGGCCTGCTTTTTTCCGAACCGGAATTCACGCTGACCACAAAGCATTTGTCCGAAGTTCCATCAGCTTTTCGCGAGTTGGAAAGCTACATTGCCCGGGGATATTTCGCCGCCGGGTATGTCGCGTATGAGGCTGGCTGGGCCTTTGAAGACCGCCTGACTTCGCAATGCGCCGAAACTTATTCGTTCCCACTGCTCTGGTTCGGCCTGTATCGTTCGTGTGAACAAGTTGACCTGAACCGGATTATCACTCTCAGTGATTTGCCTGTGCGAAGATGTCATCCGCATTTATCGATCATGCGGCGCAATTACTATGAAAAGGACATCATGGCCATCAAAGATCTTATCGAACAGGGTGAAATTTATCAGATGAATTACACCTGGCAGGCTGAGCTTTCGCAGATTATTGACCCACTGGCGCTTTTTTTCGAATTGAGGCAATCCCATCCTGTGCCATATTCAGCCTGGGTGATGACCGACGAGATCGTTGCTTTGAGTTTGTCTCCCGAACTGTTTTTCTGCAAAAATGGCGATGAAATCACTGTCAGGCCCATGAAAGGGACCAAGACCAGAGGGAGCAGTCCACTTGAAGACAGAGCGCAGCGCCAAGCACTTGAAACAAGCGAAAAGGATCGCGCAGAAAACCTGATGATCGTCGATCTGCTGCGCAATGACCTGAACAGGATATGCGAAAACGGGTCAGTATGCGTTCCGCGGCTTTTCACGGTCGAGGAATATCCCAGTCTTTTTCAGATGACATCCACCATTAAAGGAACACTCAGTGAGAAAATATCCTTTGTCGATATTTTTTCATCGCTCTTTCCCTGCGGTTCGGTGACCGGAGCTCCAAAGGTGCGCGCCATGGAGCTGATTCGTAATATTGAAAAGGAGCCCCGCGGGATTTACACCGGCTCGATCGGTTTTATCTCTCCGCGCGGTGACGCTTTTTTCAATGTAGCCATACGCACGATCTCCATCGGGGAAAAAGGGGCGAGGCTGGGAGTGGGCGGCGGCATTGTTTGGGATTCTGACCCGGGAAGCGAATACGAAGAGTGCCTCCTGAAAATGAAGTTCGTAGCCGGAGACGATGATTTCGCGCTCATTGAAACCATACTCTGTGAATGCGGGAAACTGCCGCTTTTAAAGCGGCACTGCTCTCGTATGATCCATAGCGCCAGTTATTTCAAAATCCCCGCGGATGAAGATAAATTCTGCCGCGCGGTGTCAAACTATTGCGCGTCGCTTGACCATGACGAGGCATTTAAGATCAGGGTTTTATGTGACAGATGGGGCGGGATCGTCATCGAACATGAGCGTTTAGATTTGTTTCCGAGGAATAATCCCTGCAGTGCCGGGGTGGCCGGGATGAGGGTCGATTCAAATGATCCGCTTCTCGGGCACAAGATAAAGAACAGAATGTTCCGTGAGGATCTGCTTCGCCGTGCGCGAATGCGGGGCCTCGATGAAGTGTTCTTTTTTAATGAGCGCGGCGAATTAACCGAAGGATGCATCAGCAATGTATTCATTAAAAAAGATGGTGTGTTTTTCACGCCGCCGCTTCTATGCGGCGTGCTTCCGGGGGTCATGAGGAGCTATATTTTAGACAATGAACCCACTGCGGAGGAAAGAATCCTGACTCTGCATGATATCATTGAAGCAGACGAAGTATTCATCTGCAATGCATTGCGGGGGATGCACAAAGTGATGTTTGAAAAGACTGTAATATAATGATTCCTTCAATGAAGCTTTTTGGGGAGCCTCGTAAACGGGAAGCCCTTCTTCATGGAATAAGCACAAGACGCGATACCCATAATCAAGAGCCTGCTTTTGCCTCATCAATGATTGCAAGGAGCTGTTCGGCGTTCTGCATAAGGGTTTCGGTTGCGGCAGTCACCTCTTCCGCTGACGCCGCGTTTGACTGGGTCAGCTCGTTGACTATATCGAGTGATTGAGACAGCTCCTGCGCCGTGGCGGACTGTTCGGTCATTGCGGAGGAAATGCTCTGCGAAAGCTCGTTGACTCCCTTGATGGAATGCTTGACCTCGCCGCTCAGGTTCATCTGCTTCACGGTTGCCTCGTCCATTTCCTTTCCCAGACGGCTTGAAAACTCGAGGGTGACGTTCATGTCTCTCAGATGGCTGTAGAGCGTATTGAACAGACTCGATCCGTTGTTTATGTTTTGTGTGGTCTCGATGATGAGCTGGGATATCTCCTTGGCGGACGCCGTACTGTTGTCCGCGAGCTTTGATATTTCCTCTGCGACGACCGAGAAACCTCTGCCGGCCTCCCCTGCCCTTGCGGATTCTATCGAGGCGTTCAACGAGAGAAGATTGGTGCGGTCGGCTATGTCGGTTATGAGGTCCACCATCTCCTTGATTTTTCCGGCGCTAAGATTGATCTGCTGTATTCCATCCTGCACTCTCTCGAAGATGACAACGGCCTCTTTGCCCTGGCTGATCGCTTTTTCCGATTCGTTTTTGATTTTTCCGGCCCTTTCCGCGACATCGCCGATTAACTTATCGAGATCGATTATGGAATCTTCAATCTTGCCCACGGAACTGGATTGAACGGATGAGTCGTAGGATACCTTTTCTATCGCTGAGGCGATCTCCTCCATGGATGCGGACGATTCCTCCAAGCGGGCCGCCTGGCTCTGGGCGCTTTCGTTCAGGGCGGCCGCGGTCGACCTGAATGCGCCGGCCGACGATTTGAGGCTCGAGGAAATTTCCCTGATCGATGTAAGGATGCTGGCGATGAGGGCGTATTGCTTTTTACTGTGTTCGGCCTCTTCCTTATGTCTGGTGGTCGAGTCGTCAGTGAGCATTATATTGATATAGGAGACTATTCCCGTGATGACAAGTACGATTGTGCTGTTCGCGATTCCCGTTTTCGCGATTTCAAGTGAAACCGGGTCGAGTTTGTCCTTCGCGAGTATGAAGTAGCCGATATTGCAGATGATAAAAAGAATAACGGTTGCAGGGAGCATCTTTTTTTTACCGAATACGGCAGCGAAGACGATTATGTAGAAATTATAATACAGGTAAGACGTGAATCCCAGATGGGGAGTGTTCACCAGTTTGGCGAACCGGGCTGCAATCACGATGATTATCGTGGGTAAAAGATAGACCATCACCGAGGCATCGTATTTCCCCAGTGATATGAAAAGCGTGCTTAGCAGGACAAAGAGCATGATGGAGCTCGCGCCAATGAGCGGGCTCAGTATCCCTTCAGGATTGATTACCGCATATGTGCTTACGAGAACGACCAGTAGAATCATCATCGTGCAATTGTAATAGAAGAGCGCAGCGGCTTTGTTGCGAAGAGTGAAATCTTCGGATTCGTATTTTGATAAAAAAATTCTGTTCAATGTTTTCATTGTCTGGACCAGTGATTCTAAAAATAGGTTGCGGTTTTGACAATCGATGCAATCGGTTCCGCAGGCCCTTAATCCATTATTTTAGAATACCCCGTTTTGGTTCAAGCAATATATTTGAATTTGAAGGCGGTTTGCCATGGGTTCAGAACCAATATCATTATTGACATGTTTATTCTATAAAAGAAAGATTGTAATTATTATCAAATGATTGTATATTAAAATATTATATTATGAGTACAATCTACAATTCCCCGGCGGCTTCATGAGAAAAATATCAGCTTTATGTATTGCTATAATTTCAGGATTCATCTTTTCGTCCTGCGACCGTACAGACTTCTTCGAATTCGCGAAAAACGGCTGGCGCACTGCAACGCCGGTTTTCACGCCTAAACCTGGCGCCTATCTGACCGCAGACGGGTTTACCGGCCAGGTGGAGATTTCATGCGACACTGAAGGCGCGGTCATCGTTTATACGGCCGATACCTCGGGGGCCGAACCTGATGACCCTGAATATGATATTGAAACCGGTACGCTCATAACAGGGACGCTCTATACCGAGGGAGCACCCGTGTCCGTGGCAGTTCCGGGAACCACGATCATTAGGGCCATGGCCTTTACGGCCGACAAGGGAGAGTCGAAGATCGCCCATGGCGAGTATGTGGTTGACCAGCCTGTCGGGTCGCCCTACTTCGACCCGGCCGCCGGCGCCTATAGTGAACCGATCGACGTGGAAATAATCTGCGACACGCCCGGAGTTTCAATCAGGTATACCACGGGCGAATTCGATTCCCCCACTGAAACAACGGGGATAATCTACACCGGAAATCCGGTACGAATTTCCCAGCCGACCTATCTGCGGGCGATCGCCTATAAGGATGGGATGATGTCTGCCTCCACGGAGGCCTACTATGATGTCGTAACCACGCTCGATACGGTTGAAACTCCTACTTTCACTGTTCCGGCAGGAACATACACCAATTCGATCTCGGTCGAGATAAACTGCGCCACCTCCGGGTCCGACATCTATTACAGTTTTGACAATGTCACCTATGACCTGTATTCGGGCGCGCTCACTATAACCGCCACAACATCAGTATATGCCTATGCCGTTGTAACAGGGATGAACGATTCCGCAACAGCATCGGCATCCTATGTTATAGACATTCCGGTTGGCACGGTTGAAACGCCTACTTTCACGGTTCCGGCAGGGACATACGCCAGTTCGTTCGCCGTCGAGATAAACTGCGCCACCTCCGGGGCCGACATCTATTACAGCTATGACAATGTCACCTATGACCCGTATTCGGGCCCCCTCACGATAAGCGCCACAACGACTTTATATGCCTACGCCGCAGCATCAGGTATGAACGATTCCGCAACAGCATCGGCATCGTATATCATTGATATTCCGCTTGGCACGGTTGAAACGCCGTATTTCAGCGTTACCGGGGGCACCCACTATGATCCGTTCACTGTCGAGATATTCTGCGATACGCCAGGCGCCGAAATCTATTACAGCTATGACGATGTCACCTATGAACTGTATTCAATCCCTCTCAACATAGCCGGCGCAACGTCATTATACGCCTACGCAATTGCGTCAGGGATGGATGATTCTTCAATCGCCAGCACGGTGTATTCTTATAACACGCGCACCGTGGCCTTTGATTCCGGGGGCCAGTTGAATACGGGCGAAACCGGCACGTTAACCGTGATGCTTGTCCTTTCGGCAACCAGCACGAGTACCGTGACCGTGCCGTTCACCATAGGCGGCACAACGACCCAGGGGAGTGACTTCACGATAAACCCGTCATCCGCGCTTGACATACCCGCGGGTTCTGCTTCAGGCACGATAACCGTGACCCTCAGTGATGATAGTAATTATGAAGGCACTGAGACCATCACGCTGACCATGGGGACCCCAACAAACGCAGCTGCTGGAGCTATAACGGTGCATACCATATCCATAAGCGACGATGACGCGCTGCCTGAAGTGGCCTTCGATTCAGCGACGTCGGGGATAGTCGAGCCCGCCAGCGGGAACAATTTCCTTAATATTCGCATCAACCTGACCGGCGGCACGTCTCTTCCCGCAAGCGTAGACTATGCCGTCACCGCCGGCACCGCAACCGGCGGAGGGACCGATTATACGCTCGCGTCAGGAATCGTAAATTTTTCGGTCGGCGAAACATACGATTACATCTCGCCAATAGTTTACGCCGACGCACTTCTTGAAGGCGATGAAACATTCATCGTTACCCTGTCGAATCCGGTAAACGCGCAACTGGGCTCTATGATGAACAACACCGTGACCATTATTGATAATGTGACCGCTCTTGAAGCGCAGTGGGTGGCGGTGGGCAACGGCGTGGCCCTGTATTCACCCGACGGCCAGAACTGGTTCCTGGGATCCAACTACAGCGGAGCTCTGCGAAGTGTGGCATCAGACGGTACAAATTGCGTGGCGGTGGGAGATTCGGGCATTGTCAATTATTCGTCGGACGGGAAGAACTGGACAAATTTTACCGGTTTAAGCGGCAATTATACCGGCGTGTGTACTGATGACGGCGGGATATATGTTGCAGTTGGTCCATCAACAGGTATTTATTATTCTGACAGTAATGGGATTGAATCTTCATGGTATAATGCTCCGCAATCTTTCACCAGCGCCCAAAACGGAGTTGCTTTTGACGGCTCTCGATGGTATACCGTGGGCACAGGAGGATACACATACTACGCAACAGCAGCGAACTATAGCAATTCATGGAGCAATCTTTATACTGCATCATCTGATATGTATGCGGTGACGGCTAATTCATCTCCCCGTCTGGTGATGGTCGGGGCGAACGGTAATGTTGCTTCCTCCACAAACCAGGGATCGTCCTGGAGCACTACTGCAGCAGGGAGCGATACCCTCAGGGGAGTGGCCATTGACGGCACGAGCAACTGCGTTGCCGTGGGCGATTATGGCACTATCTATTACACGGCAAATCCCGCAGGCACCTGGACTGCCGCAGGCACAAATCCGCTTAGCGCTACGATCTATTCAGTGGCGACCGATTCAGGCGGGACCTGGATCGTCGTTGGCCAGAGCGGACAGATTGGGATATCCACAGACAATGGCGCAACCTGGACATCCCTGACCTCTCCGACATCATCTGACCTGTATTCGGTGTGTCCTCGCTGATACGGTCCGGGAACCATATTCCTGCTGATGCAGCACATATGGCCCTATGGTGTTGTCCCAAAAAAAGGATGACATGCTTCTTTAATGTCATTCCGGCTGTTAGAGGAACGAACTGTCATACCCGCGCAAGCGGGTATCCATATTGATTATAATGGACTCCCGTTGGAGCCTGTGCCCGCGGAGGCGGGTACGGGAGTGACAGAATAGATTAATTTCCGCTGAAGCCTGTGCCCGTGAACGCGGGTGCGGGAGTGACTTATACGTCAGCCCTGTTCTGTCACGACACTTCCACGATTTCTAAATTGACATTTCATCACCTGCTGATTTAATAGTCAGCAGTTGAAATTTCAGTCATAACAATGCTCCAGAGGTGTATATGAAGACAAAATTATCTTATCTGGCCCTGTGCGTGTGCCTGGTTGCGTCGGTTTTCTCGGGTGCAGGATGCGATGGAGACTCAAGCAGCACAAATGAGAATCCAGGGGGTGGTTCTGTTGCTGTGACCGGCGTGAGCCTTAATATGACGGATGCTTCAATCGCAATAGGCTACACTGAACAGCTTGAAGCGACCATAACACCTGACAACGCGTCAAACAAGAACGTGATATGGAGCAGCAGTAATCCAGGTGTCGCCTCGGTGACAGACGGCCTGGTAACCGGGGTTTCAGTAGGAAGTGCGACCATTTCCGTGACAACTGATGACGGGGCTTTTTCTCATGAGTGTGAAGTGACTGTCTCTGAAGTGGTAGAGACGACCCTTGAATATAATTTCATGACAGACGGCGATGAACTGGTGCTCGATTCAGATAGCGACTGGTTTTTTGACGGAGGTAACACCGGAGAATATTCTTTTGGCTATTATATGAACCAGGCCGACATCGCGGCGCCCTATCTTTTCACCGGGGATTTTACCGTGGACTTTCAATTCTATCTGAAGGTGCTGACATCAGAGGAAGATGACTATATTTTCCGCTATGCATTCCGCCTGGTTGATCCGAACTGGGAGGACAATTCCACCCGCAGGTTTTTTGATTTTACGGCATATTATACCGCATTTCCCGAGCACGATGACGTATATTATCAGATCGCACAGGGCAATGGTTCGTATTCATGTACGGATTACTCGGACAGTGTTCCCGGGATCGCAAACGGATTAAACACCTGCACCATAGAGAAAGAAGGGAGTACGATAACGGTGTACATGAACGGCTCTTTCGTGAGATCGGCGACCATTTCTGCAAGCAATGAACCGTCGATCGGCTATGCGCCCTTTATTCACGGCCATAACAGCTCGGACCAGGCTGACAGCAATTTTTACCTCAGGAAGGTGACCGTGACATATATGTCGAATGAACGGGTGTACCACAACTGGAATGAATGAAATTATCGATGATTGCGGCTCCCGTGCTCAGACACAGGAGCCTGCATCGAATCATTGGGTAAACAATCCCCACTCTGAACGGTTATTCGCCGCCTGTCTTTATCCTGGACGCGCATCGCTTCACATTCACCCTATTCTTACATGACTTTTTTCAGGTTTTTCCTTGACAAATGGGGCTGTAAATCAATTGTATCTTTGTTGATACAATGGGATATTATATTACCAGTTTCTGTCCATGAAAAAGATCAACCTCGAAAAAAGCCCGGTCCCGCTGCATTACCAGATTGCGGATTATCTCATGATGATGCTCGACCAGGGCGAGCTCTCTGCTGCCGAAAAGCTTCCAACCGAAGAGCAGCTCAGGGAAGTATTCACCGTGAGCAGGACCACCATCCGCAAGGCCCTTGACCATCTCCTGTACCGGGGGCTTCTGTACCGCAAGCAGGGCAAGGGGACATTCTGGACCGAAAAGGCCGCGGACCTGAAAAAGGAAAAGCTTTCCGGAATCAACCGTGAAATATTCAGGATCACCCAGAAGACCGTGGCAGTCGTTCTTTCGAAAGAGGAAATCACGGCGCCGAAACATATCTCCGAAGAGCTTGGCATTCCGGCCGGATCGCGGATCGTGATGTTTAAAAGGCTGCGGCTTGCCGACGGCGAGCCCATGAGCTTCACGGTAAACTACCTGCCGCCCGCATACGGCGCTCCGATCGAGAAGCATCATCTTGAAAGCATGACCATGCTCGAGACGCTCGAAAGCGTGGTGGGAGCCGACCTCGGCATCATCAAGCACGAGGTCGAGATAACAAGGGCCAACCAGGAGATAGCCGGAGCACTGAAAATCAACAATCTCGATCCGGTTCTCACGGTGAAGACCTCGGTCAGCGATTCCAGCGGCGGGCCGATCGAGGTCGTGTGGACGCATTTCGTTGAAAACAAGTACAAGTTCAGGGTTGTACTGGATAAATAAGGATGGGTTAACCCACCCTCCCCCGTCCCCTCCCTTGATAGGGAGGGGTGAAAGATTTTATGATTAAATATTGGAGGAACAGATGGGAAAGTATCAAACCGCTTACGAAGAATCGATCAGGAACCCCGAAAAATTCTGGGGCGAGGCTGGAAACGAAATCGTATGGGAAAAAAAGTTCACGAAGGTGCTGGATGATTCAAATAAACCGTTTTACCGATGGTTCCCTGACGGGGTGCTCAATACCTGCTACAATGCAGTCGACTATCATGTTGAAAACGGCAGGGGAGACCAGGCCGCGATCATCTACGACAGCCCGATGACCGGGACAAAGCAGAAAATAACGTACAGGGAATTTTTGTCCGAAGTCTCGAAATTCGCAGGCGCGCTCAAATCCCTCGGAGCGGAGAAGGGCGACCGCGTGATCATCTATATGCCCATGATACCGCAGGCCGCGGTCGCGATGCTCGCGTGCGCCCGCATCGGCGTGATCCATTCTGTCGTGTTCGGCGGGTTCGCGTCGAACGAGCTCGCTATACGCATCGACGACGCCAAGCCGAAAATAATCGTGTCGGCCTCGTGCGGCGTCGAGGGAAAGAAAGTCATCGACTACAAGCCGCTGCTTGACAAGGCCATCGAACTTTCGAAAAACAAACCGGCTCACTGCATCATTTATCAGAGGGAACAGGCAAAGGCCGCTCTCGTTCCCGGGCGCGATCATGACTGGGTCGAGCTCGTGAAAAAGGCGTCGCCGGCGCCGTGCGTGCCGGTAAAGGCCACTGATCCCCTGTACATTCTGTACACGTCCGGGACCACGGGCATGCCGAAAGGCGTGGTGCGAGACAACGGCGGCCACGCGGTGGCCCTGAAGTGGACCATGAAAAACGTGTACGCGGTCAAGCCGGGCGACGTTTTCTGGGCCGCATCCGACGTGGGCTGGGTCGTCGGGCACTCGTATATCATCTACGCGCCGCTGCTTTACGGCTGCACCACGATCATGTACGAGGGCAAGCCCGTCGGCACGCCCGATCCTGGAGCGTTCTGGCGGATCATCTCGGAGTACGGTGTGAGCGTGCTCTTCACCGCGCCGACGGCGTTCAGGGCGATCAAGAAAGAGGACCCGAGCGGCGACCATTTCAAAAAATACGACCTGTCAAAATTCGAGGCCCTGTACCTTGCAGGCGAGCGCCTCGATCCCGATACCTATCACTGGGCGAAGGAGCTGATCAAACGGCCGGTCATCGACCACTGGTGGCAGACCGAGACCGGATGGTCGATCGCTGCCAACTGCCGCGGGATCGAGGAGTTCCCGGTCAAGGCCGGGTCCCCAACAAAGGCTGCGCCGGGATACCAGGTGGTCATTGCCGACAACGAGGGCAAGCCGCTACCGAAGGGACAGGAGGGGCTCGTGCTCATCAAGCTGCCCCTGCCTCCCGGTACGCTGCCGACCCTGTGGCAGAACGACGCCAAATACAAGGAATCATACACCGATCCCTATCCCGGTTACTACTTCACCGGCGACGGCGGATACGTGGACGAAGACGGCTACCTGTACATCATGGGCAGGGTGGATGACGTAATCAACGTGGCCGGACACCGGCTCTCGACCGGCGCGATGGAGGAGGTCATTTCCAAGCACAAGGACGTTGCTGAGTGCGCAGTCATCGGCGCAGCCGACGACTTCAAGGGCCAGCTTCCGCTTGGATTCGTGGTGCTCAAGGCCGGGGTCAACAGGCCTGCCGACGACATCCTCAAGGAGCTCGTGCAGATGATCCGCGACCAGATCGGAGCCGTCGCTGCGTTCAAGCAGGCGATCATCGTCGAACGGCTGCCGAAAACAAGGTCGGGCAAGATCCTCAGGGGGACCATGCGCCAGATCGCAGACGGCAAGGACTACAAGGCGCCGTCGACAATTGACGATCCCGCGGTCCTGACAGAGATCGAAGGGCATCTGAAGAATATCGGTTACGGTAAGAAATAAGGTTTATTTATTACACCAAAGGGGGCTTGCGCCCCGTGCATTCAGGAGGAATGCCTGCAGGCAAAGCGACAGGATGTCGCTTTAATGCCTGCCTTTGGAATCCCCCCGATACTAAGCTGAATAATTATTGAGCTTCTGCATTCACCGAGTTAGAAAAATCAGATATACCTTCGTCATTCACCGCGGCAATTCTATAGTAATAGGTCGTACCGGCAGTAAGACCGGTATCGGCATACGAGACTGAATCCGCATCGACAATCGTCAAAGAATCGAAAAACGCGCCGTCAATCGAGCGCATGATCTTGAATCCCAACTCGTCCGCCGAGTTGTCCGACCACGAAAGGGTTATCGTTCCGCCGGGCGCCGCAGAAGCGGTAAGATTTCCGGGCGCTGCGAGGCCTGCCGCACCCTGGGTCATGGGCTCCGGAGCAGGTGCGCCCCTGTTGCCCTTCCGGTGGGGATTATTCAGAAAATTGCGCCGCCACTCGGCCCAGCCCGGGCCATGATCGACGTATCCCACGCCATATCCCTGTACGTTGAAACGGTTGTTTACAGCCCTTATATTGGCGCCGTAGGCGCCGTTGCTTCTCTCGATCATCAGGTTATAGCCGTTTCCTTCAAGCAGGTTTCCCTCGAAGGCGATATTGTCGTAGAACGAATCGTCCCATGTGGCCTGGAGGAATACCGCGCCGGTGCAGTGACCGTTATGGGCGTCAATGCGGTTGTTCTCGATAATGGCCCCGGCGCCGGAGAATCCGCGTATGGTGAACCCGTCGGTATGCGACCAGTCCCCGGGGTTGTATTCGGTGTCCACGAGATGGTGGATGTAGCAGGCGCGCAACACTACCGGATCGCTGCCGTGAAACGCCACTCCGCTTCCGAAATGATGAATATTGCACCCTTCGACTCTGATGTTTCCGGCGCTGATCGCGATCGACGTGCCCAGGCCGGTATGGACCGTTGGGTCAATGAGGCTGCCGTCTATCTCGCAGTCCATGATGAGGTTCGTTTCAGGGCCAGAACCGTGCAAGAGGGGCATTCCTCTGCCGATCGAAGTTGGGCGAAACAAACATTGCCTGAACGTAATGCCCCCGGCGTCCAGAACGACTCCTCCCGTCTTGATTCGTTTACCGGTGATCTTCGAACCGGCCGGGACATACCACGTCCCTGATTCAATTTCGTCATCGGGAGGTATATACAGCGGCAATGAAATCCCCGTGCTGCCGATGCCGGTAGTTGTTTCATCGAGGTCCCAGCCGTGCAGGCGGCCTGCTGACCCGTCGCTGCATGAGGGAATCATGATGACAAAAGCAATCCATAAAAGTATGGCAGGAATAATAATATTCGTTCTTGACGATAAAATATTCTTCATGGGCCCTCTATGAATCCCGGAGTGAATTTGATTTTTTAAATTTCCGTCGATAGAATACGTTTAATAGAATGAAGGATTTATATTTTAGTTTTTTAAACAGTCGCCAGACGAAGTCCGATTGACTCGTATGAGTAACTATTAACATAAGAAAACGACTTAATGCAAGGATTTTTAACATAAAGTTTTTCACTTTTTAATAACCCCGTCGGGGGGTGGCCGCAGGCCGGGGGCCTTATATGTTCCGGTTAAATCACGTTCGCGCGATTTGTTCAAATTACCCGGAATTATTCTTGCTAATAACCCCGGTGCGCGCAACATGTCGGAAATCGCGTCATCAGCAGGGGAAAACCATGGAAATCAGGAAATTGCAGGAAGCGCTCGAGGAGCTCGTTTTTGTCGGGCAGGCGCACAGGGAGAATATATTCTTCGAACTCGCGCGGCAGGGCGACACTGCCGAAGGGCTGGCTAAAAGGCTCGGATTAAGGATTCGGCCGGTATGGGTGCTGCTCGAAGCCCTGGTCGAAATGAAATACCTGGTGAAAAAGAAAGACATCTACCTGGTTCCTGAAAGCGTGTGCGCCAGGCTGGTTGACAACAAGAGTCAGGCCTATGAAGGGGATTTCTGGCAGTTTCTCCTGTATCTCATCGATCCGTGGAAGACACTGCCCCATGTGCTCAAAAAAGGAAAGCCCGACAAGAAGAGCTACAGGAACCTTTCGCTCGAGCATTTCATCCGCGGCATGGACTCTCCCTGGAAGAAAAGGCTCGCTCCCGAAATTGTCGATATCTGCCTGAAGTATGCGCCCGGGGCCGGGACCGCGGCCGATATCGGCGGCGCACCCGGCACCATGGCGAGGGAGTTCGCATCGCGCGGATTGAAGACGATCGTGTTCGACCTGCCGCAGTGCCTGACAGTGACGAAGAAAGAACTTTCGAAAATCAAGAACATCAAGGTCGTTGAGGGCGACGCGACGAAGTCCCTGCCCCGGGGGCCGTACGACATCGCCTTTCTCGGCAACCTGTGCCATGGCCAGTCGCCTGAAAACAACGCGAAGATCATCTCCATGTGTTATGGCCGCCTTGCAAAAGGCGGTATTATCGTGATATTCGACAATTTCAGGGGGGAAAGCCCGGTTGCGGCCCGGCTGGCGCTGCACATGATCACCCAGAGCGAGCAGGGCGACATATACACCAGGGAGCAGTATATTGACTGGATCAAAAAGGCGGGATTCAGGGAGATTGCGGCCGAGAAATTGACCGAGCCTGCATGGAGTTTATTGATCGCTCGTAAATAAGAATAATAATTTGTTATTGAATCATACGCATTATTCGAATAGTATACGATATGTTCATGAAATTCCGTGAGAATATGTGCAATACAGGACAGGTGCCGCATGGCCTTCGACCGATCATGGAGGTATTGAGATGAAAGGCTTCAAGGATTACGACCAGTACGACGCGCTGGGGCTGGCAAAGCTCGTGCAGCAAAAAGAGGTGACCCCCCTCGAACTATGTGAAGAGGCGATAGCCCGCATCGAAAAGGTAAACCCGAAAATAAACTCGGTCATTCACCGCATGTATGATAAAGCCCGGGGTCTCGCCAAAGATAAATTTCCACGGGGCCCGTTTTCAGGAGTCCCGTTCCTGGTCAAGGATCTTGTGGATGCCCTGGCAGGCGAACCCATGGCCTCGGGCTGCAAGTCATATAAAAATTTTATTCCCGATTACGACAGCGAGCTGATGTCGCGATACAAGAAAAGCGGCATGATAATACTCGGAAAGACCAACACGCCCGAATTCGGCCTGATGGGCGTTACCGAGCCTGAGCTTTTCGGTCCGTGCCGCAATCCCTGGAACCTGGACCACACTCCCGGCGGGTCGAGCGGCGGTTCAGCCGCGGCCATAGCGGCCGGCATCGTTCCCATGGCTTCGGGGGGCGACGGCGGAGGGTCGATACGCATTCCTGCCGGGTGGTGCGGCCTTTTCGGCATGAAGCCCAGCAGGGGCAGGATGCCTGTAGGGCCCGATTTCGGCGAGATATGGCAGGGCGCGACGGTCGCGCACGTGATAAGCCGCTCGGTCAGGGACAGCGCAGCGATGCTCGACTGCACCATTGGCGCCGACGCAGGAGCGCCCTACGGTATACCTGAATCCGGCACACAGTACCTCAGGGAAGTGAAAAAAGACCCGGGCCGCCTGGTGATCGGGTTCACGACGAAATCCCCCATAGGGACAAAGGTTCACGGTGAATGCGTGCGCGCGGTAGAGGAGACCGCGGCTCTGCTCAGGGGCCTCGGCCACATGGTCGAAGAAAAGGAGACCGAGGTCGACGGGCATGCGCTCGCGATGAGCTATTTCATGATGTATTACGGCGAAATCGCGGCCGACATCGATGCCCTGTCGAAATATCTCGGCAGGAAGGTTAAAAAAGGAGATGTCGAACAGCTGACGATGCTTCTGGCCCGGCTCGGCAGGATATACACCGCCGGGGACTTTGTCTCGTCGCTCAGGGAATGGAACAGGGCGTCGCGCGCGATGGCGAAGTATTTCGGGAAGTATGACCTGTACATGACTCCGACAACGGCCGTACCTCCGCTCAAGATCGGGCAGACCAGGCTGCCGTTCATGAAAAGAAAAGCGCTTAACGCGATATTGTCCCTGGGCGCAGAGGGACGACTGGTAAAAAGCGGCGCGGTCGAACAAATGGGGATCGATTCCCTCGAGCACACGCCGTTCACTCAGCTCGCGAACCTCACCGGCCTGCCAGCGATGTCAGTGCCCCTGTACTGGAGCACCGAAGGCCTTCCCTGCGGCATCCAGTTTGTCGCGCCGTACGCGGACGAAGCGACGCTGTTCAGGCTCGCTGGACAGCTTGAGAAGGCCAAGCCGTGGTTCGACAGGGTCCCGCCGTTTCACGCGACCTCGGTGCTGCAATAGATATTTCATGCAGGATTTCAAGGCCGGATGATGTAATGGAAGCACTATCTAAAAGCACGGTCCTGGCTAACGGAATTCGCATGCCCTGGCTCGGTTTCGGGACATATAAAATTCCTGACGGCAAAGAGGTCGAGGACGCGGTGCTGAGCGCGCTTGAATCGGGCTACCGCAGCATCGACACGGCCGAGCTTTATGAAAACGAAAAAGGCGTGGGTAGGGCGGTTCGGTCGAGCGGCCTGGATCGGAAAGATATCTTTATCGCGACCAAGGTCTGGAACACGAACCAGGGATACGACGAGACCCTGAAGTCATTCGACCGCAGCCTGAAAAACCTCGGCGTTGATTATATCGACCTGTATCTTATCCACTGGCCGGTGAAAGTCAGGTACCAGGAAACATGGCGCGCGCTGGAGCGGATATACCGGGACGGCCTCGCCAGATCGATCGGTGTCAGCAATTTCACGGTCGGCCATCTCGAAATCCTGCTCAAAAACTGCGAAGTGCGGCCGCATGTCAACCAGGTTGAATTCCACCCGTTCCTGTTTCAGAAGGACCTTCTCGATTACTGTAACAGAAACGATATCAGGGTCGAGGCATGGAGGCCACTTCTCCGCGGAGAAGTATCCGAAATCCCCCTGTTATGCGAAATTGGCGGTCGATACCGGAAAACCCCGGCGCAGATAGCGCTCCGGTGGCTGCTGCAGCTCGGCATTGTCGTCATCCCGAAGTCGGTGCGCAGGGAAAGAATGATCGAGAACTCGCGGATATTCGATTTCGAGCTTGCGGACAGCGAGATGAATAGCATCGGGTCATTGAACCGGAACATGAGGCTGGGACCGGACCCGGACAGCTTCTAACGCCGGGTTTTCTTTTTCTTCCCGCAAACAGGGCAGCCCTGGAGCCTCAGCGGTTTTTCCAGGCTGCTTTTTTTCAGCAGGGCCTCGTCGCGAAGGATTTCGGCCGACCTGCCGTCTGCGAGTATGCTCCCCTCATTAATGATGATCGTGCGCTCGCACAGGTCGAGCACCATGTCGAGGTCGTGCGTGGCTATGATCTTGGTGTGGTGAAAAGTCCCCAGCAGTTCTATAAGCCTGCGCCGCGCCCCGGGGTCCAGGTCGGATGTCGGTTCGTCCAGTATCAGGATGTCGGGAGTCATCGAAAGAACGGTCGCGATCGCTACGCGGCGTTTCTCCCCTCCTGAAAGCCGGTGCGTAGGGCGGTTGACCAGGTGGGCGGCCCCAACGGTCTCGAGGGTTTGTTGCACCCGGCCGTTAATCTCTTCCGGAGGAAATCCAAGGTTGAGCGGCCCGAATGCGACATCGTCATACACCGTGGGCATGAAAAGCTGGTCATCCGGGTTTTGAAACACCATGCCCACCGAGCGTTTGATGTGGTGCGCGGTTTCTTTCGTAACCGGGTAATCGCCGACCCTGAGTCCGCCCTGCGTGGGAAGGAGCAGGCCGTTCAGGTGCAGGAGCAGGGTTGATTTCCCCGCTCCGTTTGCGCCGACAATCGCAACCGATTCTCCATGTGTTATGAGAAACGAAATCCCCCTGAGCGCGTGAAACCCGTCCGGGTAGGTAAAATGGATTTCGTCCGCCTTGATGATATGATGGCTCATGAAAACAACCTCACGAAAAAATCTCCCGCGAGCACGGATACGTTCCAAAGCCTGAAGCAGATGAACATAACGGTCCACAGGGCCAGAAAGACATATTCGCGCATACCGAAGGAATGAGTGCCGGTAATCCTGATTGTGCCGTCAAAGCCCCTGCATACCATGGCGCGATGGATTTTCTGCGCGCGGTCGATGGAGCGAAGAAGCAGGGTGCCCATCAGCGGTCCGTAAACCCGCAGCCCGCGCCCCCTGTTTTCAAACGACCTCAGGTCCCTGGCGCGCAGCATCCTCGCGGCCTCTTCGACGAGGACGAAAAGATATCGATACAGGAACAGGAGCTGCACGACAAAGACCCTGGGCATTCCCAGGCGGCCAAGCGCGTTGCAAATCCCGTAAAAGCCGGTGCACGCGATGAGCGCCAGCGCAGTGCCCACGGTGAGGGCAAAGCGCGTCATTATCGAAAAGAAAGAGATCCATCCGCCGGTGACTCCAAGGTGGCCCACATGGGAGACCACCGCGGTGTCGAATATGGGATTGAAAACCGCGACCATAAGGGCGAACGGCGACACGACTATTATTTTTTTCATTATATAGCCGGCCGGGATATCTCCGGCTGAGACGAGATATACGGGGAAAATAAAGTAGGGGAAAAGGTTCGAGAGCTGATACTTGTGGAACGATACGACGCAGAAGAGAAATATCAGCGTTGCGATGAGTTTCGCCCTGGGATCAAACCGGTGCACGGGAGTCTGCCGGTACGACAGCAGGTCCATGTATCCCAGATTGAAAAGCGTTGATTCGATCCTGGAAATGGCCTTTACTCCGATCGTGTAATAACAGCGGCTGATTGTCAGATAAAAATCCCCTCTCGCAACGGGAGGGGATTGATGTTGAATGGATCAGTCACTGATCTCTATACATTAATTAACCGATAGTATCAGGATTCAACAACTTTTCTCTTTCGTAC
>ERZ795054.1754-NODE-1754-length-19402-cov-26.908099_pt1 | contig 19402 bp, 17 predicted proteins | sample MGYA00375138_ERZ795054 | MGnify/ENA primary metagenome ERZ795054 (study PRJEB30183, sample SAMN05720215) | anaerobic digester metagenome | isolation source: active sludge of municipal wastewater-treating anaerobic digesters | place: USA | collected 2014-12-23 ... | reverse complement strand
GGGCGCTGATCGAGAAACTGGCGCGCAGCCAGGCGCCGATCTACATCTCCGGCGAATCCGGCAGTGGCAAGGAACTCGCGGCGCGCCTAGTGCATGACCACAGCGCGCGTGCCGCAGCGCCATTCGTTCCGGTCAACTGCGGCGCGATCCCGGAAAACCTGATGGAGAGCGAATTCTTCGGCCATCGCAAGGGGGCATTTACTGGTGCCGAGAGCGATCGTGAAGGTTTTTTCCAGGCAGCTGCCGGCGGCACACTGTTTCTCGACGAGGTGGCGGACCTGCCGCTCGCCATGCAGGTCAAGCTGTTGCGCGCGATCCAGGAAAAGCGGGTGCGCAAGGTCGGGGTGGCGACCGAGGAACCTGTCGATGTCCGGATCATCTGTGCGACACACCGTAATCTCCGGGAATGCGTTGAAAAAGGCAGTTTTCGCCAGGACCTTTATTACCGGCTGAATGTGATCGAACTGCGCATGCCCTCGCTGCGCGAGCGGATGGAGGACATTCCGGCGCTCGTCACCGCCTTGCTGCACAAGCTTTCCGGCGCGGCGCCGCCGCAGGTGTCGCCGGCGGCGATGCTGGCGTTGGCTGGTTATCCCTTCCCCGGCAATGTGCGCGAGCTGGAAAACATTCTGGAGCGGGCGACGGCCCTCCATTCGGGTTCGGCGATCGAACCCGGCGATCTGCATCTGGCGCCCGAGGAAATGGGCGGCGAGAACCCGGGGCGTGGCAGTGAAACCCTGGACGATTACCTGAACCGGCTTGAACGGCAGGCGATTCTCGAAGCGCTGCAAAAAACCGAGGGCAACCGGACGGCAGCGGCGCGCCTGCTCGGCATCACTTTCCGCTCTTTGCGCTACCGCCTGGAACGCCTGGGAATCGACTGATGCGCTGGCGCGGAGACGGCTGGCTCAAGGGCACGCGCTGGGTGTTCTCGCCCAATCAGGGCGAACGGCCTGCCGACAGCGTGGTTTCGCTGATCGTGCTGCATAGCATCAGCCTGCCGCCCGATGATTTCTCGGGCAACTGGATCGAGCGTTTTTTCCTCAACCGGCTTGACCCCGAGGCGCATCCCTATTTCGCGACCATCGCCGACCTGCGGGTTTCGGCGCATTTCCTGATTCGCCGCGATGGCCGGGTGATCCAGTTCGTCGCTTGTGATCGGCGTGCCTGGCATGCCGGGCAATCGGCCTGGCAGGGGCGGGAAAACTGCAACGACTACGCGGTCGGTATCGAACTGGAGGGCAGCGACAATCAGCCCTTCAGTGCGGCGCAATACGAAACCCTGTGGAAAGTGATCGACGCGCTACGGGCGCGCTATCCGGTCACGGCGATTGCCGGCCATTGCCATGTCGCGCCGGAGCGCAAGACCGACCCCGGGCTGTTCTTCGACTGGCCGGCGCTGGCCGGACGCTATCCGGCGTTAGGTCCGGCTTCCGAAGAAGCGACCTAGCCGCGCGACTGCTTCGGCCAGACGGTCGAGGTCGGTTGTATAGGCAAAGCGGATGTGTTTTTCCGGCGCGTTGGTGCCGAAGTCGATGCCCGGTGTCACCGCGACGCCAGCCTTTTCCAGCAGGTCGCGGGCGAGCGTGAAACTGTCGTCGGTCAGCGCGGAACAATCGCAATAAAGATAGAAGGCGCCTTCCGGGCGGGCGGTGACGCGCAAGCCGATGGCTTCCAGGGCGGGCGCCAGAAAATCGCGCCGCTGGCGAAACGCTGCCCGGCGTTCCTCAAGGAGGGCGATGGTTTCCGGCAGGAAGGCCGCGAGTGCGCCATGCTGGGCAGGCGTAGAGGGACAGAGCGTGAGGTTTTGCGCCAGTTTTTCGACATCGCGCACGTACGGCTCCGGGATGACCATCCAGCCGAGGCGCCAGCCGGTCATCTGGAAGTATTTCGAGAAACTGTTGATGACCCAGATATTGTCGCCAGCCGCGCAGGCAGACTGGGCATCCACCTCGTACGTCAAGCCGTGATAAATCTCGTCAACCAGGAAATGTCCGCCCTTCTCGCGGCAGACCTCGGTCAGGGCGCTGATTTCAGGCAGGGTGAGCAGGGTACCGGTGGGGTTGGCTGGCGAGGCAACAAGCAGGCCGGCCGTGGCGGTTTGCCAGAACTGGCGGAGCAAGGCCGGCGTTGGCTGGAAGTTGGTTTCGGGTCCGACCGGGATCTGTTGCGGTCGACCGCCAAAAGTACGCAAAATGTGCCGGTTGCACGGATAACCGGGATCGGCCAGCAGCCATTCGCTGTCCGGCTCGGCAAGGCAGGCGAAGGCCAGATTCAGGGCACCGGAGGCGCCATTGGTGACGGCGATGCGGTTGGCCGGGACGTCAACTCCATGGCGCTCGTGATAGAAGGCGCTGATCGCCGCGCGCAGTTCGGGCAGGCCGAGCGCCTGTGTGTATAGTGTTTTTCCCGCTTTTATCGCGTCGACCGCAGCGGTCGCAATTGGCGCCGGCGTCGGAAAGTCCGGTTCGCCAACTTCCATGTGAATGATGTTGCGGCCCTCGGCTTCGAGCTGGCGGGCGCGCGTCAGCAACTCGACGACGTGAAAGGGCGCGATCTCGGCAAGGCGGCTGGCAGGGCGGTACATGCGCTTCTCCAAACAAAAACGGCCACCCGCAGGTGGCCGTCGAATGATAGCCCAAGGCAGCTTATGCAGCGTCCTTGAAGATACCCATCTCGAACAGTTCGCGCTTGAGCACGAGTTCGCGTGGCATCTTTTCGCCCATCTTGTCGAACCATTCCTTGTGGCCGGCCAGTTCAGATTTCCAGGCATCCGCATCGATGCTGGTCAATGCGTCGAATTCAGCCTTGTCGATGTCGATCCCGGTCCAGTCGATGTCCTCGAACTTCGGCATCCAGCCGAGCACGGTTTCCTTGGCGGCGACGGTGCCCTTGCAGCGCTGGACGATCCACTTGAGGACGCGCATGTTGTCGCCGAAGCCCGGCCACATGAATTCGCCCTTCTCGTTCATGCGGAACCAGTTCACGCAGAAGATCTTCGGCGTGGCATCGACGGTCTTGCCCATGCGCAGCCAGTGGTTGAAGTAGTCGCCCATGTGGTAGCCGCAGAACGGCAGCATGGCGAACGGGTCGCGGCGGACGACGCCCTGCTGGCCGAAGGCGGCGGCGGTGGTTTCGGAGCCGAGGGTGGCGGCCATGTAGACGCCGTAGTTCCAGTTGAAGGCCTGGTAGACCAGCGGCACGGTGGTGGCGCGGCGGCCGCCGAAGATGAAGGCAGAAATCGGCACGCCGGCGGGGTCTTCCCAGGCCGGATCGATCGACGGACACTGGCTGGCCGGCGCGGTGAAGCGCGAGTTGGCGTGGGCAGCCTTCTTGCCGGCCTTGCCGTCTTCCGGCGTCCAGTCCTTGCCCTGCCAGTCGATCAGGTGTGCCGGGGCTTCCTTGGTCAGGCCTTCCCACCAGACGTCGCCGTCGTCGGTCAGCGCGACGTTGGTGAAGATGATGTTTTCCTTGAGCGTTGCCAGGGCGTTGAAGTTGGTCTTCTCGGAGGTGCCCGGGGCGACGCCGAAGAAGCCGGCTTCCGGGTTGATGGCGTAGAAACGGGTGACGCCGTCCTTGTCGACGCGCGGCTTGATCCAGGCGATGTCGTCGCCGATGGTGGTGATCTTCCAGCCGTCGAGCGACTTGGGCGGAATCAGCATGGCGAAGTTGGTCTTGCCGCAGGCCGACGGGAAGGCAGCGGCAACGTAGCTCTTGTCACCTTCCGGCGACTCGACGCCGAGGATCAGCATGTGTTCGGCCAGCCAGCCTTGGTCGCGCGCCATGTTGGAGGCGATGCGCAGTGCGAGGCATTTCTTGCCGAGCAGCGCGTTGCCGCCGTAGCCGGAACCGTAGGACCAGATTTCACGGGTTTCCGGGTAATGCACGATGTACTTGACGGTCGGGTTGCACGGCCAGGCGACGTCCTTCTGGCCCGGTTCGAGCGGTGCGCCGACAGTGTGGATGCAGGGCACGAATTCGCCATCGCTGCCGAGTACGTCGAACACGGCCTTGCCCATGCGGGTCATCGTCCGCATGTTGGCTACGACATAAGGTGAGTCGGTGATTTCGAAGCCGATGTGAGCGATTGGCGAGCCGAGCGGACCCATGCTGAACGGGATTACATACATCGTGCGCCCCTTCATGGAACCCTTGAACAGGCCGTTCAGGGTCGCGCGCATCTTGGCAGGTTCTTCCCAGTTGTTGGTCGGGCCGGCGTCTTCCCTTTTTTCCGAGCAGATATAGGTGCGGTCTTCGACGCGCGCCACGTCGGACGGGTCGGAGAAGGCGAGATAAGAATTCTTGCGCTTGGCTTCGTTGAGTTTGATCAGCGTTCCGGCTTCTACCATTTCAGCGCACAAGCGGTCATACTCTTCCTGCGAGCCGTCGGCCCAGTAAATGTTCGCTGCCTGAGTCAGGTCGGCGATCTCGGCGACCCATTTTTTGAGGCCTTCGTGTTTGACGTAATCAGGGGCATTGAGCGGTGCTGTCATGGTGATCTCTCTCTAAGTGGCTGAAATAGATAGTTATCTCGCCAGTCGCCGGAAAATGCCGCCAAGACTCAAGGCGGCGAGCGACCGTCGGCTGAGAAATGAGTAATTATGCCTTAACTCAAGGTAAACATCTGCTTAACTACGTGTTTTCCGTGACTGGCAAGCCGGTGTGGATGCGCTATTATTTTTCGTAATACAGAGTTATTTTTCACGATATAAAACGGAGGTTAGTGATGGATCCCAGGCAACTTCGCGAAGCAGCCCTTTATTACCATCGCCATCCCAAGCCCGGCAAGATTGCGGTTACGCCGATCAAGCAACTGACCAACCAGTACGACCTGTCGATGGCCTACTCGCCCGGGGTTGCCTTCGCCTGCGAAGAAATCGTCGCCGATCCGCGAGAGTCCGGCACTCTGACATCACGCGGCAACCTGGTCGGGGTTGTCACCAACGGTACCGCGGTGCTCGGTCTGGGGGCGATCGGCCCGCTTGCGGCCAAGCCGGTGATGGAAGGCAAGGGTGTGCTGTTCAAGAAGTTCGCCAACATCGACGTCTTCGATCTCGAAATCGAGGAGCGCGACCCGGATAAACTGATCGACATCATCGCTTCGCTGGAGCCGACCTTCGGCGGCATCAATCTCGAAGACATCAAGGCACCGGAATGCTTCTACATCGAGAAGAAACTGCGCGAGCGGATGAAGATACCGGTCTTCCACGACGACCAGCACGGCACTGCGATCGTCGTCGGCGCCGCCATCCTGAATGGCCTGCATTTGATCGGCAAAGACCTGTCGACGGTCAAGGTCGTCACCTCGGGAGCGGGCGCTGCGGCGCTGGCCTGTCTCGATCTTCTGGTACTGCTCGGCGTGCCGGTCGCCAACATCTGGGTCACCGACATCAAGGGCGTGGTCTATGAAGGCCGTGTCGAGGAAATGGACGAGATCAAGGCGCGCTATGCCAAACCGACCGACGCCAGGACTCTCGCCGAAGTGATCGTCGATGCCGATGTCTTCCTCGGGCTGTCCGCGGGCGGCGTGCTGAAGCCGGAAATGGTCGCGACGATGGCGCCGCGCCCGGTGATCATGGCGCTGGCCAACCCGACCCCGGAAATTTCCCCGGAACTGGTCAAGAGCGTACGCGACGACGCTATCATCTGCACCGGCCGTTCGGACTACCCGAACCAGGTCAACAATGTGCTCTGCTTCCCGTTCATTTTTCGCGGCGCGCTCGATGTCGGCGCGACGACGATTACCGAGGAAATGAAGATGGCCGCCGTCCTGGCGATTGCCGAACTGGCGCGCGCCGAGCAGTCGGATATCGTCGCCTCGGCCTACGGCGAAAAAGTCTCCGGCTTCGGCCCCGAATACCTGATTCCCAAGCCCTTCGATCCGCGCCTCATCGTCAAGATCGCGCCCGCCGTTGCGCGGGCCGGAATGGACTCCGGCGTCGCCACGCGCCCGATTCAGGATTGGGATGCCTACCTGCAAGGCCTCAACGAATTCGTCTATCACTCTGGCCTGATCATGAAGCCGGTGTTTTCGCAGGCCCGTCTGGCGCCCAAGCGCATCGTTTTTGCCGAAGGCGAAGACGAACGCGTACTGCGCGCGGTGCAGGTCATTCGCGACGAAGGCATTGCCATGCCGGTGCTGATCGGTCGACCGACAGAAATCGACAAGCGGATCGAGGCGGCCGGCCTGCGCATTCGCGAAGGTATCGATTACGAGGTTGTCCATGCCGACGACTGCCATTTTTTCGACGCCCATTTCGAGGAATTCTGGAGCACCTATCATCGTCTCACGGAGCGCAAGGGCGTCTCGCCTGATTATGCGCGCCGCGAAGTGCGCCGCCGCGCGACGCTATACGGTGCGCTGATGGTTCATCTCGGCTACGCCGACGGCCTGATCTGCGGAACTTTCGGGCGCCACGGCGCGCATCGCCAGTACGTTCAGGACGTAATCGGCACCCGTAATGGGCTTGACCGCTATTACACGATGAACCTGCTGATGTTGCCCGAGCGCACGGTCTTTATTGCCGACACCTATATCAATTACGATCCGACAGCCGAGCAACTGGCCGACATGACCCTGATGGCGGCCGAGGAAATCCGCAATTTCGGCATGCAGCCCAAGGTCGCGCTGCTGTCACATTCGACCTTTGGAACTGGCAGCACGCCGACGGCGCTCAAGATGCGCGAAGTGCTGGCCATGCTCAATCAGCGCGCGCCCGAACTCGAGGTCGAAGGCGAAATGCACGGCGATGCCGCGCTCGACGAGGAAATTCGCCTGGCCACTTTCCCCAATTCGCGGCTCAAGGGGCAGGCCAATCTGCTGGTCATGCCGACGCTCGACGCCGCCAACATTTCGTTCAACCTGCTCAAGGTGGCGGCCGGCGACAATCTCACCATCGGCCCGATCCTGCTCGGCGCGGCACGTCCCGTCAATATCCTGACGCCGACGGCGACGGTGCGCCGCATCGTTAACATGACGGCGCTGACGGTCGTTGATGCCAGTTGAGTTAATTTATTAAGTTAATTGTCTATCTGTCTATATTTATTGATTTTTGTTGATCTGCTGCTAAACTAGGATTGAATTGGCTTGGTGTTGACTTGGAATTGGCGGGGGACAGCAAATGAAACAAGGATTTAGCGTGGCGTTGCTCTTGGGGGCATTGCTCGGCTTGGGGTTCGCCACCCCGGGGAGTGCTGCGAGCGACGGAAAAAAATCACATCAGGTCGAGAAGAAGAAGCCGGAAGCGAAGCGGACTGCAGCCAAGAAGACGAGCGGCAAAACGGCTGCGAAATCTGGAAAATCAGGCGTCACCAAGTCAGCCAGGTCCGCAGCGAAAAAATCTTCAAAGCATGCCAGCGCAGGTTCGGCTAAGTCGATCAAGTCAGTACGCAAGCTGAGCATGGCTGACGTCGACCCGTCCCACCTTGCGCTTTACTCCGCGTCCGCCTTGGTCATCGATCAGGAAACCGGTGCAGTCCTGATCGAAAAGCAGCCCACCGAAGTGGTGCCGATCGCCTCGATTTCCAAACTGATGACGGCGATGGTCGTTCTCGATGCCAAGCTCGACATGAACGAGGTCATCGAGATTGGCGACGACGATGTCGACCGCCAAAAGGGAACGCGCTCCAGACTGCCGGTAGGCGCCACGATGACGCGCCAGACGGCGATGTTGCTGGCCCTGATGTCCTCGGAAAATCGGGCTGCACATTCGCTGGGTCGCCACTATCCGGGCGGCATGCCAGCCTTCGTCAAGGCGATGAACGAAAAGGCGCGCGCCCTGGATATGAAGCATTCTAGCTTCGAGGAGCCGACCGGATTGTCGAGCAACAATGTGTCGACGGCGCGCGACTTGGCGCGCATGGTGGCGGCTGCGGCCCGCTATCCGGAGATTCGCCAGTTCTCGACGACCGAGGAAGCGAAGGTCGATCTGAACGGCCACATCCGCGAGTTCCGCAACACCAATGCGCTGGTGCGCAGCGACAACTGGGAAATCGGTGTTTCCAAGACCGGCTATATTTCCGAAGCAGGGCGTTGTCTGGTCATGCAGGCACGCCTGGCCGACAAGCCGGTCGTCATCGTCCTGCTCGATTCGACGGGCAAGATGACGCGGGTCGGCGATGCCAACCGGATCAAGCGCTGGATGGAAAGCGCCAGCTTGGCGGCAGATCGTCGTCCAGTCTGATTGAAGTTGATTCTGGATCGAAGGGCTGCCGCGGCGCAGCCCTATTTTTTTTCGCCGGTATAGCCCAAGGCGCGCGAGACTGCCGCAGCAGTCTTTCTGACCTGTGCCGCCCAGTCCGGATCGTGGCGGTCAGCCGGTGCGGAAACCGAGAGCGCGGCGACGACATGGCCTTCTTCGTCGTGAATCGGTGCGGCAACGCATTTGAGGCCGCTTTCCGCCTCTTCGTCGTCGTAGGCGATGCCGTGCCGGCGCACCTTGTCGAGTTCCTTTTCCAGTGCCGCCAGCGTTGTCAGCGAGCGTGGCGTCTTGCCGGGCAGGCCGGTGCGCCGCGCGTAGTCGCGCACCTGTTGCGGCGAGTCGGCGGCCAGAAACAACTTGCCGAGCGACGTCAGATGCAGCGGGGCGCGGCCGCCGACCAGATAGACGACGCGCACCAGCGCACGTCCCGACGAAGTGCGTTCTATGTAAACGATTTCGTCGTCGTGGCGGGCGCCGAGATTGATCGCTTCGCCGATGGTTTCGTGCAGCGCCTGCATGAAGGGCAGCGCGACTTCGCGGACACTGATCCGCGATTTGACGATGTTGCCGAGTTCGAGCAGGCGGATGCCGAGGCGATAGGTGCCGGCGTCCTGGCGCTCGACGAAGCGCGCCGTGGTCATCGCCGCGAGAATCCGGTGGGCGGTCGACGGGTGCAGTCCGGTGACGCTGGCCAGGTACTTGAGGCTGGCGGCGTCCGGAGATTCGGCAAGGGCATCGAGGAGCGCCATCATGCGCTCGATGACCTGGATCGAGCCCGGCGCTTTGGCGGACCCGCGGGCAGCTTCGGACAACTGGATTCCTTTATTGGCGTGGTTTGAGTAGCATTAGCCACTTTCCTTCTTGTGCGCCGCAATATTAGCATGCGCTTGGCGTTATTCGTTACCTGCCTGGTTGATCTGATGCGTCCGGAAGTCGGCTTCGCCAGCCTGCGCCTGCTCGAAGGTGCCGGGTGCGACGTGGTCGTGCCGCCGGGTCAGACCTGTTGCGGTCAACCGGCATTTGGCGCCGGAAATCGTGTGCTGGCGACAGATCTCGCGCGCCAGGCGATAGCCCAGCTCGAAGACTACGAATACGTGGTGATTCCTTCGGGCTCATGCACCGACCAGATCCGCAATGTCTATCCGCAACTGCTGGCCGATGACCCGATTTGGGCGGCACGGGCGCAAGCGCTCGCCGCGCGCAGTTACGAGTTGAGCTGCTTTCTGGTCGAGGTGCTGAAGCTGGAGCAGGTACCCGGCGCGCTTGCCGGCAGCGTGACCTATCACGACTCGTGCAAGGGCCTGCGCGGGCTCGGCATCAAGGCGCAACCGCGGAATCTGCTGGCCAGCATGCGCGGGATGACGCTGAGCGAGATGCCGGATTGCGAGGAATGCTGCGGCTTCGGCGGTGCCTTTGCCGTGCGTTTCGGCGAGGTGTCGACCGCCATCGTCGATCGCAAGTGCGAATCGATTGCGGCGGCCGGCGCCGATGCCGTGGTCGGCGCTGATCTCGGTTGCCTGCTCAATATCGAAGGACGTTTGCGGCGGCGCGGCGATCAGCGCACGCAGGTCCTGCATCTGGCCGAAGTGCTGGCCGGGACCTTGCCGAAGTGAGCGCGGCCGGCCATTCGCAGGCGATGTTTTTTCAGGCGCGGGCGACGGCGCAGGTGCGCAACAAGGATTTGCAGAAGGCACTGGAGAAGGCCAAACCGCTGTTCGTCGGCAAGCGTGCCAAGGGCATCGCCGCGCTGGCCGACGATGGTCTGGATTTCGCGCAACTGCGCGCGGCCTGTACGGAGATACGCCGGCGCGTCGTCGATGACCTCGATGTCTGGCTGGAAATATTCGAGGAGCGCGCGCGTGCCAGCGGCGCAGAAGTCCTGTGGGCGCGCGACGGCGATGAAATCTGCCGCCATGTGATCGACATTGCCCGGCGCAATGGCGTCAGCAAGGCGGTCAAGTCGAAGTCGATGCTTTCCGAGGAGGCGCAGCTCAACGAAGCGCTCAGCGCGGCCGGCATCGAGCCGGTCGAGACCGATCTCGGCGAATACATCGTGCAACTGGCCGGCGAGACGCCGTCGCACATCATCGCGCCGGCGGTGCACAAGACTCTGGCCGAAGTCGAGGCGCTGTTCGCCGAACGCCACGGGCGAGCGCTGCAGGAACGCACTTCGGTCGACATCCCGCTGCTGACGGCCGAAGCGCGCGCCGTGCTGCGCCAGCATTTCCTGTCCGCTGAAATGGGCATCTCCGGTGCCAATTTTCTGATCGCCGAAAGCGGTTCGGCGGCGCTGGTCACCAACGAGGGCAATGGCCGCATGGTGACGACGCTGCCCAAGGTGCATGTGGTGATTACCGGGATCGAGAAGATCGTCCCGACCCTCGAGGATTTCGCGACCCTGATGCGCCTGCTGCCGCGTTCGGCGACCGGGCAGAGCATTTCCAACTATGTTTCGCTGTTGACCGGAACGCGCGGCGTCGATGAAACGGAAGGGCCGGAAAAGACGGTTTTCATCCTGGTCGACAACGGGCGGGCGGCGCTTGCCGGTTCCGACTTTGCCGACATGCTGCGCTGCATTCGTTGCGGCGCCTGCATGAACCATTGCCCGGTCTATTTTTCGCTCGGCGGGCACGCCTACGGCTGGGTTTACCCGGGGCCGATGGGTGCGGTGCTGACGCCGCTGTACACCGGCATCGAAAATGCGCTGGATCTGCCGCACGCGTCCACCGGCTGCAACCAGTGCGGTGCGGTGTGCCCGGTCAATATTCCGTTGCCGTCGCTAATGCATCGTCTGCGCGAAATCCAGAACGAGCGCGCGCTGCGACCCCTTTCCGAACGCATCGCCCTGCGCGCCTGGGGCTGGCTGGCGCAGCACCCGGGAATGTACCGCTGGCTGACCCGGCGCGTCGCGCGCTATTTGCGCTGGCTGGCCGACGACAGCGGGCGCATCCGCGTCCTTGGTCTGGCGCCGGGCTGGACCGCTGGCCGGGATTTGCCGGCGCCGCCGGGCAAGACTTTTCATGAACTTTACGCAGCAAGAAAGAGAGCCTGAACATGGAATTTGCACCCGAAGGCCCCAAGGCCATCCCCTTGTGGATCAATGGCCGCGCCTATCTGACCGTGACCGAGTCGTTTTTCGATGTCGTCAATCCACAAACCGGTGAAGCCGTGCACCGGGTACCGTTGTGCGGCCAGGCGGAAGCCGATGAAGCGGTCACGGCGGCGCGCAAGGCGCAAGCGGCCTGGGCGGCATTAGCACCGGTCGCGCGCCAGAAATTTCTCGATGCGCTGGCTGTGGCACTGGACAGCTACAGCGGTCATTTCGCCAAACTGTTGCGCGCCGAAACCGGATTGGGCGAGGCCGAGGCGCTGGCCGAGGTGGCGGATACCGAGGAGGCATTGTGCGCCACGGCCGTCGGCCAGCCCGGTGTCGTCGCCATCGTCGCCGATGCTACGCGCCCGCTCGCCGGACTGGTTGCCGCCGCCGCCGCGGCCTTGCGGGCCGGGGCGACGGTGATCGTCAAGCCCAGTCCGAAGACACCGGCGGCGGCATTCGCGCTGTGCGAACTGGCGGCACGCGTCGACTGGCCAGCCGGTGTGCTCAACCTGATGCAGGGTGACAGCGCGGCGATCGCAGGGCTGTGCGGCGCCGCCATCGACCGTCTCGAATACGTCGGCGCTGCGGCGTTCGGCGCTCAGGTCGATGCCATCGCCGCGGCTGCCGGAAAGCCGGTGGTCATGGCGGACGCATGATGCAGCGCATCGCCTATCTCGAACGCGAGTCGATCATCGCCGACGTCCGGCGCCCGGCCTTCGCGCACGACTGGGTCGAATACGCCAAGACGACACCCGGGCAGGTCGTCGAGCATCTGGCCGGGGCGACCATCGCCATCATCAACAAGGTGTCGTTGCCGGCCGTTGCGGTCGACGCGCTGCCGGACCTGAAAATGGTCGCCGTGGCGGCGACTGGTACCAACATCGTCGATCTCGATGCCTGCCGCCGGCACGGCATCGTTGTCTCGAACATTCGTGGTTATGCCGGACACACGGTCCCGGAACACGTTTTTGCGTTGCTGCTGGCGCTGTCGCGCAACCTGATCGCCTGGCGCGATTCGCTGCAGGCCGGGCGCTGGCAACAATCCGACCAGTTCTGCCTGTTCGATCATCCGATCCGCGATCTGCATGGCGCAACGCTCGGCCTGATCGGCAGCGGCAGCCTCGGTAGCGGAGTCGCCCGCCTGGCTGGGGCCTTCGGCATGCGCGTGCTGCGTGCCGAACACAAGGACGCCACCGACGTGCGGCCCGGCTACACCGAGTTCGCAGAGGTATTGCGTGAGGCCGACGCGATCACGCTGCATTGCCCGCTGACACCGCAGACGCAGAATCTGATTGGCGCGGCCGAGCTGCGCGCAATGAAACGCTCGGCGCTGCTGATCAACACGGCGCGTGGTGGCCTGGTTGACGAGGCGGCGCTGATCCGGGCACTCAGGGAAGGCTGGATCGGCGGCGCCGGTTTCGACGTCATCACCGCCGAACCGCCGCCGGCCGGCCATCCGATGGTCGATCCCGAACTGCTGGCACTGCCGAATTTTCTGCTCACGCCGCATGTTGCCTGGGCCAGCCGTCCGGCGATGCAGGCGTTGGCCGATCAACTCATCGACAACATCGAAGCCTTCGTTGCAGGTAATCCCAGGAACAGGGTGGCATGAGCGCCCGCGCGGAAATCCTGCAGCGCGTCCGGGCCGGGCTTGGCAAGGGACATGCAGCCGCGCGCCGGGCCGCTGCCGAGGCCACCATGCGGGCCCGGGCACGCGGGCCGCAGCCACAACCCGCCGGCGACTTCGTCGCACGTTTTTCGGGCAAGGCGCTCGCCCTGGCCAGCAGTGTCGAGCAGGTTGGCAGCATGGCGGAGGTGCCGGCCGCTGTTGCGCGTTATCTGGCAGAACACGGCCTGCCGCGCGAGGCGGTGGCGACCGGCGATGTCGCAGACCTCGACTGGGCCGGCGGCGGTATCCAAACCGTCGCCAGAGTTGCGGTCGACGCCGATAAGGTGGGCATTTCCGGCTGTTTCTGCGCCATCGCCGAAACCGGTACGCTGCTGTTGCTTTCCGGTCCGCAAACGCCGGCCAGCGTCAGCCTGCTGCCGGAAACCCATATTGCCGTGGTGCCCGTCGGCCGCATCGTTGCGACGATGGAAGACGCTTTCGCGCTGTTGCGCGCCGAACACCGCGGCCTGCCGCGCGCCGTCAATTTCATCTCCGGCCCCTCGCGCACCGGCGACATCGAGCAAACCATCGTCCTCGGTGCCCACGGGCCGTGCCGGGTACACCTGATTCTGGTGGAAGGAAACTCATGAGCATCACCCTGGCCGTGCGCGGCGAATATATTCAGCTCGACCAGTTGCTCAAGGCCACCGGCCTCTGCGAATCCGGCGGTGCCGCACATGCCGCGATCGCCGAAGGGCGGGTTCGCGTCGATGGCGCGGTCGACACCAGAAAACGGGCGAAATTGCGGCCTGGACAAACCGTCAGCTTTGCCGGAGAAAAGGTACTGCTGGTCGCTCCCTGAGCGCGCCCGTTCTCGAAGCGCAGCATCGCAGGAGCACCCGCGACAAGTTCCAGTCCGGGGATGGCCGACAGCACCCGCGCGGTGCCTTCGAGTGGTGGCGCCTCAGGTCAGGCTTGCCCGGCAGAACAGCCCGCAGCATGGCAAAAAGCAGAGCGAGCATCTGCCGCGCCTGCCACCCTCTGGCCGCCAAGGCCGATCTCGGCGCAGCGGATTTGAATGAGGACAACTTTGCTTCCGTCGGCCTCCCGGTCATCCTCAAGGGGCAACCCGCCGGTATGATCGGGGCGAACGCTGCGGACGGCTCGCCAATCGTTCTGGAGTGCGAAAGCATCGGCGCCTTGTGTGGATTCGCACTTTGCGCTGCGGGGGCGGCTGCATTGCCCGTGCCGGCCTGAACCCGAGTGGCTGTTTTTCTGCTGATTGTCGCGGTCGACGATGTAAAATAAGAGAATTCTTATTTAACGAGAACGCCATGGCCTACCCTTCGTTTTCAGACATTTCCAGGAGCTTCGCCCCCGGCTGGTTCGCCGCAGTCATGGGCACCGGCGTCCTGGCGCTGACCACGCATTCGCTGGCCCAGGGCTGGCCGGTGCTCGGCGTTCCGGCGCTAACGTTGCACTGGCTCAATACGGTGCTCTTCCTGGCGCTCACGCTCCCGTGGCTGACCCGCTGGCTGCGCTTTCCGGATGCCGCGATGCAGACGCTCGAGCATCCGGTGCAGGCCAATTTCTATCCAACCTTTTCGATTGCCCTGCTGGTGCTGGCGTTGCAATGGCTGGTGTTCACACCCTACGTCGGGGTCGCGCTGGTGCTGTGGTGGCTCGGCGTCGCGCTGACTTTTGTCTTCAGCTTCGCGGCGCTGTTCTTCATGTTTCGCGGCGAGCATGTGGCGATCGAACACGTGACGCCGGCGCAGTTCATTCCGGCCGTCGGTCTGGTCGTCATGCCGCTGGCCGGCACACCGCTCCTGCCGCACATGCCGGAAGCGCTGCGCGAACTCGCCCTGACCGTGAATGCGGTCGGGCTTGGCGCCGGCAGTATGATGTATGTCGGCCTGCTCGGCATCACGCTGTTTCGCAAGTACATGCACAAGCCGGCGCAGGGCATCCTGACGCCGACCGTGTGGATCCATCTGGCGCCGATCGGCGTCATTCCGGTCAGCCTGATGAACCTGCTCGACCAGCTGCCGTTCCCGGCGGCGCGCGAAGCGGCGATGGTGCTGATGCTGCTGGTCTGGGGCTTCGGCGTCTGGTGGCTGGTGATGGCCAGCCTGCTGACGCTGGCGGCGCGTGCCGCCGGCCAGTTGCCGTTCGCGCTGTCGTGGTGGGGCTTCATCTTTCCGCTCGGCGCCTTCGTCGCCGAAAGCCTGCGCCTGAGCAATCTGCTCGGCTGGGGCACGACCTTCGCGGTCGGCATCGCCGCCTGGCTGCTGCTCTGCTTCCTGTGGGCCATCACCGCCGTCAGGACGGCGCGCGGCGTGGTCAGCGGCGCGATCTTCCAGCCGCATCCCTGATGGCCTGGTGGTGGCTGCCTGCCTTGGTCGCGGCGGGCTGGCCGGCACTGAATTTCGCCATCCGGCGCGGGTTGACCGCGCCACGCGTCCCTGAAACCGCCGATCCCGGCGCCTTGCCGTGGCGCGCGGTGCACCTGCCGACGGCCAACGAGAAACGCCTGTTCGGCTGGTTCATTCCCGCCGCGCCGCGGGCGCCGGCGCTGGTCGTCATGCACGGCTGGGGCGGCAACGCCGAAATGATGTTGCCGTTGGCGGCGCCGCTGCATGCGGCCGGCTATTCGCTGCTGCTGATTGATGCCCGCTGCCACGGGCGCAGCGACGGCGACAGCTTCGCGTCGCTGCCGCGCTTCGCCGAGGACATCGAAGCCGCGTTGGCCTGGCTGCGCGAGCAGCCTGGGGTCGATCCGGCTGCGCTCGGGGTGATCGGCCATTCGGTCGGCGCCGGCGCCGCGCTGCTGGTCGCCACTCGCCAACCGGATCTGCGAGCGGTGGTCAGTCTGGCCGCCTTCGCCCATCCGGCGACGATGATGCGGCGCTGGCTGGCGACCGTGCACATTCCTTACTGGCCGCTCGGCGCCTACATTCTGGCTTACGTCCAGCACGTGATCGGTTTCCGCTTCGACGTGATCGCACCGTGCAACACGATCGCCAGGGTCGCCTGTCCGGTGCTGCTCGTCCATGGCCTGGAAGACGACACCGTGCCAGTCGCCGAGGCGCGCGAGATCTACGCCGCGCGGGCCAGCGATGCGGTCGGATTGCTGCTGATTCCCGGCAGCCATGACGACTATGGCGATGCCGATCTGCAGGTAGCCGCTCTGTTACGCTTCCTGAAGCAGTCCTTCAAGGAGCCGGCGACCGGCTGACTCATCCTCGCCGGTTTTGGCCGAAAAAAAGGGCGGGATCGAAATCCCGCCCCAGGAGGGTTGCCATGATTGGCGTCAGGGCAGGAGGAAAGAGGCTTTCTCGCGGACCTTGATATCGGGATTGTCGAGGGCCGTGATTTCGAGATGGATCTGGTTGGCACCTGGCTTGCCGGCATCGGGAGGCACGCTGACGATGGTGTTGAAGGATTGCAGCGTGGCGGGCGGCACATCGACTTCGTCGGCGCCGGAAATTTTCAGGTCAGGCAGGCCGTCGACCGTAACCTTGTAACGATGCGGCTGTTCCTCGGTATTCATAATCTGCAACATGAAGACGTTTTCGATCCGGCCGTCGTCGGCCTCGCGGGCCAGTGTCGAGCGGTCGCGGATGATGTCCACCTTGAGCGGAATGCGGTGCGCCAGGAACCACACCGAAAGGCCGGTAATGAGCAACAGGATGGCCGTGTAGAGCAGGATGCGCGGGCGGACGATGTGGCCGAGGATTTCCTTCTTGCCGAGATGTTGCGCCATCGCGTTCTCGGTCGAGTAGCGGATCAGACCGCGCGGCAGGTTGACCTTGTCCATGACCTGATCGCAGACATCGATGCAGGCGGCGCAGCCGATGCATTCGTATTGCAGGCCGTTGCGGATGTCGATGCCGGTCGGGCAGACGACGACGCATTGCCCGCAGTCTACACAGTCGCCGAGCCCGGCGGCCTTGGCGTCGACGCCTTTCTTGCGCGCGCCGCGGGTTTCGCCGCGCGTCGGGTCGTAGGTGATGATCAGCGTGTCGGGGTCGAACATCACGCTCTGGAAGCGGGCGTAGGGGCACATGTACTTGCACACCTGCTCGCGCATGAAGCCGGCGAACAGGTAGGTGAAGCCGCCGTAGAAGAAGATCCAGAATATTTCCCAGGCGCCGAGATTGCCGGTCCGTACCGATTCCATCAGTTCCGTCACCGGCGTGAAGTAGGCGACCAGCGTGAACCCTGTCCACAACGAGAATATGGCCCAAAGCAGATGCTTGGTGCCCTTGATGCGCAACTTGCGGGCGTCGAGCGGCGCCTTGTCGAGTTTCATGCGGGCATTGCGATCGCCTTCGATCCAGTTTTCGATCCACATGAAAATCTGGGTATAAACCGTCTGCGGGCAGGCATAACCACAGAACAGGCGGCCGGCGACGGCGGTCACCAGAAACAGTGCATAGGCCGAAACGATCAGCAGCGCCGCCAGGTAGATGACATCCTGCGGCCAGAAAACCAGGCCGAAAATGTAGAACTTGCGTTCGACCAGGTGCAGCAGGATCGCCTGGCGGTCGTTCCACACCAGCCACGGGCTGACGTAGAAGAGCAACTGGGTGAAGACGACGAGCGCGATCCGCCAGTTGTCAAAATAGCCGCGGACACCCTTGGCGTAAATCTTCTTGCGCTTCTCGTAGAACGAAACGGGGGCGGGTGAGCCGGGCTGGGCGTTGGGGACGGGCTGACTCATCAGGTTCCTGAATTATTTTGGAAAAGAGTTGGAAACCGGCGCGGCTGGCGACGAACCTGCCGAGTACACCAAGCAAGCCTGCGAGGCGAACCAAGGGGGAAGTGCGACTCGACTGCAATCCGTTGCCAACGACGATCCACAGGTCAAGGAGGAGAGTGACGTGGATGGGCGTGACCACCGGTTTCCGGAATTACTATTAGCGAGATGCGTGCCAGCTCCGATAAGATAAAAATATTCAATTTAATCAATGCTTTGTTTATTGCAGATTGAGGTAATGTTGTCGGTTTTTGTTCGTTTATGTCATTATTGTCAAATTAATTTGGCAAAGATGACAAATTTGACATGACTTCGCATTTTCTCAGCGAGCTGATTTCCTTCCTCGATGGACTGCCCGAGCCGCGCATCGTGATGGACGCGGACTACCGCATCATCGCGGCAAACGCCGCCTACACGAGCGAATTCGGGTCTGGCCAGACGATTGCCGGGCGCTTCTGCTACGAGGTGTCGCATCACTTCGACGTCCCGTGCGATCAGGCAGGCGAATCGTGCCCGCTCAGGCAAAGTCTCGAGGCCGGCGCGCCGCAGCGCGTGCTGCATCTTCACCACACGCCGCGCGGCGAAGAGCATGTCGATGTCGAAACGACGCCGATTCGCGACGATCAGGGGCAGATCGTCTATTTTGTCGAAACCATGCGCGTCGTTCGCCAGGCCAGTAGCCGGGCAGCGGCGCAAGGGCTGGTGGGACGTTCGCCGGCTTTCGTTGCGATGCTGGAAAAGGTGCTGCGCGTCGCGCCCTCCGACGCCGCCGTATTGTTGCTCGGTGAAACGGGTACCGGCAAGGAACTGGTCGCCCATGCCATCCATGAAGCGAGCCCCCGCGTGGACGGGCCGTTCGTTGCGGTCGACTGCGCCGGAATGACAGAAACGTTGTTCGAAAGCGAACTTTTCGGTTATGAAAAGGGTGCCTTCACGGGCGCCACTCACCGCAAGCAGGGGTTGGTCGAGGCGGCCAGCGGTGGCACGCTGTTCCTCGACGAAATAGGTGAGTTGCCGCTGTCGCTTCAGGTCAAGCTGTTACGCCTGCTCGAAACCGGAACCTATCGCCGGGTTGGCGGCCTTGACTGGCTGCCTGCCGATTTCCGGCTGATTACGGCGACTCACCGTGATCTGCAGGCGATGGTGCAGGCCGAAATCTTTCGCCGCGACCTATATTTCCGGATCAATACCTTTCCGGTCCGCATGCCGGCCCTGCACGAAAGGGCCGACGATATCCCGCTGCTGGCTGCGTCGCTGCTCGAACGGGTGGATCGAAAATTCGACCGCAAGTTCACCCAGTCCGCGCTCGAATGGCTCTCCGGACGTCGCTATAGCGGCAACATCCGTGAACTGCGCAACCTGATCGAACGAGCGACGCTGCTCGCCGATGGCGACAACATCGACCGCGCGCACCTGACGGAAATGGCGGAGGATGTGCCGCCGGCGATATCCGCTGCAGGTGACGCGTTTCTGGTGGGCGAGGTGGTCGCTCTTGACACCCTGGAAAGGCGCTACCTTGACTGGGCGAAAGCCCGCGCTGACGGCGATCTGTTGGCACTGGCCGGACAACTGGGGGTCAGCCAGCGCACCTTGTACCGGAAGTTGCAAGTGAAGCACTGATCGGATCGCCTCGGTGCCTTCACGCAGGCCTCAAGGTACGTCGATGTGATGGGCGCTCAGCCAGTCGCGGTCGATTTCCCAGCGGACCTGTTTGACGCCGGGCTGGGCCTGAA
>ERZ795054.1752-NODE-1752-length-19415-cov-5.850981_pt1 | contig 19415 bp, 14 predicted proteins | sample MGYA00375138_ERZ795054 | MGnify/ENA primary metagenome ERZ795054 (study PRJEB30183, sample SAMN05720215) | anaerobic digester metagenome | isolation source: active sludge of municipal wastewater-treating anaerobic digesters | place: USA | collected 2014-12-23 ... | reverse complement strand
CGCAGGCTGATGCCGGCAGTCTTCTGGTTATCGGCTGCAAAACCGCCCATACCAATTTCGGCCGCCGGTCCGGTGATATCATAGATTCCGGCTCCGACCAGGTAAATGTCCCCGGAAGCCGACTCCAGATTAGAATTCATCACAACGACTTCATCGTCGAGGAAACCGTTATCGACCGCCAGTGTTTGGCCCTCATAATCGGTGCTGTCACATGCGTTTATTCCCGAAATAACAATCAAACAAAACAGGAGCAGTACAACAACCGAATGTTTATAGAAAAACATGGTTTTAATCTTCATAAGGGCCCCCTTTGTAAAGGACAGTCAAGACCATAATTACAACAGGCAGACCGTCCAATTGGACTGTATTTAGTATATATATAAACATGAACGCGAGTATTAATCTCTGCAATTTCTGATTAATCTGTTTCAGATCAGAATTCGGTTTTTTCAGGAATTTTAAACGGGAAAAGATATATGGTAGTATTATGCTGTACCGTATGGGGCAAGGTCAGGGGGTCAGAGTATGTCTTACAATCACAGAAGATTATACTTCAATTATTAGCATTTTCAGGCATAGATGCTTGAGACTTAAAATTTCATTGAAGTTATATTATAGATTCATGCTCAAACAAGGAATCTTCGAAGATAAAGGATGCTTTAGAAGGGAATTTTATACTAATTACAGATTAAACTAAATGCATATTACATTATTAAATCTATTCTCTTTCTATACATCTCTTCATAAACCAAAAATTTCTTTACTCGTTCAGTAAAAGAATTACCCAAAGCCATGAAATACGGATGTAGTGTTATTTTAATAGGTGATTGATAATTCTCATCTAAATATGCGTTTATACTGCTGTATCGATAGTGCCTGGGATCTAAAACATGGCCTTTTCTGACAGCATTAAATGCCTGATACCATATAAGCGTAAACAGGCTTTTCGGTGGATTATCTGAATGTTCAACAATTCTGTCCTTAAAGCGTTCGTTCCAGAGCGGTCCGATACGGTTCATCATCTTGTTATACTTACGGGCAATAAGCGATTTAATATATTGCATGATTCTCGAAATTGTTTCTCCGCGTTCAACAGTTCGGATGGTGAAATGAAAGTGGTTATTTAGAATACTATAATTGATAAATTCAAAGGAATATTTATCAAGAGCCATATTTATTACCTCCACAATAATGTTTTTTACTTTATCGCTTTTCATTTTCTCACTATTTTCGATACACCGGGACATGGCGTGATAGGTCAATCCCGGAGCACATATTCTGTGTTTTCTTGCCATAATCTTTGCCAGATGCTTAATATACGATTGGGAGGGGATAAAATTGAAAATTTTTTCAAAAATATGTGGGGGTCAGAGCAAAATTTTCTCTGGGGCAGAGCAGTTTAAGTAAAACAGTTCAGTGGGGTCAGAGTAACGAACTATACAGCCTTAGCTTCATCGTATGAAGAATACCAGAGCAATTCACTCTCGGTAAATCTGTCTACAATACCAAGATTGAGATAATAATCCATAAGAATCTTCAGATGGAGTATTTCTTCCTCCTCCTCAGTATATTCTGATTTTTCCTGGATCATGATCTTTACATGAGTGTCTTCTACCCATGAGAAAAAATCCTTTCCTTTACCGGAAAAAATCGACTGACTGGACATGATATCAAATCGAACCGTATCCAGAACGGTTTCGAATTCTTCGTCCGGAATAACAAGCAGTGAAGAGGCCAGATCTGTCTGGAAGTAATCTCCCCAGGTAATGACGCTCGGCAAGACCCCATAACGCTGAAATAACTGATCGGCATCCTTATCCTCGATGTATTTTTTGGTGGATACCCTGTCAATGAATTCCTTGATGGAGATGAGATCACTGACCCTCCTCATGCTGATAAGTCCATCATTGAGCATGGGAATAATGGCTTCATTCAATAATTCCTGCATAATACTACTCCTGGGTAAGTTTTCTCATCGAGCCTCATTAGAAAGTCTCACTTCATTTTCGGGAAAAAGGACATGAACGGATTAGTATTTTTTCGATTAATTTTATTTTCAGGTCAGCTATAAGGCTTTTTCAGAGGTAATACGGATAATGGTGATATAAAAATCGGCGCAGCGGCGAATATTATCCATGGAGATCCTTTCATTGACGCCATGAATTCCCTTCAATTCATCTTCATTTAAAACCACAGGAGAAAAACGATAAATATACGGGGTCAGAGCGGTATAATGTTTTGAATCGGTTGAACCGCTTAAAAGAAAAGGCAGGATCAACGCTTCCGGGACTATTCTTTTTATAGCCTGAGAAATCGCCGAATATCCGTAAGACAGGGGGTCAGAGCAACCCACCGGTTCATTCGGAAGCCAATCCGGATTCGGCCTCACGGCGACCCTTGAATCGTCAATAACCTTCTCAATTCTGTCGAGTACCGAGCGAATACTCTCACCGGGAAGAATGCGCACATTGATATTGGCCTGCGCTGCAACCGGGAGCACGTTTTCTTTCTCGCTTCCGCTGATCATGGTCACCGCGGCTGATGTCCTGATCATGGCGTTTGTATTTGAATTCCGGGAGAATACGATTTTCAGAATCGGCCAGAAAAGCCCGGGTCGAGACAGCACCACCCGTTCAGGGAAAGAGGAATGACGGGAGATTCCTTTCAGGAATAGCCTTACCGGGTCGGTGAGCCGCGCCGGGAATGGCCGGGAATCGAGTCTCGTTACAGCTTTACAGAGGATACCTACGGCATTTTCTTTATGCGGGAGCGAGGAATGCCCTCCTCCTGCCGAAACAATCAGGCTGACATTGCAATGGCCCTTTTCGGCGATGCTGACCAGAGCCATCGGCTCTTCAATTCCGGGATACATCCCGCTGGCAATAACCGTGCCTTCATCAAGCACATACTCGAGTTCCACGCCCTGTTCAGCCAGAAACGAAGCAATGCTGCGAGCGCCTTTTTTGCCGTCAATCTCCTCGTCTCCGCCGAACGCAAAGTATACGCCCCGTGCGGGCCTGAAACCCTCGGCCAGGAGCGACTCAGCCGCGTGCATGATCGCAACCAGGCTCATCTTGATGTCAAGGGTTCCCCTGCCCCACACATATCCCCCGTCGATATGCCCGGCAAACGGGGGATGGATCCATTTGTTATCACCGGAATCTTCAGCCGGAACAACATCGAAATGCGCGGCCAGAAGACAGGGTTTCAGGGATTGCTCTGACCCCTTCCAGAAATACAGGAGTGCGTAGTCGTTGATCTTGCGAAATTCCAGGTTTTTATGCACTAGAGGAAAGGCCCGCCTGAGAAATACATGGAAATTCCGGTGCTGCTTCAGGTCGATGCGGGAATAATCGGCATATGATACTGTTGGGATACTGACAGCCCGGGAAATCCTGCGCGCAAGTGTTTCAACGGACCCGGCCGCATCGACATCAGGGGCTGCAGAGCTTTTTAACGGTGCTCTGACCCCGCCGGCCGAAAACTTCAGCACGGACGCCTCGGCCGGTCCTGCAACCTTACCGGCCGGGCGCCTTTTTCGGGCCTTCATCATCCGTACCGCCGTTTATTCATTTACACATGCGGTGCTGTTCGTTATTTTTTCGGCTTGAATACATCGAACAGGTCGATCGGGACCGGAAAAAGCGTGGTCGAATTGTTTTCGGCCGCCACTTCCTTGAGCGTCTGAAGATACCGAAGCTGCAGCGCTATGGGATGCACTTCCATGAGGCTTGCTGCTTCGACCATCTTCGCCGCTGCCTGGAACTCACCCTCGGCGCTGATGACCTTGGCCCTTCGCTCGCGCTCCGCCTCAGCCTGCTTGGCCATCGCCCGCTGCATCTCCTGGGGAAGGTCAACGTGCTTGACCTCGACAGCCGAGACCTTGATTCCCCACGGGTCGGTCTGGGTATCAAGTACGCTCTGCAACTCCTGGTTTATGTGCTCACGATTGCTCAGGAGATCGTCAAGCTCGACCATGCCGAGAATGCTCCGAAGTGTTGTCTGCGAAAGCTGAGAGGTGGCGTAGAGATAATCGTCGACTTCAGTTATTGCCTTATTGGGGTCGATTACCCTGAAATAGACGACCGCGTTGACCTTGACCGAAACGTTGTCCTTGGTGATGACGTCCTGCGGCGGCACATCCATGGCGATGAGCCTGAGGTTCACCCTCACCCACTTGTCGATAAAGGGGATTATGATGATGATTCCCGGCCCCTTCGATTTCTTGAGCAGGCGCCCGAGGCGAAACACGACCGCACGTTCGTACTCCTTGATGATTTTAATAGAAGAAATAAGCAGCAGTAATCCAAATATTATAATGGAAAACGCTGAACCGATATCGAATATTCCCATAAATTTTCCTCCAGTACGTTTTTTTTGATAATATTACAAACCGCGTCCGGGTAACGCAAACGCCGCTCCTCGAGACGCAACGAATCGCAAAAAAACAGAAACTGTCAATCAGGGAGTTTTTTCACCTGAAGAGACATCCCGCTCATTCCGGTGACGGTTATCCTGTCGCCTTTTTTGATCTCCTCGTCGGAGGCCGCGTTCCAGATCTCGCCGTGCACCATCACCTTTCCATCTTTCGAAAAATCAATTATGGCGCGGCCGGCCTCGCCGATCATGCCGTCACTCCCGGTCGTTACCCGGGCCCGGTGGGCGTTCAGCACCGCCCTGATCACGATGAACACGAAGCCCAGTATGAACAGTATCGAACCGCCGATCGTCGATAGCGGAATGCCGCCTCCCGGCAGGGGCGAATCCACGAGAATCATTGAACCGATGACAAAGGCTATGATGCCGCCGATCGTCAGAAGCCCGTAGCTCGTCACGGTCAGTTCGAGGATGAAAAGCGTGATGCCCAGGATAATCAGTATGAGGCCCATGATGTTGATGGGAATGATCCTCACTGCCATGAGAAAAAGAAACAGGGATATGGCGCCGAGCACGCCCGGAACGATCATTCCCGGGTTCTTGAATTCCATGCCGATACCGGCGACCGCCAGGATGAAAAGGATGAACACGATCTGCGGATCAGCCAGATGGTTGAGCAGCTTCTGCTTCCAGTCCATCAGGTACTCATGCGGGGCCTTTCCGGATGAAGAGACGGTTACATTGGCGCCGTTTATATTGACCGTGCGTCTGTCGATCTGCCTGACAAGATCGTCCATGTCCTCGGCGACGATGTCGATCACGCCGAGCTTCAACGCCTCGGAGTATGTGCTCGAAATCGCCTTTTTCACCGCATTGACGGTCCAGGTGGTGTTGCGCCCGCGTTTTTCCGCCAGGCTCTTGGCGTAGGCCACCGTGTCGTTGAGGACCTTCTTCTCCATGACCCCGTCGGGATCGCCCTTCTCGTCTTTCTGCATGAAGTCGAGCATCGGGCTCACCGGATGCATGGCGCCGATCTCGGTGCCCGGGGCCATGGCTGCTATGTGGGCCGACAGCATGATGAATCCGCCGGCAGATGCGGCCTGCGCGCCCTTGGGATACGTATACACGATCACAGGGACGGTCGACGTCATGATCGCCTTGATGATGTCGCGCATCGGCTCCATGAGCCCGCCCGGAGTATCGAGCTGGATGACCATGAACGCGAGCTTCTCCTCCCCGGCCTTTTTGATCGAGTCGACGATGAATTCGCCCATGATCGGGTTCACCATGCCCTGGAGCTTTACCACGCCATACCGGGCCGGTTCAGGTTTTTGCGCCGCGGCAAGCGAAGCGGTAATAATCAGGAGTATAGTAAATATTTTTTTCATGGATGTTAAGACTCTCCTCGCTCAATCATTGTTACCGGATTTTTCGCACCGGGCCCGGGCGGCTAATCAGTAGCCTGACCGCAATCGGCCGTCAATTCGGCGAATTGTCGCAGCAGACTTCGGGCGCGAACAACGGGGTGATACGCCCGATAAGCCTTGCATATATACCGTCGAAGCCGCCGTTGGACATGAGTATGACGATGTTTTCCCTGTCCGCCGACATCGATCCGTACATGCGCTCGATGATCTCATCCACGGTCGCGCACAGGATCGCGTCGCCGCCGCGGCTGTTGACGTCGGCCGCCACCTTCGCGGCGTCGATCCTTTCGGACGCCGGAATCGCGTCGAGGTTGAAGGGCGTCTTGATGATCGCGTGGTCGGCCTTCAGAAACGACAGGGGCAACTCGTCCTGAAACACGTTGCGCCTGCTCGTCGCCGACCGCGGCTCATACACCGCCCATACCGCAGCCCCGGGAAAGCGGTGCCTCATGGTGTCGAGGACCATGGCGATCGCCGTGGGATGGTGCGCGAAATCCTCGTATATGCGGATATTTTCGGCGGAGTAGATGAGCTCCTGGCGCCGCTTGACGCCCTGGAAAGATGCCACGCCCCTGCGTAAATCATCGGGGGAAACGCCGAGCCTGAGCGCCATGGCCGAGGCTGCGGCGATGTTCTCGTAGTTGAAGGGGCCGAATATCGCCGACCTGAGCTCCACAGACCCGCCCGGGTATGCAAGCTCCACAAGGGCCTCATCTCCCTCGTATCCCAAAAAGGACCAGCGGTAATCCCCGTGAAGGCCGAACGACGCGCCGTGCGATCGGGACTTCTCCATGACCCGCCCGAGCGTCTCATATTCGGATGAATACACGATGTGCCCCTCTGACGGGACCATGTTGACCAGCCGTTTGAACCAGAGCTCGATCTCGGCCAGGTCTCGGTAGATGTCGGCGTGGTCGAACTCAAGCGAGGTGAGCACGCAGTGCCTCGGACGGTAGAACACGAACTTGGGGACCTTTTCGAAGAACGCCGAGTCGTACTCGTCGCCCTCGATCACGAAAAGCCCGCCCCGGCCCAGCCGGTAGTTGGTGTTGTAGTTCCTGAGCACACCGCCCACGAAATACGACGGGTCCATGTCCGCGGACAGCAGGATATGCGAGAGCAGCGCGGATGTCGTGCTCTTGCCGTGGGTCCCTGCGACCGCGATCACGTCTTTTCCGCTCAGGAAATAGGTGTACAGCGCGCCCGCCATCGAGGTGTACGGGATGGATTTATTCAGCACATGCTCGACCTCGGGGTTGCCCCTGCTTATGGCGTTGCCGATGACCACCATGTCGGGCGAGCCGACCTGCTTCTCGGAAAAGCCGCTGTAGATCTCGATGCCTGCGCTCCTGAGCATGTCGCTCATCGGAGGATACACGTTGCTGTCGGACCCGCGCACCGAGTAGCCGGCCTCCCTGAACATCTGCGCAAGCGTGCCCATTGCGATGCCGCATATGCCAATGAGATAGATTTCCCTGGTTTTCATCAGGGCCTGCAGTCGCTCTCGCGGAGAATATCCACTTCAAGGGCGACCCTGCCTTTCTTGCCGCCGGCGTACTTCACCGTCACCTGCTGGCACAGGTCCAGATCGGACGCAGTGCGGTCGGTTTTATTCGAAACGACCCTGGTGGATTCGTTGATCACGAAAAGCATCTCCTTCGGGCCTTTTTTCACCTCGAGAGCCGCGTTATCGCAATAAATGACGCGGCCGCTGAAGGATTTTGATGCTTCAGCGCCGTCGGAAACCAGAGGTATAAACGCCAGGAGAGCCAGTACAAATCCCGCGATACGCATGACATCCTCCTTAATAAATTATAATCACCGCGCCGGGAGGGCCTGAAAACAACATAGTACATGGCTTGTTTTTTTTCAAATAGAATTACCGGGCGCGGTGAAAATAGTGCCGGGACCGTTTAGCGTGAAATGATTTGACAAATAATACCTGATCACGGAACATAAATAAACTGCCGTAAACGGGCCGCGGCCCCGGCGCAGAACTGTTATACCGGCTAAACCGACGAGGCGACTGAAAACCCGATGAAGAAAACGATCATGATCATGATGTTCCTGCCGTCAGCCATGCTGTTCTTTCTTGCAGCCGCGGCCCTCGCGCAGGAAAACCGGGCAATCCCCTGGGGAACGACCATGTCGGATTTCAAGAAAGCCCAGGCAGACAAAGGCGAATTCATCGAATTCACTCCCCGGGACAATCCGGACTACAAGAACAAAATAATGTCATACATCACCGCCATCGACGAAAAACTCATCAGCGAAATCGTCATCCTCAGGCAGAGGGGAATCCCCGAGAAAGACTTCCTGTTCGTGAAAGGCAAGCTGTGCACCACCCTCGAAGACTGGAACATGATCGACGAGGACCGGCAGGCCGGCATCATGAACGAGCTCAAGCGGCAGTACGGCGAGCCCTCGATCCAGAAGGAGGAAAACTTTTACATCAACTCGTTCAAGAGCCCGGGCACAAACGTGCTTTTTTACATGCTTAAACAGCCTGACGGCAAGGCAAAATGCAAGGTGTATTACTACACCAGCAAGCTTTTCAGGATGCTCATTCTCGACAATTAAAAGCGGGCGTATGTCCCATTTTTTGAATAAATTTTGTTGACAGTTCGGGCAAGTAATTACATATTTGCCATCCATATTGGTCGGGAACGGACCAAATAAGAAAATATGAAGGTGTAATTGTGGCTAACATTCAATCACAGGAAAAAAGAAACAGGCAGAACGAAAAAAACCGGAAGAAAAACGTCCAGGTGAAGTCATCGGTACGGACAGCCTCGAGAAAAATCGCCAGGGCCCTCGACCAGAAAGAAGGCAAAGGCGCAGACGAGCTACAGCTGCTCCAGAAAAGTTTCATAAAAACCATCGATTCCGCGGTTCAGAAAGGCGTAATACAAAAAAAGACCGCATCCAGGAAAAAATCCAGACTTGCCAAGAAAGTAAACGCGCAGATCAAGCAACAGGCTTAGGAGAACAATCCCTTGACCAAATCGGAGATAGTCGAGCGCCTCACCCGCCAGAGCGGGATGAAGCGTAAAGAAGTTCTCTATATAATCGACAATTTTCTGGACAGGATCAGGGAAAGCATAGACCAGGGAGAGAAGGTCGAGATTCGGGGATTCGGCACCTTTTATCCCTCGGACAAAAAAGCGAGGACCATCTACTCGCCCATAGCAGAAAAAGAAATTTCGGTTCCGGCAAAGACGACCCTCGCTTTCAAGCCGAGCAAGTCCACCGAGAAGGAGCTGGAACCGACAACGACAACGGGCGCTTAGCTCAGCTGGGAGAGCATCTGCCTTACAAGCAGAGGGTCGGCGGTTCGATCCCGTCAGCGCCCAAATAGAAGTCCTGAATGATTCAGGACTTAAGAGGCTACCGGACCACCGGCGCATCTTAAAAAACTCTATATAAAGTGTAAAGTGTGAGCAACATGTGAGCACACTTTTCGCTTGGAGGTTAAGATGTATTACGGATCCCGTAGCAAACCCTACACAATCTTCAAACGTAACCGCTTCTACTACGCACAATTCAGACTCCCTGATGGAACCCGAAGTGTTGCCAAAACCACCGGACAGACTTCCCGTGGTGCTGCCGAACGATGGTGCATTGAGTATTTGAACGCCGGCAATATCGTACGCCGGGAAAACCTTACCCTTGTAGAATATGCAAAGGATTTCTTCAATTGGGGTGGCGCCTGGGCAACGGATAAACGAGTCAGAGGGCTACGAATCAGCAAACGTCAATGTCACAACCTGACATACATACTGAACAGCCATCTCTTACCTCGTATTGGGTCTATGCGATTGACCAACATCGATCGGGCAGTAATCCGAGACCTCCGTAATGACCTTTTTAACAGGGGATATTCAGGCAACACTATCAATAAAACCCTGTCGGCTCTCAAGGCAATTCTTGAAGCCGCAGAAGACCAGTCATTAATCCAATTTGTGCCCAGGATTGACCGTGCTGCAATGAATCCAAAATTAAAAGGGATACTAACCCTTGAGGAAGTACGGCAACTCTTTTCCCTGGAATGGAGAACTGAGGCAAAACACTGCAATCCATCGCGTGAGCTATATATGGGATATGTCGGCAATCTTCTTGCCTCATCTACCGGATTACGGCTGGGTGAATTACAGGCACTCACCCTATCAGATATTCATCTTAATGAAGGGTACATTTATGTGAGACGGTCATGGGATAATTTCTTTGGACTGAATGAAACAACAAAAACCGGGAAAGTACGTAATATCTTTTTTCCTGTTAAAACCCAGATCGAACTTTCTAAGCTTATGCAGATGAATCCTGAACCGGATAACCCGGAGAGCTTTGTGTTTTTCAGTCAAAAGACACCGGGAAAACCTGCAGAACCGAAGGTATTCACCCGCTCTCTCTATACCGCCATGAGACAGATTGGTATCAACGAACAGATGCGTCGGGAACGAAATATCACCTTTCATTCATGGCGGCACTGGTTTAATAGTCTTCTCATTAATGCCAGAGTTCCTGTCCATAAGATTCAGAGTTTAACCGGACACCTGACCTCTGCGATGACACAGCATTATTATCATGTTGATGATATGGGGGACGTGGTACAGGTGGTGCAGGATTCGTTGTTTAAACCAATTGGATACGATGAATTATAGAATTAACCATCGACCTCCTGCCTGTGATCCGAATAACAGACTGATATGCGGCTGCTTCTTAATGTTTCTTGATGAAATACTATGCGTTATCGTACTGATTGTGCAAGTATTTTTTATGTTTCGTGTAAAATTATGGTATTCGCTGGAGGCAAATGTAAGAAGTTATGCTACAGTTTGTGCTACAGTCGTAAAAGTATTTACTGGAACTGAAACAACCTTACGATTGTAATTCTCTTTAGTCCCGTTCCCACACAACGATAAAGTCCCCTGATAGTGACTGGAATTTAGCCGTTTTAAGATTATCATGGTACTCTATTCCCCTGAGCGTGAAATCACCCTTTGGCAGTCTTTTTTTACCGCTCATGGCTTTACCGATCGGCATACGTATATAATCGTAATTGGATATATACGTGTATTGTGCCGGCAACAGAATATACCGCCATTTTCGATTAACGGCCAGTCCCGACAGGTATTCCGTGAAACGGTTAAACACCCCGAGCCAATCAACCTTTTCATTGGTATCGACGTTGATTACATCGAACAGCAGCGCCTTCTCGCCTTGCGGGTTTTCGAGTTCAATTAGGGTGATGTACCCTTTCCAAATGCTGTTCTGGATTATTTTATAGAAGTACGCGCCGGGTTGGCTTAACTGTCGCGTGTTGCCCATAGAGCAGTCTTTCCCGATCATTCCGCGGAAAACCATCGAATGGTCGCGTGCTGGTACGAAAAGAAGCTCCTCGGTATCGCCTGTTGTATTCGCCGTGAACTGAAGCGCTCTGTTTATCTGCTTTATTCTTTTCCTGTCGGTCACATCGAGAAGCGGCAGTATGTGCCGGTTAAGCAAATGTGCTATCTTCCCGGCCTGCTCCAGCTCTTTTTCGGTTAAAGCAGACGCACTGTTTACCGCGTCAAGTATGCTGGCGGCCTTGGCGTGATGTGAATTATCTTTATCTGCGGATATTTTATCGTTTATAAACAGTGAATTTCCATCACTTCTAAGTTCGTGTATGCGGTTTCCGGTCTTCAAACGGTATTTTACTGTGTCATTTTGTGCGAAAATTTCAAGGCGCGCAGGAACAATTGATTCCATAAAACCCCTAAAAAGACCGAGGCCGAATCCCCTTCCTTCGATGGCGAACTTGACATCGATGAGCATACTCCGTTCGTCAAGGCTTCCATTTTCGGCCATCTGCGGTATGCTCAATATTTTTTTCGATGCCGCTATCAGGCTGTTCAGCGTCTTTAGTTCCGACCGTACCATAGCTATTTTCCCGGTAATGGGTGACGAGAGGAATTCCTGCCGCTTTTCATCTGTCATGACAACTCCTCCTGTTGTCGCGATCCTGTCGAGAATAGAATTAAAATACGCGTCCGGCAAAACCATATCACATGATTCAAACAGGCGGTCTTCATAGAGCTGCTTTATTGCGATCCCGCAGGCTTCTTCACGGCTTTCACGTATCTCTTTTAATAGATACGTTTCATGAAATAGTGAAAACATGATAATCAGGTCATGTAATATGCAGGCGAGTTCAGGCTGATAATTTTTAGAAAGCTGCATGGCAATATGTGCGGCGATTTTTTTTGCCGTTTTTTCATCAGATATCCGAACTAATGCCAGCGCCGATTTTTGCGATTTGCCTATCTGTTTCAGGTTTCTTATCCGATTCATTGTTATTTCCGGGTCGTCTATCATCCGAATGACATGTTCCTGCAATTCCCTGACCGGCTCCAGAGATTCGTTGTCCCTTCGGACATATTCGATTTTGTTGCCGGTCAAAGTGACACGGCTAAAAATATCAGGCATGGGTTTGATAATGGTGTTCATTGACTCGTTGAGCATCATAGTGTATTCCGAGAACAATATCCTTCTGGAAGAAGATTGAACTAACTGGAAATAATAGAGAAATCTGTCGACCGGTGAAGAGAAATCGGGCTCAATATACCGGAGTTCCTGCATGCGTAAAAGATACGCTGCCGGCCCACTTTCAAGGTCGTCAATGTCCCGCGGGAACAGGTTCTTATCGAGAAATAATCTTACCTTGTCGGACGTTTTTTTAAGCCGGTCGAGGCCCGAAACCTTCGCAAGCGACGGGTCATCATTTAAAAGCGGTGATATTATTTGGTCAACAAGCTGCCATGCGTCATATTTTTTTTCATTATATTTAACCGCGAGGTCCATGATGATGCACAGGTTTTCTATATTTTTTTTCTCCCTGAGCGCCGGAAACATTTTAAGCACGGCAATGAATGGTTCGACAACGTCCTTGATGCCGTTTTGGTAATCGAGATGATCTTCATGTGCGATTCGGCTTATTTTTATTTTTTCCAGAAGATACTCGATCAGTTCAATTGACCTGCACATGTGCTCTTTTAACTCAGACGAACCGGGAGCGTTCTCATCCTCCTGCGCCATGGTGATCAGGGGTTTGAGATGGCCGATCTCTCCGGAAACTGCGGCTTGCGCAATCAACTCGTCGCTTTTTTCCATTCGCCCACGCTTACAGTTATCCCCGCGTTCCTCGCTGATTAGAAAATTTAGAATGCGGCATGTTGAACTTATCATGTTGCTGTATGATACGATTCCTGCCTGCCCTATCGCCGCTTCGATCAAATGAGTGATTATTTCAACCCCCTTTTTGTTTTTCAAGACAGGGTGACGGTCAATCAGGTACCGGCATAGTTTCATTATCGGGCTCGGGTTTTTCCCCGCAATTGCGGCATTAAGGGATAATTCGATAAATAATTCTATGGTATGCAGGTAGTTTTCCCTGTAGAATAAGGGGAAGTTGTTCATCAAATACTTTAAAGAATGCATTACCAGCGAGTTTTCATAATATATTGAATTGACGCTCGATTTTAATGCAAAAATCAAGGTGTTCACCGAAATGCGCAATCCTGAACAGCGTTTTTTCCCGAGCCATGGCCACTGTTCCAGTGTATTTTTCAGAGTATCAATTATAAATGAAAGCTTCAGTTTCTCCGCATTTACGGCTATTGTCTCGATGAAAGTTTTCCTCTGTTTTTCTGTGTTCCATTCAAGATCAACCATATGCCCCAGCAGTATAAGAAAAGCATCTTCAATATCGATTGACCCGCAGATCTCCCAGGGTATGGTTTCCGCGATCAATTTTGAGCATCTGCCGCCATTGTCGTCCAGTACCATCCGCCGGTTCATCGTTATAAAACGGTCCGCCTTGTAAACAACAGTGTCTATCTCTCCTTCTGTCGCGGCATCGTTGCTCAGTATTCCCGGTATAATGAGGTAAAATGCGCATCTAACTTCATTCATGCTCTTCCTGCCGAAATGCAGTCGTGCCGATTGCCTGATTGCATAGATCATGTTGGTAGCGGGTATGTTCAGTGATTCCCCGCGTGAAAGGAGTTCAAGTACGAGATGCAGTTTTTCCTCACCCTGCTTTTCCCTTATCCCGGGAAACTCCCTGAAAAGCGCGTTCAACGATGCTCGTGATTTTGCGTCCTGCCCTGCATATTTTTCAATTACTGAAATATGTCCGGCTACTTTTTGGCCCGATTTGATCCCATTCTGCTCTTCAGCATGCCTACGGAAAAAAGCAAGAGCATTGCTGCTCCTAAGATATGGCTTCATCGGTTTACCCCCGGTAATTGTTTTTAAACTCTTTTATTATAAAATTTTGCTTGTATAACAATATCACTGATCAAATCGATATGTATGATATCGATCTTTTGCTCAAATCACTGATGTTGTAATACTTTTTAGCATTTCAGGAATCGTTGGCAAAATCTGCGTTGGGTCAGTAAAATACCTTGCGTAGGTGGCTTCTTTTTTAAGAATATCGAAATAGTCGCTTTTTTTTCTATCGAAATTATAATATATTAGCTTGATCCCCGAATTGACAGCCTCTCGCATAGCAAGAAGTGTGTCTTCCATGGCCTCTGTTCCCCAGTAGTTAATCGAACTCGGTTTTCCATCGCTAAGCAGAAAGATAAAACGGGATTCAGCCGAACTTTTCTTGAGCAGTGATGTCAGATATCGTATGAAATCACCGTCACGATTACCTTCAGATGATTTGAAACTTGATATTGCTTCGAATGATTCAGCGCGATATATGTTTGTTGAAGTTAGTGAGTTAAAAGCGTATGCTCGTACGTCAGGCGTTAAAAACCTCAATGCACGGCCCAGTATTATCGCGAAAGCCTTTTCTATGTCCAGAATTGTTGCACCATCGTTATTTATCCTTGCCATGGTTGACCCGCTGGCATCGAGTCCAATTAATACTTCAACTGGAATCCTGCTTTCATCAGAGGGTGTTTCAAAAAAATCGGGCGCATTGAAACAATGCTTGTGATCACTTAATAATTCTACGAGTCGTTCATTATCTATTTCATCTCCTTCGGAAGTTATCTCATACCCGTCATCAATTAAAGGAATAAGACGTGATAGCTCTACATATACGCGCTTGACAATCGGTTCCCACTGGTGAAATAATTTGAGGTAGGCCAAGTTAATGTTTTTAACACTAAACACCTTTAATTCTGATAGCTTTGTTTGAGATATTAAACCGACCTTGATTCGTTTTATCTTACTTTTTTCTAGTATATCATATGGGCTGTTCCTCTCCTCTTCCTGCAATAAATCAGATTTTCGAATATTCGACTGACGCCATGCAAGGATCGCACATTCATCATCCTTTGGCCTGAATTCAATCTGTTCACCGGCTATAATGTCATCCAGTTGTGTTCTGGTAGATTTGTCAATAGTCCCGTGAATTTCATAATCAGGAATGCAATATCCTGATGAATTTTCTGATTTATTTTCGTTGCCGCCATTCATTACTTCGGAAGCAGGCAATTTTCTGAGGCCATGACGATCGAGAAAAGATTCGATATCGCGGTTGCAGAGTTGGTAAAGTTCGTCCAGTTGTTCGCGCGTGAGGGGTTCTGAATTATTGCCCGGGCTGCCATTTATCACTTCTGGAGGCGGCAGCATTATGGTCTCGCACATTCCGTTTATTGCATTATCCGGCCAGTGTTTCATGATATCATAAAATTTCTCAGCCAGTACTATTGCAGAAAGCGGATTGGCGACTTCAAGCTTTAATAAGCAGTTAATTCCGTATGTCGCGAGTTCATGAAGATCATTAAACTCCCCTGAATAGTAATCAATATCAAGAAATTCATTGGCTTCGGGGAAATAATCCACATTTTGAGAGATATTATTGTAACTGTTTGCCATGTGCATGATATATAATAGAAAATAGGCTCCTGGAGAAATATTGCTGCCGCCCATTTTCTCCATATAGCTACGATTGACCATTGAAAAAAGCTCCCTTGCCTGTGGATGTATATTTAATCTGGTGATAGACGATTCAATACGGTAATCTTCAAAAACGTTATGGATCAAACGAAAAAGATCAGGCCTCTCCAGGCTGTTAACAAAATCCCTGATGTTGAAGTGATATGAACCGCACAGTATATGGCCTGCTTCATGAAGACTTAATGCTATGTATGTTGACAGGTTCCTGTTTGATTCGATTGGCATGAAAGGATCATTGAAAAGTTTAACATACGACGGAAGATAAATAGCCTTGCCATTCGTGAATGCCCTTTGGTCGCCTGACTCGCGGACACTGATCATTCCGATTATTGGGCTAATTGTTTCAACGCAATAAGGGAGAGCCTCGGCGAATACAACCTTGTACCAGTCGTCAGGGCTAACTGCTTTCTTTATAAAGCGTGGGCAATTTAGCCATATTGAAAGAAGATTCCGATGGTAGTGTTTTAAGTCTTCATCTCTGATAGATTCCATGGCGCATAAAATCTCATCCTCTAAACCTGCCATTTCAGCGATTGACCTGATATCATTTATATTCCCGACAAAGCCCGGTAATTTATCATTCACCGATTTCCAGAATGAATCCCGGATGTTTGTGATAATTCTCCTGAAAAGCATATCAGGTGGGATTTCGTAATTGGACTGTATCTTATCAATGACAAGACAAAATAATTTATGTCCTTTATTGCAAAATTCAGGTAATCTGCAAGTTCCTGTACCCGATTCCCGTCTTAGCGAATCGTATATGTGCTCATGAAAAAGATAATTATTTATAACATTTTCAATACGACGGGATCGCCCATTTTGTAATAACCAGTCAAAAAATATGGCCCGCCTTGCAAGAGATTGTTTATCAATCTTGGTTCGTAATATTGCTTTTATCAGGCCATTACGGTACTTCCCTTCTGATATATTCAAGGCCTGTATGATATTATGCATTAATATTTTAACAGCATCTATTTCGTTCATGTAGTTTTTGCAGAGAGCCTGGAATTCCTGCGAAATAACGATAGATATGGCCTCCATCGAAGTTGAAGGATCGGCTTCAAGAACAATATTCCATATATATCTCTTATAGGCGTTCCGATCATGCCCGTACATGGTTATGAATTTCCCAATAGTACTGGTATCGCTGTCTCCGGCATTTAAAAAAACGCGCCATAAATCGGCAAGACGTCTAAATTTTGAATTTATTGCAGATGGTGAATTTAATCGGGAAGGGCAATAGTGTTCTTGATAGATATGCAGCATATTAAAGAACCGGTCAGGGTGCTGCTGCCTTGAAAATACATAAGTTAGTGATGAGAGAAAAATATCCCTGGTCCCGATAATTTCGCTCATGAGGACAAGATTGCGGGTCGAGTCATCCGAGAGTATCTCGGCGCATTGTCGGGCGTATACCGCTGATCCTTTTACCTTCATGATATACAATATCATGTCTATTATTGATGTTCGTGCGTCCGGATAGCTTTCGTAATTTTCCAGTAAATGTGCGTATTCGTTCGAAAACAACAGGCCTTTCAATTCTTTCGTATTAGTGTGCGATCGTATGAAATAGTTTACTACTCCTTCCATGAGTCGTTTAATGTTCTGTTGTCCGTTAGGGGGCCTGAAATAGGTTGAAAGCAGATATTGGAATTTTTGAGATGTTATCAGGCAACCAGCCAAGACAATAGCCCTGGGATCGCGTCCGATCCTTAAACATTCAAAAATAACCTCAAAAATGATATGTAGGCGACTCGGTGGTGTTTTTATAGTTTTCATTATAAAATCGTTGAAGCCTGGTGTCGCGACAAATGATTCAAGATACATGATGGTTTTTGAATTTTCAAAATAGTATTCAACTGCATTTAAAAATATCTGGTGGTGCCTTGATCTGCTTCCGAACAGCGCGTCAATGGCGATCCGTGATGATTTTGATATCAAGATGGATGTTTTAGAAAATATCATTATTTATTTCCTCTTGTTGCGGCTGTATTTGCCTGATCCGTTTCTGCAGTGGTATTATAACGGGTTTGCTCTCCGAGCAAATTTAAACAACGTGCGATTGCGGTCACCAGATCATGAACTGTCAAACTTGTGAGTTTGCGACCTCTGAACTGGCCGTAGCATATCTGGTCTATTACCAGTCGCGTTGAGTAGGCTTGAGCAATAACGGCATTGCATCCCCGGCGAAGTAGTTCATTATAATGTGACAATGCTGCGCTTTCAATGCGGGTTGAGCTTTCATGAACTGAAAGTAGTTCAAGATCCTCGTTATCTAAGATGTTTTTCATGCCATTTTCATTCAGAATTGGCGATTTTCCTGTGGTTGCGAGGTTGTAAATGATTTCGGTAAAGCGTGAGATTAAACGTGCGAATGCGTTTGAGGAATAGTTCTTAGCGACAGGGAGTGAAGCATTTGTAATACTCTTACCTACGCATACTCGGTATATATAGCGTGGCTTTCCATTCCACAGTTCGCCGGTGAAGTAGTTGCGCCATATAAACTTTCCCGATTCGATCTTACCAGAAAGAAATTCGAGTTGCGGTGTAATAGCGCGCCAGGATGCCGCAAGATTAAATTCTTGTGCGGTATCCGTATTTATATTATTTTTCCCCATGGCAATTCGAGATGAAACATATGCCTTAAAATCCGGATCCCATCGTCCATAATAAAAGTGAATAAATCTGTCTGCAACAGAATCCTCAAGATCTCTCGCTACTACATTTTCTGTTGGATTGTAAGAGATAACCGCCCAGAAACCAGGGGCCGCCGTTATCTGTGCGCCATCGTTACGGTCAACCGTACGTCTATCATCAAAGGCGCTGTTCAATCGCTTCTGTACATCAGATCTTAGCAGATTGAACTCGTCTCCGTAGAAAATTCCGCCGTCAAGCATGGCACTGCACAAAGGGCCGTTCACATGTTCGGTTATACTGACGCCATTTTTTTCCATAAGCACCGGATAAGAGATTATATGCGACTCCACGGTGCGGCTTGAACATGATTTAAGGTGAAGTGGTAGCCCCAGTATTTTAGCTATCTCATAAACACTCTTTGTCTTGCCTACCCCGGGAGGGCCTTCTAAGGCGACATGTAAGCCAAGGGAATGGGCCAGTATCAAGCGTTGGATTTCGTCAAGTCCTTCGGGTGTGATCTGGTTTGCAATGTAAAAATTAGTATTAGCTTTCACGCTTTTATTAATTTCTTTATTGTTAGTTGTCATATTCGTTATCATATACCTCCTGCTTATTGCCTCTTCCTTGATTAGAGAAACAATGTGTATCTCTATGATGATTCAGATAACTGCCATTGATAAGATGGCATCAGCTTTTAATACTCCTGGGGCTTCCTGTGTACTGCATATGCGCTTCTCCGCATTCTACTCTGCACACTTCAAGACTGCTCTCCGGGAAAACCCGGAGAGCTTACGGCTTCGATCAATCATTACTGAACAATTCATTGTCATATTATGCTTCACGCTGCTGAATCTGCTGCAAGTGCGCGGTTATAATGCCTTACCGACACTGCACCCCATACCGCGCACACCGGCCATAGTACGAAGGCGCCGATCCCCATAGTGAGAACGCCGATAATCAGTGACAACAGGCTCATGATTACGCCTCCTGCTATCGATGAGTAAAAAAGGC
>ERZ795054.1751-NODE-1751-length-19417-cov-5.555779_pt1 | contig 19417 bp, 16 predicted proteins | sample MGYA00375138_ERZ795054 | MGnify/ENA primary metagenome ERZ795054 (study PRJEB30183, sample SAMN05720215) | anaerobic digester metagenome | isolation source: active sludge of municipal wastewater-treating anaerobic digesters | place: USA | collected 2014-12-23 ... | reverse complement strand
ACATGTATCAAAAGTCGCTTGGTATAAATGTTAACCTCATTATGGGGGTAGTGATATTACTTTTCGGATTTATAATGTTGTTTTTTGCTTTCAGGAAGAAGAAACAGAAGTGATTATGCATTTCTTCCTGTAATTCAAAGAGTGCCATCTGAATTTGTTTGTGTAATACGAAAATATTTAAGCTATGAACCGCAGAGAATTCATTGAGACATCTGGTGCTGCTGCAGGCGGTGCCATGCTGGGCAATCTTAAAACACAAGTCTCCGCTCCTGAAAATGCCGAGCAGAACTTGCAGAAAAAAGCTAAGATAAAGCTTGGACTGTATTCAATTTCCTATGGAGGAATATGGTATAAAGGTGAAGCACTTTCATTTGATCAGCTGTGCCAGAAGGCAAAGGAATATGGCTATGATGGCGTTGAGCTCGATAATAAGCGGCCAATGGGAAATCCCCTGGATCTCGATGAGAAGAAAAGAGACGGGATGAAGAATTCTCTTGCCAAATATGGTCTTGAGATACCGGCAATAGCCGCTAATAACGATTTTTCAAGTCCTGTACCTGAACACAGGGAGTGCCAGTTACTGATGGTGCGGGAGACAGCTAGGCTTGCCAGAGAAATGGGAGCAAAGGTTGTCAGACTTTTTGCGGCATGGCCGGGTGTTCCAATCCATGATGGAGTAGGAACTTATGATTTTGTGAGGGGCGATTCATTCTATTCATTCATGAGGCAGTATCCCTATGTAACAATGGTTGACAGGTGGAACCATACACTTGACTGCCTTAAGGAAGCCGCAAAGTATGGTGAAGAATTTGGAGTAACAATGGTACTCCAGAATCATGCTCCCCTTATTAAAACATGGAAGGATGTCCTTACTTTTGTTAAACAGGTGAATTCCCCATGGCTCAAAGTTTGCCTCGACCTGCCGATATTTGAAAAGCAGGACAAGGAGTATATTGCCAATGCTGTAAGGACAATAGGTAATCTGCAGACTCATTCTCATTTCGGAGGCGAGTACTATCGTGATGAAAAAGGCATCGTGAAGCCAAAACTCCTTTATTATTATGCCGATGGAATTATGCCTGATTACAGTCATTATATTCAACTGATGAATGAAATAGGATATTCAGGCTATTTCACATTTGAACTTTGCCATACTCTGCTGAATGAGGATAATTCATATTGTGGGATCGATTTTGTGCATGAACAGGTACAGATGGCAAGAGAATACATGGCCGGAATAATAAAATAACCGCATTGTTTTAGTGAAGTAAAAATATATGGATATTTCAGATGTAGGTGGAGTTTACAGAGGCTTTGCAAGTGATAATAATGCAGGAGTGCATCAACAGATACTTGACGAGTTACAGCTGGTAAACACAGGCCATGCACTCGGTTATGGCAATGATAAGTATACGGAAAAGGCTTATGCAACGTTCAGGGAAATATTTGGCAGTGAAACAGAGACTTTCTTTGTTTTTACAGGTACTGCTGCCAATGTGCTTGGTATCTCAGCAGCTTCCCGTTCATGGAATTCAATTGTAACTGCTTCTACTGCCCATATTGAGACTGATGAGTGCGGTGCTCCTGAAAAATTCACAGGATGTAAGGTTCTGACAGTAGATACTCCTGATGGTAAAATCACTCCCGGACTTGTTGAACGTCATCTTCATGGTTTTGGTTTTGAGCATCATGCACAGCCAAAGATTCTGTCAATAACTCAGACAACTGAAATGGGCACAGTCTATTCTCCAGATGAAATTAAAGTTCTGGCTGATCTTGCACACAAAAATGAGATGTTATTGCACATGGATGGTGCAAGGATTGCCAATGCTGCTGTTTCTCTTAATCTTCCATTCAGGGCATTTTCAACAGATTGCGGTGTAGATATTTTATCTTTTGGAGGGACAAAAAACGGTATGATGTTCGGCGAAGCTATATGTTTTCTGAAACCCGGTCTGACTGATGGTTTCAAGTATATCCGTAAGCAGGGAATGCAGCTGGCTTCCAAAATGCGCTTCATCTCTGCACAGTTCAATGCATATTTCAAGGAGGATCTGTGGAGGACATCAGCTGCACATGCCAATAAAATGGCTCAGATGCTTTACTTGAAGCTTAAAGCAATCAGGGGGCTAAGGATTACCCAGGAAGTGCAGGCTAACGCAATTTTTATTGTTATGCCAGTGGAAGTTGCGGAGAAACTTAAACAGAGTTATTTTTTTTATACATGGAATGAACAGTTGAGTGAATATCGTCTCATGACAAGCTGGGATACACAGGAGGAAGATATTGAATCATTTGTTAAACTGCTTGGGAAAGAGATTTCACATATTTGATTGAAAATTATACATACATTTAAAAATAAAGGCCGGATCTTACGAACCGGCCTTTTATATTCAACTTCAGTTGTTTTTACTTAAGTGTGAAGGTGATTGGAACCATATACCATACTGGTACAGGCTTACCACCCTGTTTGCCAGGCTTGAATGGAGGCAGGGAATTTACAACCCTGATAGCCTCTGCATCAAGCTCAGCATCAACGCCTTTCAGAATGCTGACCTGGCTGACACCACCCTTTGAAGTAACGCAGAAACGAACAATTACTCTACCCTGGATATTGTTTTCCTTTGCAATTTCAGGATACTGTGTGTGTTCTGCAATATACTTGAGAAGTTCTGCATCACCACCGGGGAACATAGGCATTTCCTCTACAACCACAAACGGAGTTGCTTCGGGATCTTCTTCCTGTACTTCTTCTTTTACCTCTGCAACAACCTCAACAACTTCTTCATCTTTAACCTCAATCTGAGCTTCATCAGCTGTCATAAGCTGAACCTGCTCTTCAGGTTTTACTGAGTCAACTACAACAGGCGGTACATATTTTGCCTGCTGAACTACATCAGATGGTGGAGGTGGAGGAGGAGGGGGAGGAGCAACAGTTTCATTCGGCTGATCCAGATTCTCCATTTTGATTTCTACCTGTCTCTCTGAACGTTTTGCCCTGTTCTCTGCAGCTTTCGCATTAAGATAAGGTGTAATGATTGCTGTAGCAAGGATAATTGTTCCGATGAGCAGTGATATAACTACGTTGCGATTGTATCTTTTACGCAAGCTGTAAGCTCCGTATTCCTTATTCCTTAATTCGAAGACAATGTCATCGAAGGCAGGTGCTTTATTGATTTCTTTTGCCATTTTTTAAAGGTTTACGGTTTAATTGGTTGCAGGTTTAGGAGCTGACTGGATACCGGCTGCGGTTTCCACCATTCTGACCTCATACCATGCAATCTTCATGAAGGTGTAACGTGCTATTCCACAGATATTCATTTCATCAAGAATATCCACGAAGTTGCCATAATTAGCGTTCTTATAAGCTTTTACCAGTACGATAGGACCTGTATCATCAACTTTTTTAAGCTGGCTGATAGCGCCACGAAGTGAGTCCTGGCTTATCTGTATCTTGCCTGCAACGACATCTTTCTGGAAGTCATCAATTTTTTTGGCAAGAGCTCTGTTACGCTCAAGAAGGAGTTTCCTGACACCGCCTGCACTGTAATCTGTCTCCATAAGAGGAGGAAGATTGTTGAAATCTTCAGGTTTAACAGCCCCGGGGTACCAGTAAAGCTTATTATCGGGACCGAGGATAATGTTAAGCGTACGGCTGGCGGAAATCTTTGGTGCATCCTGAGGTTTATTATCCTGCAGCTTTTCAGGCAAAATGATTTCCATCACTTTAGCTTTATTGAAAGCTGTGGTAAGCATAAAGAATGTAATCAGCAAACACATGAGGTCCACCATAGGAGTCATATCCATTCTTGGCGGATGTTTCTTGGCTTTCTTCTTCCCGCCTTTTCCTTTTTCCTCTACTATAACTTCTGCCATATTATTGCTGTATTTCCTCTAGGTTAATTTTAGCTGCTTCGAGACTTGTAATCAGATTGAATCTGTTTACATTCTTGTCCTGAAGAATGTCAAGGACTTTTTCAACTGTCTCAAAGGTCGTTTTGGAGTCACCCTTGATGCAGGCCTGGATGTTCGGGTTTACCTGACGGGCATATAGTATCCACATTGCCAGCTGATTATCTGCTGAATCAATAGGAATGCCTGTCTGCAAAGGATTTCTATCCTTTACACTTTTTGCATCAAGGAATTCTTTCATCTTATCCATCGGGACACCTATCGAGGAGGGGTATTTTTCAAATTCTCTCTGTTCTTCTTCTGTGAATTCAATACCATAACGTTTACCAATTTCAACAAGAATTTTTGGTCTGAATTTGGTAAGTGTATCTCCGCCGTTATCAAAATTCATGAAGACTTTTCCGTCTTGTGAAAGCAGGAAGGTCATCATGTTGAAGTCCGGTGTAGGTTTCTCTGAAATGGAAAAAGGAGTATCAACATTGGCCGGTTCGGTTTGCCTCATCTGTGCCGTAAGCAAAAGAAATGTCAATATAACACAGAATGTATCAACCATCGGCGTCATGTCGATATGTGGCGATTTTGTTGGTAATTTAATCTTTGGCATTACAGTTTTTCATTAAATTAATAAATCCAAAAGATAAATTCATCCTTAAACATTCTTAAGCGAAGCAGCGAAGTTCTGGGTAAGGCTGAAACCGGATTCGTCAATTTTGAAAGTATAATCGTCGATTGTTGTGCTGAAATAGTTGAAAGCAAGAATTGAAAGTGTTGAACCTGTGATACCGAATGCTGTATTTACAAGAGCTTCAGATATACCCTGTGAAAGAGCAAGAGCATCAGGAGCACCTGACTGTGCAAGAGCAGCAAATGCGCGGATCATACCAAGAACTGTTCCGATAAGACCGATAAGCACAGAGATTGATGCAAGAGTTGAGAAAATAACCATGTTCTTTGAAAGCATCGGAAGTTCAAGAGCTGTTGCTTCTTCAAATGATTTCTGAATTGAAAGGATCTTCTGGTCTTTTTCAAGTTCCTTGTCTTTCTGAAGGTCACGGTAACGTGCAAGACCTGCTTTCATTACGTTGGCAAGTGAACCTTTCTGTTTGTCACAAGCTTCAAGAGCTTCTTCAATCTTGTCTTCTGCAAGCAGACCCTGGAGCTGACGGACAAAAGTGTTTAACCTGCCCTTACCTTTAGCCCTTGAAAGAGTGATAGTTCTTTCAAAAACAAAGATAATAAGTACTAGAACACAAGTCATCAGAACAGGAACAATAAATCCTCCCTTGTAAATAATTCCAAGATAGTTACCTTCGAGAGCATGTCCTTTTGGATTACCACCTTCGAAGTTAACTGGGTTTCCCATTACATTGACAAACAACAAATAGGATACCACAAAAGCTATTAAAATAGCACTGGCTGCAAATATGTTCTGCAACACCTCTTTGAACGCACTTCCTTGTTTACTCATTTTTATCGATTTGTTTAGGTTTAAGATTTAACAAATTTTCTTTTCAATTTTGCAAATATACATTTATGTAATTCTTTTTTACAAGAAAAATCAATTTTATTTTGACAATGAAACATTGTAAACTCTTGATTTAGTAATCGGTATTTCCTGGCTGGTATAACCTTTTGCACTGATTATGAGTACTTCCGAACCTGCAGGGATCTCAAACTTATATTCACCCTTCTGGTTTGTCATGTTCTCGGCAGCTGTGTCCTTAACCCTTATTGAAGCATAGGCTACAGGGGCGCCTGAAGCAGCATCCTTAATAACTCCTTTTATCTCATTGGGATTGATCCCTTTTTTGACTGAAGATTCAAAATCTTTAAGATATGCTATCTGACCTTTTGCAGAGCTGTTATTTGGATCAAGAGCAAGTATTTTATTATATGCTTCAGCTGATTTAGCTATGTATGGCAATCTTCCTTCATTTGTCTTTTCAGCTCCTGCAAGTCTCAGTTCTATAAGTCCAAGGCCATTATACCCTCTGATCTGGTACTCTTTATTGTTTGGTGCAACATCTGTCAGTCGTTCATAGTAAGCTTTTGATGCATTATAGTTTTCCTGTGTCATGTAATAGTAACCCAGGAAACCAAGCGCTTCAGTAAGTTCTGATACGTATTTGATTGAATCCTTTGCAGATACTTCAACTACTTTTTCAAATTTTGGTTTTGCAAGACCAAGTTTTGTATCAGGATCAAGCTTTGAATATGTTCTTGCTATCCAGAGGTATGCAGGAACATAATCCGGTGCTGATTTTGCAACAAGGTTGAAAACTGAATCAGCGCTCTGGAATTTTTCGCCATTGTAGAACGCTCTTCCAACCTGCATATAATCTTCTTTTGCATCAGGTAGTTGTCCAAGAATTTTAGCAAGTGTCTTTGCAACACCTGTATAGTCCTTGTATGAGTTATATGCACCGGCAACTTCAGCAACAAGTGACCTGTCCCCGGGTTTAAGCTGCATCATCTTATCATAATTTGCGAAACCTTTTTTAACCTCTTCCATCATCGAGCTGTAAACTTTGTCAAGGCTGTCTGCCTTTGCTGTGTTTTTTGCTATTGCAGCACTCAGTTTAGCCTTATCAGCAGCAACCTTTACTGATGCAAGCCTTGATTTATCCTTCTCAACCTGTGCTCTCAGATCAGCTGCATCATCAGCGATTTTTGGAGCATTCTGGTTTTTCTTAATAAGGATCTTGGCCATGTAGTGATAGTCCTTAGGAATAATCCTTTCAGGTGCTACTGTGGCAAAAAGGGTTTCCATGTACGAATATGCCCTGTCATAATTCGGAGGATTCTTTTCAAATGATGAATAACCTGCAATACGGTTCATATAGGTTCTTGATTTATCAACCTTGAAGATATCCTCCACGTTTGTTATAACACCTTCATAATCCTTTGCATAGAAGAGAGCATTGACATATCTCACTTTTGCAGGTATGTTACCTTCCGTAAGCGCCAGATACTTTTCGAAATATTCCTTGGCTTGTGAATACCTTTGTGCAAGTGAGTATACCTGGCCTAATTCACGATAGGCTGGCGCATAATTAGCATTAAGTTCAATTGCCTGTTCAAAGTAAGGAATTGCAGCCTGTAGTGCACGTCCTTTTACATAAATGTTCCCGATTTTCATATTGGCGGTTGGTGACTGAGGATCAGCCATCTGTGCCTGGTTGTAAAATGAAATTGCCTTGGAACCGTCATTAAGCAAAATATAAATGTCGCCAGCAATAAGGTAAACATCCCTGTTTTTATTGTCAATCTTTATAGCTTCCCTAATAAGCGGTAATGCCTGCGAGGTATCAACTTTTTCCTCCTTTATATATGATTCGGCAATTTTGGCCAGTATAAATGCATAATCTTTTGCCGGCGGAACAATCTTCTTTATGTTTTTATAAGGAAGAAGGAAACTTTTTGCCTTTGCCCTGTATTCAACTGCCTTCTGATCATCACCCAGGAAGAAAGCTACCTTTGCAAGACCTACATAGTTAAGTGCATCATTGGCATTTGCCTCAACACCTTTCTGGTAGGCTTCTTTAGCCATATTTGCAGATACTGTCAGCGAGTTGGATATTGTGTCAGAAAAATAATCCTGAAGATAGTTCTCTCCTAAATAAAAATAATTCTTACTGTTTGAGGCATCCTTCTGTATCAGCTGTTTAAGCATCTCCTCGGCTTTGTCGAACTGTTCACTCCTAATCAATTGAATAGCAGAATTAAGATCCTGTGATCTTACAGTCGCGATCATCATCGTAAATAACACTACCAGTAGTGCAACTGGTTTCAGGTTAAAAAGTTTCATAGCTTCTGAATATTTGGTATCTGTTAATTATGTTCCCTGAAATAATGTCCAAATCTCTTAATTTATTTTCAATTTTTAAAATTATGGAATCTAAAATTATCTTAAAATTAATTAACTGCTTAATGTTTTATCTGTACGAGCCGGATTGGCATAGTTGCTGGAACAAGACCGGATTTTAATACTATTCTTTGTCCCTGTTCAGCACAGGCCCAGTTGATAAATCCCGAGCCCAGGCCCGAAAAAGTTTCTCTGGAGATAAGATAAATCTCACGAACAAAAGGATAGGATTTGTCATAAATAGACCCCTGATATGGCCTGTAATATGATCCATCATTCAGATATGGCTGGGATATAGCCAGAACATTTACTTTCTTAAGAAAACTCATGCTCTGTGAATCATCTTTATCACTTATCCAGTTTACACTTACAATACCAAGGGCATTTTTGTTCCTGCTTACAAAATCAATTACTTCAGGATTGCTGTTCACTGCAAAGAAATTTTCCGGCAAGGTATCCTTTATCTCAAATAACTCCTTGAAATACCTTATGTTGCCTGACTTGGTATTATCGAATATTACCTGAATATCTCCAAGCCTGGATTTCGGATCGACCTCATTCCAGTTATTTATTTTCCCCAGGAAAATGTCCTTTATAGTATTGTAATTTATTAATGTATCGGAATTAGCCCTGTTCGTTACAAGTGCAAGTGCATCGTATGCAAAAGTAGTTGTACGCGCAACTATTTGTGATTCACGTAAATGCTGAACCTGATAATCAGTAAGTTTCTTGCTTGTGACAATTACTTTTACTGAATCGTTCAGATAATCATTGATAACATCAAATTCCGGTTTATACTGAGGTGTTACTTTTGCACTCGTATACAGGCTTGTAAAGGTAAATACCTCTGTATCCAGAAGGGGCTGGAAGGATTCATCAACAGTGATTCTGATATTACCCCTTGTTGGTGTTTCATCAGGTATTTTTGTTCCTTTGTTACCACATGACGCAAAAAGTAAAATTCCTGCAACCAGAAGTGCTTTGGCAGTTTTCATTCCGGCAATTTGTTTGCTGTTTAATTTATAGTATGATGCCAATTTTGTTAGCCGGGCAATAATACTAATAAAATTCATATTTCTTGTTACTTTGTTCATAATCTGAAGCTGTTAATAATAATTTTCATTTTTATATTTCAGAACAAAGTACATGCCAATATCTGCATGAATAAATAAGGATTATTCAGTTTTCTTCATTTTTCCCATTCTTTGAAAAGAAAATTTCCTTAATCTGAACATATGATCTGAATGCTCTGTAGATTCCATAAAAAATGAATGTTGAGCCCATTATAACTATTACAGCTCTGTCAACAAACGAATTTTTAAAATAAAAAATGAAAAAGCACCCTACTCCGATATAAAACAGAACCATAAATACGGAGAAAATTGCTGATATCTGCTGCATAATCCTGTTCTCACCCATGTCTTTAAAATTTTGTGCCAAATAAACAAAAAATCAATTTATTATCAAAAGAAATATAGTAACTTTTACTTTTTACTTATATGTTAATTCTCTGATCATCAGCGATGAATCCCCGTAGCTCAGAAATCTGAATTTATTATCAATGGCATAACGGTATATTTCTTTCCATTTGCTGCCGCACCAGGCCGCAACAAGAAGAAGGAGAGTACTTCCAGGCTGATGAAAGTTTGTAATTATTCCGTCAACCATCCTGAACCGGTATCCGGGTATTATCATTAATTGGGTGCTGGCTTCAATTGAGTCAAGATTATATTTTTTCATATAATCCAGAATCGCTTCAATAGCCTCATTCGCTGTATAGCTGGTTTTTACCTTGTATGCTTCCCACTGCCCAAGGTGTATTGGTTCTCCATTCACAGTTTCCTGCTCCAGCATTTTGACACCTATCCAGTAAAGGCTTTCAAGAGTCCTGACTGATGTGGTCCCGACAGCTATTATATTTCCTTGTTTCTCATTAAGGCTTGTCAGGGTTGTCCTGTTGATATATATTTGTTCACTATGCATTTTGTGAAGCAGTGCATTGTCGGTTTTAACCGGTTGAAATGTTCCAGCACCGACATGCAGAGTTACTTCACAGCTTTTAATACCTTTGTCCTTCAGCCTGTCCAGAACTTTAGCGGTGAAGTGCAAACCTGCCGTGGGGGCGGCAACGGATCCTTTTACAGTGGCATAAATTGTCTGATACCTGCTGACATCATTTATATTGTCTTCTCTTCCTAAATATGGAGGGAGAGGAACATGGCCCTGTATTTCAAGAAGATCTGAAAAACTCAGATCCGTATTCGTCCATGAAAACCTTACTTCGCAGATATCATTATTTGTGTTGACTTTTTCAGCAGTGAGCAGATAGTCATTTCCTTCCACCCGGAAGGGAAGTTCTAATAATTCATTTTTCCATCTTTTGAGATTTCCTACAATGCATTTCCAGGTGACTGGTTTTTTAGAACTGAAAGATCTTTCATAATCTGCAGGATCGGCTGGCTCAAGGCATAATACTTCTATTTGAGCTCCTGAGTTCTTCCTGAACAATAGCCTTGCCCGTATAACACGTGAGTTGTTGAAAACCAGCAGCTTATCTGTAGGCATAAGATCGGGAAGCTTTGAAAATTCAGTGTCAGATATAATTCCGTTTTCTGAAACAAGCAGTTTTGACCGGTCCCTGTCATCCAATGGAAACCTGGCAATTCTATCATCTGGCAGATCGTATGTAAATTCATTGATATCCAGATTATTCAGCATGTCCGGCAATTTTTTGTCCGGACCCGGATTATTATTTCTGGTCATAAAAAATCAGTAAGGCATCAATCGCGCAAAAGTAGCTATAATAATAAGGTACTGGCAGGATTTTAAAAATTATTAACTTTGCAGGGCAGTATGACGTTCCATCGTTCCGCACCCGACAGCTGTCGGGAAGGCGGAAAGGAAAGTCCGGGCAATGCAGAGCACCATGCTTCCTAACGGGAAGATATCCGTGAGGGTATAGTAGTGTAACAGAAAAAAACCGTTCGCCAGCTGGCGGATAAGGGTGAAAAGGCGAGGTAAGAGCTCACCGGACCGGTTGGTGACAGCCGGTGCCGTACACCTGATGGATTGAAAGACCATGTATACCGGCGCTAAGGGCTGCTCGTCTGATGCCGGGGGGTAGGTCGTATGATCATCCCAGCAATGTGATGACAAGATAAATGATGGAAACTGTTTTGATTTCTCTTGAAGATAATAAAGCAGTACAGAATCCGGCTTACAGGAACACTGCAAAAGAAAAGAAGAGACACTGAAAAGCTGTCTCTTCCTTTTTTTATGTGCTCAGGATCTGAAAATGTCTCTTATTTTATTTTGAAAATGGAATCTTCCATTGGGATATCAACTTCAATCAGGTCAAAAGTTATAACACCTGCTTCCATACCGTTAGCCATGGCTGTGGTCTTTTTTGGCATAATAACTCCTTTGGTGTCAACATAATCAGTCATGTATGAATCGATGTTCATCGAGTTGCCCATCTGTTCAGCAACAGTGGAGGTCTTTACTATCAGTCCTGTTTTCTTATCAATGAACATGTAGATTGCATTTCCTGTTTCAGGTGTGATTTTCAGTTTATTGGCCGGACTTCCGTTCACATCCTCGGTACCTTCAAGTGTGACCTTTTTTTCTTTGTGATATGTGATGAGTTCATTTTTGAAAGCATTATTGTTCTGTACCTGTTTAAGCTGTTCTCCTGTAAGTTCAACAGGTTCGGCTGAACCCATCATCGGATTCATCGTATATCCTTTCTCGCCGTCAAATACCGATACCATGTCCATTCCGTTGAAACTGTATGTAACCTTGATCTTATTGGGATTCTTCATATACATTACCATTGGCATTTCCATACCCATGGCTGACATTTTTCCTGTAATTTTTATTGTTTTCACAGATGCAAGCTTGTCGGAGTTTGTTGCCGCAGAATACTGTTTAATTATATCATCAACCGACTGAGCATTAATTGAGATAAGTGCCAGAAAACCTGCAATTAGTAGAGTTAGCTTTTTCATGTTGTTAATTTTAAGTTGATTAAAAAGTTTTGATTGTATTGCGTATTGCACATAATTTCTTCAAAAGATCTTCCATTCCTGAGAGCCTTAGCATATTGGCTCCGTCTGATTTGGCAACTGAGGGATCGGGGTGTGTCTCAATAAAAATACCATCGGCGCCAACACTAATTGCTGCCTTCCCGATTGTTTCTATCATTTCAGGCTTTCCTCCTGATACACCTTCCTCCTGGTTGGGTTGCTGAAGAGAATGTGTTATGTCCATAATAACAGGGACACCTATTTTCTGCATCACGGGGATATTCCTGAAATCAACGACAAGGTCCTGATACCCGAACATGTTTCCCCTGTCTGTGAGCATAATATTATTATTTCCTGCTTCCTTTACTTTATCTACTGCAAACTTCATTGAAGCTCCTGACAGGAATTGCCCTTTCTTTATGTTAACACATTTTCCTGTCTTTGCAGCGGCTGTAAGCAGATCGGTCTGCCTGCAGAGAAATGCTGGTATCTGCAATACATCAACATATTCAGCAGCCATTGATGCTTCCTCCGGATTATGTATGTCAGTCACAACAGGCACTGAAAATTTTTCTCTCACATCAGCAAGTATTTTAAGGGCAGCTTCATCTCCGATACCTGTAAATGAGCTTCCTTTTGATCTGTTTGCCTTTCTGTACGACGATTTGAAAATCAGGGGAACTGAGTATTTGTCTGAGAGATGAATAAGCTTTTCTGCAGTTTCAAATACTATTTCCCTGCTTTCAACAACACACGGACCTGCAATCAATAAGAAATTGCCAGAATCAGTGAATTTTAAACCCGGAATTTTAATAGCAGCAATGGACATATCACACAAATTTAGAAATTATTTTTAATATTTATATATGCTTTTCCACATTGTTTCCATCCGTTTTCTTATTTCATCTTCCCGCTGGTTTTCACCTGGTTGATAAAAAACAGAACCTGAAATCTGCTCCGGAAGAAAATTGTCCTGAATAAAGTTTCCCGAAAAATTGTGGGCATATTTGTAATTTTTACCATAATCGAGTTCTTTCATAAGTTTGGTGGGAGCATTTCTTATATGTAAGGGAACAGGCAGATTGCCGGAAGTCCTTACACTCTCGGTAGCATTGTCAATTGCTGTAACTGACGAATTGCTTTTTGGTGAAGTGGCAAGGTAAATTGCTGCTTCGGAAAGGATTATCCTCGATTCAGGCCAGCCTATCACATTTATTGCTTCAAAGCATGACTGGGCAAGAAGCAGGGCATTGGGATTTGCAAGGCCTATGTCTTCTGCTGCAAGGATAAGCATCCTGCGGGCAATGAATTTAGGATCCTCACCTCCCTCTACCATCCTTGCAAGCCAGTAGACAGCCGCATTTGGATCACTACCTCTTATAGATTTAATAAATGCCGAGATTATATCATAATGCTGTTCTCCACTCTTGTCATAAAGTGCAAGATTTTTCTGAACATGATTCAGTACCTTCTCATTTGTTATAGTGATCCTGTCATTTCCTGTTTCTCCTGCTTCTGAATTGACAACAAGCTCAAGTGCATTATATAATTTCCTTGCATCTCCTCCAGATATGCGTATAAGGGCTTCATATTCATTAATTTGAATATCCATGCCTGACAGATAGGCATCTCTTTTAAGTGCCTGGTTCAGTAAAAGCACCAGTTCCTTTTCTTCAAGTGATTTCATTATGTATACCTGGCACCTTGAAAGGAGTGGTGATATTACTTCAAATGAGGGATTTTCAGTTGTAGCACCAATAAGTGTAATGATTCCCTGTTCAACTGCACCAAGAAGCGAATCCTGCTGTGATTTGTTAAACCGGTGTATTTCATCTATGAAAAGAATGGGATTAGGCTGGTTGAAAAATTGCTGTTTTTTTGCTTTTTCAATTGTCTCCCTGACATCTTTTACACCTGAATGAACAGCGCTAAGCTGAAAAAAAGGCCTTTTAAGCGACCTTGCAATTATTCCGGCCAGTGTAGTTTTACCAACTCCTGGTGGTCCCCATAATATAAAGGAGGGTATGTTTCCCTGATCAATTAGCCTTCTGAGTACAGAATCCCTGCCGACAAGATGCTCCTGCCCGAAGAATTCTTCAAGATCTTTGGGCCTTAATCTTTCGGCCAGTGGTTGATTGGCATGCATCTCTTGCATCTTTTCGCAAAAGTAATAAAACAAACTCCCAGCCTTGTATAAAACATGCAGATATTTTCCTCCCTTATATTATAAATAGCTATTAATTAAGCAACTATTTGTGTTATGTTTTTGTCCAGTGGATAGTTTCAGTATGTTGTTGTTCAATTATTTTTAGTAAATTGCCTCGAAATTATTTTAATTACAAAAAATAAATTAATACATTTAACAATTGATTTATTGAGATTGGTTGTAATAGAATTACAGTTATTCTTATAGAATACATTCAGATAGATTCAGGTATGAAAAAATCTCTGCTTATTGTAATTATTATCCTGGCAGCAATTCTTATCCTGCCGTTAATAAATCTGATCCGATGGACTTTCCAGGAGAAGAAGCCAATGGATATAATTCTGGTTGATAAGACTGTTCCTGCTCTGGAACGTGAAAAACATAAGTCTTTCAGCTGGATTATGACTAATGAAAGATTTGTTAAAAAGGAAAATAAACAAAGCTATTCCTATAAAAAAGACTATTACGGTTTCTATCCAATGAGGCCCCTCAGAGAAAAGCAGTGGGGCAGAAATGATTACCGGCTTGCTGATATCCTGAATCTGGCAGATAAATCAGATGCTGTATATTTCGCTGATACTTACGGTGTTTTCTTTAACGACTGGTATAAGGGTATCAATAAAAGCAGAAAGTCAAGAAAACTATACGGAGGACTCAATAACAACGATTATCTCCTCATCAAAGAAATGAAGGACAGGAACAAGCTGATTGTTATGGAGTATAATTCATTTGATTATCCTACAGCACAATTTGAATCTGTCCGTACCCAGGAAAAACTTGGAATCTCATTTACCGGATGGACAGGTAAGTACTTTGCTTCTCTTGATACAACAATGCAGGACTTCCCGGTCTGGATGACTGCTATGTACCGGAAACAGTACAAAAAACCATGGAGCTTTACGAAATCAGGAATTGTAATCCTTAAAGAAAAAGAGATTATTGTGCTTGAAGAAGGAACTCATCTGAAGAGCTCCCTGCCAACTATTGTTTCTGATGAAACTGCTTGTAAGAATTATAACCTTGTATCACCTGTTGCCTTTGATCAGTGGTTCGATATTATTGACCCGCTTCAGAATAATGTTATTTCCAGGTTCAGTCTTGAAACAACTGCTCAGGGAGATACACTGCTTGCAGGAAGCTTCCTATCAAATGAGTTCCCTGCAGTAATACAGGATCAGGCACACAGAACATATTATTTCTCAGGTGATTTTGCACACATGGATATTCCTGTCTGGTCTTCCAGATTTATGGGTGTACACAAACTCAAGGGGATTCTTTATTCCGATAAACCGGAGGATATGAGGAGATTTTTCTGGCTCTATTACAGACCTCTTGTTAATGGTATATTCACTGAATACTACGAATCTATAAGTAAAAAATAAAATATTATATATACATGAATTGCTGAAAGGACATGCTGTTTTGCATGTCCTTGCTTTTTATAAGTAAAACCATGATATTATATGAAAGTTTCAGTCCTGCAACCCGATCTTGCCTGGGAAGATAAGTCACTTAATTTCTCACGACTGGAGAACCTTATTCTCCCTCTATACGGGAAGACTGACCTGATAATCCTGCCTGAATTATTCTCTACAGGCTTCACGATGAATACTGATCTTCTTGCTGAAGAACCTGAAAAAGAGACGTATAACTGGATGAGGGATGTTGCAAAGCGCTCAAATGCAGGTATTTGTGGCAGTTATATAATAAAGGAGGAGGATAATTATTATAACAGGTTTGTATTTGTCGAACCTGCAGGAAACTGCAGTGTGTATGATAAACGACACCTGTTTTCGCCCGGAGAGGAGAATCTTCATTTTTTTCCTGGTAATAACAGGTTGATATTCAATTTTAAAGGATTCAGAATTGCTCCATATATTTGTTACGATTTAAGATTTCCTGTTTGGAGCAGGAATAAAAATGACACTGACCTTATTATATATGTAGCCAATTGGCCATCATCAAGGAAGAACGCGTGGAATATTCTGCTTAAAGCGAGGGCTATTGAAAATCAGTGTTTCGTTGCAGCTTCGAACAGGATTGGTACTGATGGCATGGGACTGCATTATTCAGGTGATTCAGTCATAATTGATCCGAGGGGAGAGGTAATTGCTGCTGCAGACAATGGACCTGAACAGTCTGTCACAGCTGATCTGTCATTAAATGAGCTGAACAAATTCAGAAATAAATTCCCCGTTTTTAAGGATTCTGACAGTTTTACAATTAATCCCTGAGCATCAGCCATCAGCTATCAGCTATAAGCCCTTCGCCCTCCCGATAGCTCCTAAAATCCGCATGTTTGATTTGATAATAGATTTTGAAGCTATCCAAAACAAAAGTATGATGATTTTGCTATTGGTTTTATCGTTTTAACCAATTTTGTAGAACTATTTCCTATAATTTATCTTCATAAATCACTTGATGATGCTTGTTTTTTAACTTTCAGGCATACCTTACCCATGCTGCTGAGCAACTTATAATATTATCAATACCGTTATTGAGATTAAATATCAGGTTGAGAAGCGTAATTTTCCATATACATTCAGATAGTTATGTCTGGATCTTTTAATCCATTTTGCTGGCATGATAATGAACCGGAACAAGAACTTCTTAACTCTGAAGTTAGGCTTTAGTGAGTTTGTTTTTTCAGAGAAGTATCTGATAATATAGTGATACAGGTTTCTGCAAATAGCTGTAATATACAAGAAAACAGTGTTCTGGCTTAATTTTGAGAAAGGCATGCAGTTCCATCCAAAGTCATTTTTAAGTATATCAAACTGCTTTTCCATATTTCCACGGTGATTGTAGAATCGAGCTATTTCAACAGCACTCCACTGTTTATTGTTTGTAAGTATAGCCCTGTACTGGTAATGATCTTTTGTAAAGATGTTAAGTTGGCCATCATTATTTGGTTTTCTTTTTACAATCAATCTATATTCCTGAGAGGCTATTTTATTTCTTCTTGTTTGTTGTTGAAAAGGATTTATGGTTAATTCTCCTACTTCTATTGTTTCATTGGCAGTATCTGTAACAGATTCCCATTGACTGATCTGAGTATAGTATTTTTCAATATAACTGTTCCTGCATCCTATGTAAAAATTATTCACTTCTTCTTTCAAAAGGTTTATAACATCAAATTGATAAGAAGCTGCATCTGCCCTAAAATGGTCAGCTTTTCTTATCCCTTTTGATTTGAGCAGAGCAAATATGCGCTCCAGAGTATCTGTCTGAAAAGACTTTGCATCACTGTTCCCATTCCTGTTCTCAATATATAATACCTGCTCTTCATTAAGCGTGCATACTCCAGGCTGATATCCTGGATTCCTTTTATAAGTCATCTTACTGTCACTTTTCTCTGTGAAGAGTATCGTATTATCATAATCAAGGGTAATCTCTTCTTTTGAAAATGCTCCAAGCTTTTCAAGCAATGCTATATTTAACGCCTCCAGTTTTGAGTTTCGGTTGTAACTATGCTCCACGATTCCACGTTTGGTAAAACATTGGTTACTCTCCTCAGATAACTCTTTAAGCCTTTTTAAAACAGTGTCTGAACTTGGCAGATTAACAAATGGATTCTTTTGAAAATGCGTTTTCAGATGCAATTGTAAATCTTCTATACAATCACCTCCACACAAATAAATACTTAATATTGAATATATTATATCCTTCCAGCTGTAGACACTCTGATTGGCCAGACGTGGAAAAGACTTATTGAATAAATCATTGAGATTACCTTCTTCCAGGTATTTAAAAACAAAATTTATTCCTCCAAATGCGGATATTGTGCTACAATTTTGTACTTTCATCATTGGTATTTTGTGCAACACCAATTTAGGTGAAAATGCTATGGCTGTAAAATTTTAATTATTAACTTTTTACAGCCTTTTTTAACATAATCATACGGATACTAGGAGCTATCGGGAGCCATCAGCTATTAGCTACCAACTATCACCTGACTATTCCTTCTTCTTTAGCGCTTCAAATAATACTACGGCAGGATGCACTGCAGTTCTGCCTGTACCATCTTTTATATGATGTCTGCAGCTTGTCCCGGGTGCTGAAATAATTGTATCAGCTCCTGAGTTTCTTACTTCGGGAAACAATACCATTTCACCAATCCTGTTCGACATTTCGTAATGTTCCTTCTCATATCCGAACGAACCTGCCATCCCGCAACAGCCTGATGGAATTTCTTTTACCTTGAAATTAACCGGTATGGCAAGCATTTCCTTTGTCGATGCTGTTGAAGCTATGGCTTTCTGCTGGCAATGTCCGTGCAACAGTATTTCTGCCGGTTGACTTGTGAAAAGGTCATGGTCAATTTTACCGTTCCGGTATTCACTGGCTATAAACTCATCAATCAGAAAGCTGTTGGCGGCAATTTTGCTCACCAAAGGTAAAAGCTCCTTTTCAGCAAGTTCAGGATATTCATCCCTGAATCCAAGTATCGCGGAAGGCTCAATGCCTATCAGCGGAACCTCTTCTGACACAATACCGCTTAATGCCCTGATATTCCTGTTTACAATTGCTGAAGCCTTTCTTACAAGCCCCTTTGAGATAAATGTCCGTGCACTGACAGAATGATCAACGGTTATTACTTTGTAATTCAGTGCAGTAAGGAGTTCTATTACAGCTATTCCTATTTCTGTGTCGTTGTAGTTGGTGAACTCATCAATGAACAGACATACTGTTTTCTGTGGATTTGCGAGAATTACTTTATCATGATTCTTTCTAATCCATCTTCTGAGAGTGATCTTATATAATAATGGTATAGACCTTTTTGAGGCGAATCCTGTTATGCTTTTGATTAATCCGGCTGTTATTTTGTTGCTGATGAAGAAATTATAAACAGCAGGCATTATTGAGCCTATTTTGTTAAAAACAGTGATATAGGCAATCAGCCTGGTTCTTAAGGGTATCCCATGCCTGTCGTACCAGTGCTGAAGGAATTCTGATTTGAGTTTAGCAATATCAACACCGGACGGACATTCCGATTTACATCCTTTACATCCCACACAGAGGTCAAGGATTTCATATATCTCCCTGTGATCCCAGGGGTCTTCTCCCTTGTTAAGGTACTCCCTTAAAACATTTGCCCTCGCCCTGGTGCTTTTATCTTCATCACCTGTTGCCATGAAAGTCGGACACATCGTTCCTCCGATCTTAATCGATTTACGGCAATCAGCTGAGCCATTGCACTTTTCAGCAGATCTTACAATACCGTCGCATGATGAAAAATCATAATAGGTTTTTATATCCCGCGTTGCTTTGCCCGGTTCATACCTGAGGCTGGAATTCATTCTTGGTGTATCAACAATTTTTCCGGGATTAAGGATATTAAACGGGTCCCATACGCTTTTGATTTCTTTTAACAGCCTGTAGTTATGTTCACCGAGAATAAGCGGAATG
>ERZ795054.1744-NODE-1744-length-19475-cov-7.786818_pt1 | contig 19475 bp, 13 predicted proteins | sample MGYA00375138_ERZ795054 | MGnify/ENA primary metagenome ERZ795054 (study PRJEB30183, sample SAMN05720215) | anaerobic digester metagenome | isolation source: active sludge of municipal wastewater-treating anaerobic digesters | place: USA | collected 2014-12-23 ... | reverse complement strand
CTGACCTGCGAAGCCCGCAGTACGGTGTCTACCGCTGTCCGGGTCGCCGTCTCGACGTTGCGTTGCAGTTCGTGGTGATCCAGAGCTGAATCCAGCGTCCCGCCCACCAGGCGCATCACGAACTCGGGCAGGCGGTGGACCAGGGAAAAGCAGCGCAAAGTCAAGTCTACCGCCACCCATACGAACAGGACCACCAGGCCAGTGAGGACCACTGGGCCGGTGGTGTTGCCGCTGTTGGCGTTGATCGCGGCGACGGTGAAGGTGCCGGTGACCACCGACAGCAGGTAGTAGCTAACGACCGTCGCGCCCAACAGGCCGAACACCATCAGGACGGGCCGCAGCAGCACGTCGAACAGCAGCAGCCAGCCGGGCATCGTTTCGGTCGTCAGGCCCTTGCCGTTTTTCAGAAACCAGACCGCCCAGACCGGCGCCGCCAGCAGCGCCTGGAACACCAGCAGGACCCAGTACAGGCCGGCCAGCGTCCAGATGATGAAGGGGACCAGCGGTAGATACAGTGCCGCTGTCAGGGCGAAACCCAGCAGGGCCAGCACCACGACCCCAATCACCATGCCGGCCAGGGTGAGCGGCCCGGCGCCTTGACCGGTCAGGAGGTCGGTCAACCCGCCCAGCGCCTGGGCCAACCGGCCTGCACCGGCGGTGGTCGCGACCAGCTTGCCGACGGCGACGACGCCCAACGCAGCCAGCACCAGTGCGATCAGGGCATGCCCGATCCAGGCAATGGCGAAGAGGGGATGGGTCTTGCCGATCAGCGACTGGGCGATCCAGTCCAGAGTGGCGCGCAGGAAGTCGCGCGACACGTCGTCGAGGGTGCTGTTGTTCGGATCGCCGGTGGTCAGCCCCAGGCCGCCATCGCTTTCCGCTTCCAGCACCACCGCTTCCAGCCGCTTGAACAGGTGGGCGTAGGTCTCGACGTCTTCGCGCGGCAGCTTCTCCCAGATGCGGATCGGATAGGGTTCCGGCACGTTCAGGGCCATCTTGTTCATGTAGTCGCTCATCGCCGCCAGCCGGTAGAACCAGCTTCCCGCCGTGAACCAGCCCTCGTTTTTGGCGCGGGTGGTGAACTCGGTGAAGGCTCGCTGGCCGGTGACGTTCACCACGCCGACGATCAGGCTTTGCAAGTGAGCGGCATACCGCTCGGCGGCGGCATCGATCGCGCTCAGGCACCGGGTGCTGGCGAGCTTGCCCGTGGTGGCCGCCACGCACTCGTCCAGAGCAGCCTTGCCGGCGAACAGGTTTTCCGCCAGCGGCTTCAACTGGTCCCGCATCGCCAGCGCGGCGATGTCGTGGGCATTGAGCAGAGCCAGGCTGAAATCCCGGCGGACGTCCGCGCCGAAACCGAGCAAGTCGGCTACCCAGCGCAAAAAGCCGTCCAGAGCGTCGATTCCGGTCGTCCCCTGGCGAGGATCGAGTCCCTCGGCGGGTTCCCGGATCGTATACCCACCGCAGGCCGCCTCCCCCAGATCCGCCACCGACCAGCGGCTACTGCGCTCGCTGACCGTGCCCACCTGACCGGGAATGCTTTGGAAAGTCACCACGTACTTTGCGTCACCGCGCGCCGGAATGTCGGCGACGATTTTCTCGCAGAGGTTCGAGGCGAGCATCGCTACGGCCAAGTACCGGGCGCGCGGCGGCGGCGGTTGGGTGTAGAGGGCGATGCGGGCGAACTGGTCCACCGCCCGGCTCCACACGGCGTCGGCTAGCCCCGTCCCGCTCAGGGCCGCCAGCAGGACCCCGACTTGCGCCAGGCAAAACCCGTTAACCAGTGGCAGCAGCAGGCCCACCGACGCCACGATCCGCACCGGGGTCCAGGTGGTGGAGCGATCCTGGCCCAGCGCTTCCCCCTCGTGAGCGGTATCCAGCAGCGCCGCCAGCATTTTCACAAACAGCAGCAGGCCCACCGCCAGCAGCAGAAAACCGTTGAAGAGCGCGAACAACGGGCCAAACTGGGGCGAATCCTCGGCGCCGATGGCATCGGCGAGGCGCACTTTGTCGACGACCGGCCCGAGCAGACTTTTCAGCAGGTGGGTACTGACGTCGTCCGGGCTGGGCCGTAATTGTTCGGGGTCAAACGCGTCTTGCTGGGCAACCGCCGCGACCGGCGCCAGCCACACCCACAGGGTCACCAGAACCAGCAGCCCCGCCAGCGGGAAGCGTGCCCGGAAGGAGCGATGAAAAGGGATGGCGGTCATGGCGAACCTCGATGGATCGAAACGACCCCGAAAGTGCGCGAAGGGCCCCGGCGTTCGGGTCGGGGCCGCGATCAAGGTTGGTAATCGTCCGGGAGCGACGCAGGCCACCACCGGGACGGATGCCGGAGAAACACCCGCGGCGACTCCAGGGCGCGGGCGCGAATTTGCCAGCAGCGACAGGCCAGCGGCAGGGCCAGGCTCAGGAGAATCAGGAAAGCCCCCAGGCTGGCGCAGGCCCCGCTCCAGTCACCCCGCCACAGCCGATGGGCGTGGATCGATCCACTGAGGAGCGCCGCGACCAGGAAGGCGCGGGCCGGCGTTGCTTCGGCTTCGTACCGCCGGCGCAGGGAGTCGGCCGTCAGGCCTCGACCCGCCACCACCTCGGCCCAACTCGGGTGTGGCGCCGCCCGCGCCGCGTTCGACGGCACCGGCCGCCGACTCGACGGGCCGATCCTCTCAACGATCCAGGCGTTCATGGTCTGGATGCGGTCGTGGCGGCCCCACAGATCGTCGCGCCGATGGCGCAGATAGCGGACGAACCCAGCGAGGAGATTCGATCGGATGGGTCGGTTCGCATCGCTCGCGGACGCTGAGCGGGGGAACGACAGGTCGTGCATCGGTGGTTCTTCAATAAAATAATTTGTTTTACTATAATAGTAATTAAATAAGCCAGAGGCAAATTCGATGCTGAACCCCCCGAGCGGATCACCGTGCCGACCGTGGCTGTGGCTGTCGAGCGTCGGGCTGGTCCTGGCGCTGGTGCCGACGGCTCGCGCGGCGTCCTGCGACGCCTGTGTGGTGGCGGCGATCAACTCCCATAAGGCTCAAATGGTCCACGAGTTCGCCGAACTGAAGAAATTCCTGGGGGAGCAATTCAAGACGGTGCGGCAATCCATCGCTCAGGTGGAAAAGGATTCCTTGCGCGCGCGGGCCGACATCGGTTTCAGGTTGCCTGCGGGCAGCTGCGAGACCGCCACCGCCGCCGCCGCGGCAGGTCCGGCCCGCGACCGGGCCGAAGCCTACCACCGCGCCTTCAACCACCTCCGCCGCCGGGAGCGGACCGGCTCGGCGGCGAGCGCGGCCCTGTTCGAGGCCCAGGTGGAGAGCTATTGCAACGCGGAGGACGTGGGCCGCCACGGTTGCCAGAAAGCCGGGCAGCGGCCCGACGCACAGTTTCAGACCGAGACGTTGTATTCCGGCTCGGGCCTGGGCGAGACGGCGGAAGCCACCCAGCCCAACACCTTCCTGCCGGAAGTGTTGAGCTTTGACGACGACCGAATCACCGACGCCCGCCGGTTCATCGACGCGGCGGTTGATCCCTATCCCATCGACGACCTACCCCAGGAACTGCGGGAAACCCCCCAGGGCAAGACGTTCTGGCTGCACCGCAAGCTCTATGAGGGCCGGCTGTCGGCGAGTCGCTACAGCCTGAATCACGCGCTGGCCTGGCGGGTGCCGGCGGCGGCGCTGAAGGGTTGGCTGTTGGCGGTCTGGAAGGAGTCCAAGGCCAGCGAGCACCTGGCCGAGCTGACGGCGACCCTGCCGGAACACATCTCCTATCTCGAAATGCTGAAAACCGAAGTGGATCGCCGCTACGCCTCGCCCCTCTGGTACGCCGGGATCGCCGGCGACAACGGCGACGCCGTGCTGCGCGAACTGGCCTACATGCAGGCGTTGAGCCTGAACCTGAGCTACTTGCAACTGCGCCAGGGCGAGCGCATCGAGGGCCTGCTGGCGCGGTTGAACGTCGGCGACGCCCGGCGGGAGCGGGAAGCCTTGCAGGAAGAACGGGCCGCTGCCCTCAACCTGCAAAAAGCGAGCACCCGGGGGACCGGTTCCACGGGGACGACCGCCACACCGGCTCCCGAACCGCCCGCGCCGCCGACCTCCCCCCCTTGAGAGATGAGGACCAGTCCCATGAACGTCGCATCTACCCCGGTATCGCCCGCAGCACTGCGAGCTTACGTCGCCAGCCTGCCGCCCGGACCACCGGCGCCGGGGCTGGTCGAACTCCAACAGCGCTCCCTGGCCTCGTCCCCGGACGGGGTCGCCGCCGATCCGCTGGCCGCACCTGGCGGTTCGGCGGAGGAACTCGCCTGGCAGGACCGCCAGCGTACCCTGCGCCAGCAGCTCAAGGTGCTGCTGGCCGGAAGCAAGCTGCACGCCGGGCTAACGGCGGCCGCGCTCGGGTATGCCGACGAGCCGGCGCGCGCTGGCGCCTCGTCTGACCCTGCTGCCGTGGCGGACCAGGTCGCGCGTTATGTGGAACGGGCGACTGCCTGGATCGAGGCCACCACGCGGGAACTCGAACGGCGCTGGCTGGGCGCGGACGCGGGGCTGACGGAAGCAACTTCAGCCCTGTCGGGCTACCACCGCTACGAGCTGGCCCGCCTGCTGGTCGCCCTGCTGCAGCGGCAACCCCAGCGCGTCGATCAAACCGATCCGACCCTGCTGGCCACCTGCCTCGCTGCCCCTGGTCAAACGCTGCCGGCCGCGCCGCCGGTGCCCGCATGGGTGTCGGCGGGCGCGGCGGCGGACGTCCGTATGGCGTGGTCGCGCGCCCTGGCGCGGGTGCTGGAGACCGCCGTCGACCATCCCTTCAACCGGGAGCTGGATGTGGTGTTGGATGACGCCCGCGCCGCCATCGCCGGCGCGGTCGACCGCCAGATGCAGCCGCTGGCCGAGGCCTTGGCGTACTCGCCCGACGCGCGGCGGGTCGCGGAGCTGCACGCCCTCAAGATCGCGGGCCAGCTGTATGCGGCCACTCTCATCCACGTCCACCAGGAATCGACCCGGATGATTCAATCCTATCAGGACCTGCTTGAGCAGGGCCGCCTGGAAGCAGCCGACCGGCTCGCGCAAATCTATCAAGAGCGCCAGCTCGGTTACGTCGGCGTCCCGCAGCACTTCCAGCGGATCGTTGCCGTCCACGAGCGCCAGCAGGAGCGGGCGCTGGCGGCGCTGGCGGCCTCGAACGCGATCGTGGATCCCGTCGCTGTTTCACCCGCTGCGGAGCCACCGGCGACCACGCCGACCGACCGCGCCGGCGGCGCGGTGCGGACGACTGCGCCGGCTCCCTAGTGCTCAATAAGTTGATCAGCATGTTAAAACACCCTATAGAGTCAGCACTAGCGCCGCTCGTCGGGCTGATCGATGCCATCGACGCCGCGGAACTCCACGACCTCGCTCTGCCGCTGGAAATGCCCGGCTTGCTCGAACGGTTCCTGGATCCGGAGATTCAACTACATCTGCCGGATTTTCTTCGCCCGGCAGCGGCGGCGTACCTGGAAGGCCTGCCCGGCTTCCGGGCGGGCGATGTCCACCGCGCGGCCGCGCAGCATGCGTTACGGGTGGAACTCTGGCTGGGGAAGGTCCAGGCGGTGGACGAGGCCGAGATCGCAGCGCTGGGGCTGGACCAGGAGGAGAATCATGGTGGATGCGCGGTTTGATCTCCATCGTGCTGTCCTGGACGCGATGCGCCGGGCGGGCTGCCCGCCCTCCGATCCCGGGGTCATCGTCTTCGATGGGGGCTTGCACCGCTTTCATGTGGAGGACGACAAGCCCGGCAGCCGCAACGGCTGGTTCGTGCTGTATGGCGACGGCATTCCAGCCGGTTCGTTCGGTTCCTGGCGGAGCGGTCAGTCCGAAACGTGGCGCGCCGAGGTTCGGGAGGCACTCACGCCCGCCCGGCGGCGGCGGCAAGAACTATGGATCGCCGCCGCCCAGGCGCGGCGGCTGGAGGAGTTGCACGCGCGGCGCGCACGGGCGCGCGTCCGCGCTGCCGCGCTGTGGAACCGGGCGCGCGCCGGGGTAGACGCCCGCCATCCCTATCTGGTCAACAAACAGGTGCCGGCCATCGGCTTGCGCCAGCTCGAGGACTGGCTGGTCGTACCGGTGTGCGACGGTGCGGGCCTCTTGCACTCCCTGGAGTTCATCCACGCCGGGGGGAGCAAGCGTTTTTTGCAAGGCGGCGCGGTCGAGGGTCACTACCACGTCCTGGGCGACCTGCGCGCCGCCCGCGCGCTCCTGCTGTGTGAGGGCTACGCCACGGGGGCGAGCCTCCACCGGGCCAGCGGCTGGCCCGTCGTCGTCGGTTTCCACTGCGCTAATCTGTTACCCGTAGCGCAGGACCTGTATCGGCATTTCCCTCAGACCGCCCTGGTGATCGCCGGTGATGACGACCGCTACACGCCGGGCAATCCCGGCCGGCGCGCCGCCGAGGAAGCGGCCCGCCGGGTCGGCGGCGCGGTCATTCTGCCGGATTTCACGGGGCTCGCTACTGCCTCGGAGCCGACCGATTTCAACGATCTTCAGGTCCTGGGCGGCTTGTCACGTCTCCAGGCGTCTCTCCAAGGGCCGCTGGCGGCCGCCCTGCCCGCGGGAGTGCGCCCCCCGGAGACCGCAACGCACCCTCTAACACCCGGCCGGGGGGCCGGGCGGCTTCCAGGCCGGAAGCGGCCGAACCTGATAGGACGAACGCCATGCAATCCCTGGGGGTGATGGCCATGGCCGGGCCGAGACGCCGCCCGCCGCGCGGGGGCGGGGCGGGGCGGAATGTGTATCAGGAAGTCACCGACCGGATCGTGGCGATGATTGAGAACGGGACCGCGCCCTGGCAACGGCCGTGGGACCACCCGCGCCACCCCAACGCACCGACCCGGCCGGTCAACGCCGCGACCGGCAAGTTTTATCGCGGCATCAACGTCTTGCTGTTGCACGCGACCCTGTTGACCTTGGACGATCCCCGCTGGTGTGGTTACGAGCAGGCCAAGGCGCGGGGCTGGCAGGTGGCGGCCGGGGCACGCGGCACCACCATCTATTTTTTCAAGCCGCTCGAAGTCGATGCGGCCCACGATGCCGATGGGGAACCGCTGCTCGGCGAGGACGGGTTGCCGCTCAAGCGAACCATCCCGCTGCTGCGTCCGAGCACCGTGTTCCACGCCTCCCAGATCGAGGGCATCCCGTCGCTGGAGGAGGTCTATGGTCCGGCCGACGGCCGGCCGGATTACCGCTGGGATGCCGAAGATCGGCTGGAGACTCTCCTCCGCCAGAGCGGGGCGCGGATCGCGCACGCGGGCGGCATCGCCTGTTATCGTCCGCGCGAGGACCGCATCGTCCTGCCGCCGCGCGAGCGGTTTCCGAACGCCGCCGCTTACTACGGCGTCGCGTTTCACGAACTGGGGCACTGGACCGGTCACGAGACCCGCTTGCATCGACTCCTCGTCGCCCAGCGGGACTCGCCGGACTATGCCCGCGAGGAACTGCGGGCAGAATTGGCCAGCGCCTTCCTCGGGGCGGAACTCGGCATCCAGCACGATCTGGAAAGCCACGCTGCGTATCTCGACGCGTATTTGGACCTGTTGCGGCAAGACAACCGGGAAATCTTCCGGGCCGCGCGCGACGCCCAGGAGATCGCCGACCTGATTCTGGACCGGCATCCGACCTGGCAACTCCGGCAGGGCGTGTGCGTGGCCCGAACGGATCCTGTGCCGGGCGAAGAGCCAGCCCCGAACGATGCCGAAGACGGGCGCTTGAAAGCCAGGGCACTCCCCGAAACCCACCCACTGTCCGGCTCCGAGAACCGGACGCCCGCCGGGAACTCCGGGGAGAGTTCCGCGGCCTTCGCGGCGGTGGAGGCACCGTTTCGGTGGGCGGTGGCCGCCGTGCGCGCGCTGGACACTGCCGATGCTGGTGCTGGGGAAGACAGCGCATTGGGGCGGCTCGTGCGCCAGATCGATGCGGCGTTCTCCCCGGTTCCTCCTTCGGCTCCTCCAGCAGCGGCGATGCGCCGCCCAGCGGATTGGCCGCCCCGGCCGCGCGCTGCTCCCGCGCCGCTCCATTAAACTTTCCCCCTGCGGAGCCGACCATGCCGACGCGCCGCGCGCTGTTGCAGAGGGCTGCCGCCTGCCTGCTGGCCTGCCCGACCGGTCGCCGCACGCGGGCGGCCACCCCCGATCTGGGGGTGGCCCCGGCCCTCCCCCATCGGATGCTCTGGTTGCACCGGGTGCAAACCCGGGAAGAGGGGCAAATTCTGTACTATGAAAGCGGTGTGCTGGTGCCGGATGGTTATTCGCTGCTGTGCTATTTGCTCCGCGACGTGCGCGCCGAGCAGGTCGCCTCGATGGACCCGAAATTGCTCCATCTGCTGTTCGGGATGCAAACTTGGATGCGGGCCTGCGGTATCCGCCAGCCGCTACGGATCGATAGCGGCTATCGCACGGCGAAGACCAACGCGAACACCGAAGGTGCGGCGATCCATTCCCAGCATCGGTTCGGCAAAGCGGCAGACTTCGCCGTGGCGGGGATTCCCAGTGCGGTATTGGCGAAACTGGCGCAGCGGTTCGCCGCCGGTGGCGTCGGCGTCTATCCAACCTTCGTGCACGTCGATACCGGTCCCGTGAGAAGGTGGACGGGATAACCTAAATTTTTGGGCGCTGGGACTCCTCCTGGGCTTTCGGGTCGCAGCGCCGGTTCTGAATACTTTGCACGCCATCAACCCTTGGATTCCGGCGCTCGATGATGTCCAGCATGAAAACGGCAGAGACACCCCCTAATTCAGAAAGATGATGGTATAATTAATCGACGTTTTCCCCGGCCCAAACCCGCGCGGCCCGCCGCCTCCAAGCGGGTATCCAGCACGCAGGGGCGTCCAGCAGCGTGGTGATCGGGCAAAGGGCTCCACGAACTTTCGCGCGTTCACCGCACCACTCGCCCGTCGGCCAGGACCACAATCCCCCGAACCGGATCGACCGCCTGCACCGTCCCCAAGGTTTCTAGCCGCTCGCCAGCGGTCACGGTTACCTCACCCCCCTTGGGCGTCCGCAACCAAGCCCGGTCGCCGCTGGTGGCCTTCACCGACCAGCCCGCCACCGGTCGGCTGGATGCCCCCGCAGCCGCCGGCGCCAGAACGCCGAGCGCAGGAATACCCACACCGCGCTGGATGCGGGCCTCCAACTCTCCGACGAGAGCGCGCAAGGCCGCGATCTCCTGCCGAGCCGCCTGCAGTTCTTGCTGTAACTGGTCCTGTCGCACCACGGTCTGTTGCTGCCACATGCCGGCGTTCTGCACCAGCGCCTGCGCGGTCTGATTCAGAGCAGTCACGATCTGGACCACCCCATCCAGTTGGCCCTGAACGTCGCCCAAGCGCTTCAGGGTCTCCTCGTCCACGCTGAACAGGAAGTCGTATTGCTCCCCGTTGCGAATGGTGAACTGCGGCAGGTTTGGCGGCGGCGTGCGCGGTGGCTGATCGCGCAACGGCGTTGCCAGCTCGCCCGGGGGCGGCCCGGGACGAGCGGCCTGCGGCCCGGCGGCGCCGCTCAAGTCAACCAGGCGGGGCGCCGGGGGCCGCGGCGCCCACAGGCGCCGGACATCGTAAATCCCGGTCTCCTTGAGCAGTCCGGCGGCGCCATAGAGCAGAATGACTCCCAAGCCCAGTAGCCCGATGAGGTGGCCGGAACTCCAGCGGAAGCGGGGTTTGGCGATCACCGTCGCGCCGGACGGCAAATCGGGTGGCGGTTCGGCGGGCGGCGAGACCGGTTCCCGGGCGGGATGTTCGAGTTGCGGGATTTCGGCGGACAGGGCACTTACTCCGTAGCAAGACCGGCGGGAGACGCGCTCGGCGGCGGGGCGGAACCGGCGGACAATCCGGTCGCAATACCAGCGGCGCTGGCGGAAGCACGAACGGGCGGGCGCGGGGCCAAGACCGGGATGGAACGGGCGGCGGAAACGGCCGCCGTCTGGGTGGCGCCGCCCGAGGCCTCCTCCGGCGATCCCTCACGCGTCGTCGGCGCCACGATCAACACCCCGATCCCGGTGCCTGCTTGCACGGTGATGGTGTTGGGTCGTCGGAAGTGTTCGGCAACCGCATGGCCCAGCCGTTCGCCGACGGTTCCTACGGCGGCCCGGACGATGTCCTCGTGGTCGAGATCGTCCTTGGGCACGCTCACGACATTACCGAGCGGTCCCACCGTAGTGATCGAATGGCTGGCTTGCACGGCCTGGCCATACCCTTCCAGGAAGCTCGCCGCCACCAGCGAACCCCAGCGCTCCAGAATGTGGTGGTCGACGCCCGTCGCCAGCGCCGTACGGGCGGTTTCCAGATCGATGGCATAGGCATCGATCGGGTAGGTGCCGCGATCCGGGGTCGTCAGATCGGTGAATTTGACCAGAACCCGCTCCGGGCGGCTGCCCACCACCGGCGGAAACCGGCTCAGTTCGCCCAGCAAGACCGCCCCCTTGAACCGCTCGCCCACCACCTTGGCGCGTACCGGACCCGGCTCGTCGCTGTTGATGGCGGTCTGCAATACGGCGTGAAGGATGTCGCCGGGAGCCAGCAGGCCGCGCCGGTCGCGCGGGCGCTCGACGCGGCCCTCGACCCCGAACAGCTCGGCCGGTTTTCGCTGCTCGGCCCGCTCGCGCTGGCCCTGGAGGTCCTCGAATGCCACCATGCGGGTCGGTTTGGGAGCAAAGCGTTCCCGGTACGCCAATAACCCTTGCATTTGCTCGCGCATGGCGCGGGCGAACGCGTTGGCGCGTGCCGCCGAATCCTCCGGCGGCGGTGCAGCCGGTACGGGGGCCGGCGCCGCCGCCGGAGGGGTTGCCACCGGCGCCGCTCCGGCTGACGCCGGCGCCTCGGCGGTGCGCGGCTCCAGGCGCGGTGGGGTCGGCGCGGCGCTGCCGCCGATTGCCAGCGCGCGGGCGGCCCGCCGGTGGTCGGCCATTTGTTGCAGGCGGTCGTATTCGGGCGTCTGCGGTCCGCCCGGGATCGACTCCACGGGCTGAACGCCGGGCGCGCGGGCGGTCGCCGGCGCCCGAATGTCCGGTTCCCAGGCCGCCCAGAGATAGACGCCGACCGCGGCCACGACCAGACCCGCCAGCAGCAGGGCCGATCGATTGCGCAGGACCTTTTTCAGGACATCGAGAGGGTTCAACGCCTTATTCCTCGGTCACGATTTCGGTGAGATTGCCGTTGAAGCTGGCCAGGAGCACCGGCACATCAGGCAGCTTGTAGGCCCGCAACCCGCTGGGATTGCTCGCCCGCTGCCCGTATTCGGGACTGTAGATTTCGGCCACCGTGCGCAGATACAACGCGTCGTCCGTCCGCCAAGCCATCGCTTCCGGTTCTGCCCCCCGGATCGCAATCCGCTTCGCCGAAGCGACCGGCGGCAACCCGTTCAACACGTTCAGCAGGGCCGTCTCGATCCCGGCGGGGCTGACCGCATGGTACTCGACCGCAGCGTTGGGGCCGGCCAGCGGCAGTTTGAATTCCTTGCGGGCGTCCACGGTTTTCTGGCCCAGCACCAGGGTTAACACCACGGGGGTTTCCAGTCCCTTCAGCGTCACCACCAGATTTCCGGCGCCCCGACTCGCCACCGGCTGGACCACCAGCACGCTCGGCAGGTCTTCCTTGTTGCCGGTCGTGGTGCTGGCCGACACCACGAACAGGCTCTCGTTAAATCCTTGATAGGCGGTGATTGGCCACGCCTTGCCGGTGCGGTCGGTAAAGAGGATGCTGGTGCCATACCCCTGCCCCACCCGCACCATGGGCGGGCGGCTGGCGTCGAGCTGGAGAGGCGCGGCGCCCATCACGGTTTCCGGCTCCCGGTGGATCGCAGACACCGCTTCGATGGTTTCCAGCGACTGAATCAGCGTCTGTAGTTGCCCGGCGGTCATTGGCAACGCTTGATCTTCCATCGCCTCGAATCCTTCCTCCCGCGCCTGCTCCCGTCGGGCTTGGCGCGCCGGCGCGGCCGACGGCTGGGCTGGGCGGACCGTGGAGGGCGCCGTAACCGGCGCGGCAACCCGCCCGGATGCCCCCCCAGCGGCGGCCCCCTCCGGAGCCGGTGCATCGGACGGCGCAGGCGACGGGTTGGAGGGTGGCGCTGCCGGCGCGGCGGGCGGCGGCGCGGCGCGTACCGGGCCGGCCAGCCCGCTCGAACTCAGGATCAGGACCAGCGCCCGCACCCGCAGCGCCTGCGGCCGGAGCCAGGTGGCCATCAGCGCTTCCCCTCGGCGGGTCGGGCGACGATTTGGTGAATCGCGTACCCGCGCGGCAGCTCGTGGGTCGGAATCCGCACGATCAACAGGTCCACGATGTTGCGCTGCGGTTGGCTGCTGCTGGAACCGCCCTCGTAGCCGATCTGGATCGGCACTTCCACCCGCCAGGCGTAGCGGTTCCCCAACACCCCCTGATTGACGATCACCGCTGGATCGGTGGCCACCACGCGCGTGATCAGCCGCCGTTTCTCCACCGCCGTCAGGATTCCCGCATCGTCCAGCGCCTTCAGGTGCCCCTTGAAACCCTCGGCGGTAAACAGCTCCCGTAGCGTCGAAAGCTGTTCTCTCAGGTGGACGTGATCGAGCGTGTAAGCCCGGGTGACCGACTGGGTCGCCCAGGTCAACAACGCCTCCTGCGGGACGTAGGGCTCGCTGATCGGCACCAGCGGAATCTGCCGTCCGTCGGCGGTGGTCGCGAAATATTCCGGCTGGGGCGGATGCAGGAGGGTCCAGACGTGGCCGAAGCTGCTCAGCGCCAGGGCGACGCCCAGCGCGATATTCGCCAGCACCGACCAGCGCAACTTCAGTTCGATGGCGTCGAGCAGGTTATGAACGGGCGCGATCCCGCGCATGCCCCCTTCCCGGGGAGAGACCGTAGAGGGTTCGGGCGGCGCGGGCATGACGAGCTCCTCAAAAATCGGGTGGGGTGCCGAAAATGTGCTATGATTGTTTTAACTATACTATGTTTGGAATATATAGTATGAATACTTCCGAACGCAACTCTACCCCGGATTTTGCGGTCCTCCTCCAAACCCTGCGCGCCCTGCCGCAAGCCCGGCACTTCACCGCCCAGCAGGCGGCCGGCTGGTTGACCCAGATGCAGGCGCGCGAAGCGGAGGGCGCAAACGGCGGCTTGCCATTCGTGGGGCACGTGCGCCGGCTGGGCGGCTTCGGCGCCAGCGAAATCGGCCTGCTGGTCGGCGAACGGCGCGGTCGCTATTCACCCTTCGGCACCGCCCGCGAAGTGGTGGCCGGCAAACTCCTCCAGCGGTTGCCCGATCCCGGCAACTCCCACACGCGCCGTGGCCTCCTGATGGAACCGTTGATTCGAGAGGAATTTCTGCAGCAAAGCGGCGCCGTCCGCCGCGACGACATCACCCGCCGGATCGCTGGCCACACCGCCGCGCGATGGCCGTGGATGCTGGCGACGCCGGACGACCTGGTGGAACTGGACGGCGTGCTGGGCGTGGTGGATTACAAGGCGCCCGCCGAACCGCTGACCGACCTGTCGTTGAGCCACACCTGTCAGTTGCACCAAATCGGTCTGCTGGCGGCGGATTTGGGCTACTCCATCGGCTTTCGGGCCATCGTCGCCTGGAATCACCGCCAGGGAACGCCCGAAGTGCTCGTTTGCGAACGCGATCCCGCCTTGGAGCAGGAACTCATCGCCGCGGGCGAGCACTACTGGAACCGGTACGTCCTGACCGGGACATTGCCCGACTGGCCGGCCCGCGAGACCCCGGCGCTGGCGCTGGCCGACCTGCCCGTGGCGGCCAAGCTCGAGATCGAGGCCTTGGCGGAGCGCTACTGGCGACTGGACCTGTTGGCCCGGGAAGCCAAAGCGCTGACCGACGCCGCCCGTGCCCGGTTGCAGGACTGCTGCCGCGTACACCGGCTGACCGACGCGGTGGCGTGCGGTCCGGTCCAGATCAAGCCCCGCGCCACCTGGAGCCTGGAGGCGGTTGAAGCGCGGCTCGACGCGCAGGAACGGGTCGCCTTCCTGCGTCTTGCCTGGGACCCGCGGGCGCTGGTCGACCTCGTGCGCGCGCTCGGCGGCGATCCCGACGCGGCGTGCGCCAGCGGGGAACCGACCCTCGATCTGGACGCCGCCGCGACGTGGTTGATGGCGCAAAAAGGCGTCCCGGAAACCGAACTGCGGGCGACCGAGTACCAGCCCAGCGTATCCCGCCGCAAGGCCGATCAGCCGGTCCTGGAACCGGTGCGGGCCGCCGCCCGCGCGGCCACCCACGATTTCGGCGCAGTCGCCGCGCCGGGCCGCGCGAGCGCGCCGCCGCCTGGGGCGCCCACCCCAGGCGGCTGACGCCCCACCGTTCCCCGCGCCCGCAGGCCGGCGCGCTCTTTGCCCACAGAAGATATGATTATGAGTTCTAAAACCAATATTAATATCAATATCGGCGCCTTGCGGCAGGAATCCCAGGCCATCACCCAAGGTGCGATCGCCAAACCTGCGCGCGCCCATCAATCCTGCGAGGTTGCCGCCCGGCTGGAAGCGCCCCCGGACACCGAAGGCGGGCGCCTGGTTCTTCAGGCTACCGCGCTGTTCGACGGCCCCCATACCCGCGCGGGTCACACCGACGCATACGCCGTTCGGCCCGAGCAGGTGAAAGCGTGTCTGGAGAATTTGAACAAGGGCGCCGGGTTCGCGCCCGGCTCGGTGCTGGTGTTCGGCAATGCTTGGCGGGACCAGGAAACCGGCGTCGTCAGCATCGGCTGGGTCACCACCGCGATCTCGGCGCAAAAGGCCAAAGCGGAACTGAACGGCCATCAGGCCCGCACGCTGGCGCAGGTCTACGCGCAAATGCCGGTCCTGGATTTCACCAACGTTCACCGCGCGCCCGGCGAGCCGGAACGCATCCGCTGGCCGCTGGGGCTGGATGCCATTCACGCGCGCGTGCAGGTCGCTGGCCGCTGGCAGACGGTCACCCGCGACCGCGACTGGCTCAAGGAACAATTGGGGGCGGCCTGGGAAACCCGCCAGCAGGACACGGTCTCCCTCAATCTCCGCCTGCCGGTGTTATATCCCGAGCAGGCGGTGCCGGTGCGGGATTTGGCCTCGGCGACGAACGGCATGGTAGCGTTGCTGGCGGAACACCCGTATCGCAGCGTGCTGACCCGCGTCAGCGACGGCGCCGCGATCGCCACCCGCTGGCAACCCCTGATGCGAGGTTCGGATGCGGTCGAGTGGGCCGCAAAACTGTTGGCCCGAACGCCGGGGTTCGATGCCGACGGCCGGCCGGTAGCCGATCCCGAGACCGGGGAACAGGTGCTGGTCGATCAGTTCGCGTTGATCGAAAAGATCGATAACCGCCTGCTGCTCGACGCCGCCCGGCGGGGCGACGTGCGCATGGAGTTCCTGCCGCGCGAATCCTTGCTGCTGGCTACCAAGAACGCACCGGGGCTGGCCAACACCGTCAAGGCCATTCTCCAGGCCTCCTGCGCCCGGGACTTGCGCCAAATCGCTTTTGCCTTCGGCGAAGACCCCGAGGCGGTATCCCGGGTGGCGCTGATTCTGCAACGCCAGCCCGACGATAAACTCTTCGTCGTCGGCAATCCGATCCGGCTCGATGTCGGGCCATCCTACACCGTGGCCACCGTGCCCAGCCCGCATCTGCCAATCCCACCCGCGCCAGCGACCGCGCCCGAGGCCGAACCGCCGCTGGAAGCGGCGACCGCAGCGGATATTCCCCCCTTGGGCGAGGAGGACGAGTTCGAACTGGACCGGGCGGCCCTCGATGCGGCCCTGGCGGAACCGTTCACCGCCCGCGCCGCGTCCGCCGTTCCCGCCGCCCCGGTCGATGGCGACGCGCCCCCCACCCCCGCGGTGAGTGCTGGGCCCGCACGGCCCGAGCGGCCGTCCGCACCACCGCCCGAGCGGCCCGTCCGGGCCACTGCATCGGTGCGCCGGGCGCCCGCACCGGGGCTCTAATCCACTGCGCGCCACTCCGGGTTCGCCGTTTTTGGGAGGTTAGCCATGGCCGACGACCGCATTCCCTGGATCGATCTGTCCGACTACGGGATCACCCTGCACGCCGTGCGACTGTCCTCGGGCCGGGTCGCCCTGGTCGCGGCGGGGGCTACCGCCGTCCACGGCGCCGCCCTGGCGGCGCTCGGCTTCCGCCGCACCCGGCAGGGCTACGTGGTCCATCCCGAATCCACCTTGAAACTGCGCGCCGTGCGGGCTCACTTCCCGGCGGCGCGGGTGCGCGACCTGGCGCGGGCCGCCGTGGCGCGGATCGTACCGAGCGCCCCGGCTTCCGCAGCGGGCGCGACCGACCATTTGATCCACAACGCCACCCTGCTCGGCGTCAACCGGCGCGGCCAGCAGGTCTACGCGGACGGGGCGGACCACCGTTATCTGGTCGGCACCGCCGAGGGCGACGACGGGCCGCTGGCGGACAGCGATTATCTGCGGCTGACCGCGCCCGACCGCTTGCCCGAGGTCGTGGCCGGTTTGATCCACCGCGCCGAGCAAGAGGAGAAGCTCGCCGCGGACGCCCTCGAGCAACTGGCCCGGGCGATCGCGGTGCCGCCCGGCCAGCCCGCCCCGTCCCGGCACGCCCTGCAGGAAGCGCTCGAAGCGGCCACCGTCCGCCACGTTCGGGAACGGGCAGGCTGGAAGCACGACACCGCCTGGCGCGCGGGCGCGCCGCTGCCGGCCGCCGCCTTCCGCGCCGCGCAGCGGCTGGCGGACCATCTGCCGCCCGCCGCCGCCCGCGCCGGTGAAACGCTGGCCTGGGCGCAGTTTTCCACGCCGCTGCCGCTGGCGGTCGTCGCCCGCACCCTGCTCGGCCCGCTCGGAACCGGCCGCTCCCTGCTGGAGCCGACCGCCGGTCACGGCGCGCTGCTGCTCGGCTTACCGGCGGACACCCGGATCACCGCAGTCGAGATCGATCCCGACCGGGCGCGGCGGCTGGAACAGGTGTTGCGCGCCAGCAACGGGGGGTCCCCGCCCGCCCGCGTCGTGACCGGCGATATCTTGCGCCTGCCGCCCGGCGCGGCGCCTTACGATTACATCCTGGCCAATCCGCCCTACGGCCGTCTGGCGCAACACCGGCCGGACGAGGGGCCGTCAACCCGGGTTCGCTTTGGCGCGGTCTCGTTTCCGACCCGGCGGCTCGACCACCGGATCCTGCTGGAAACCCTCCAGCACCGCCATCCGCTGGGGCGGGCCGTCTATCTGATCGGTGCCGACCACCCGCGGGATCATGCCCTGGACACCCCCGCCGGGGGCAGTCGGTATCTCCTCAATCTGCTCGGCGACCGCTACCACGTCGAGGCCGTCATCGGCCTGCACGGCGATCTGTACGGCGGGCAGGGCGCGCATTACCCGCTGCGGCTGGTGGTGGTCGGCGAGCAGGGCGCCGGCTTTCCGCCGGTACCCGAGACAACGCCGACCGCCCGGACGTGGGACGAGCTGTGGACGCTGGTGGAGACCCTGGCCCCCCGCCTCGGCCCCAGCGCCCTGGAACGCGCCGCACCGGTAGCGGTGCCCTCTGGCCCGGGCATCGCGCCACCTCCGGCGCCGGCGCCGGAGGACGAGGCGGAGGCGGAGGCGGTGGTGTTCCAGGAGCGTTATAGGGCCCGCAGCCGCCTGGGTGAAGCGTCCACCATGATCCCGGCCAACATGGCCGCAGCAGTGCGCCGGGCCCTGGACCGGGTGGAGGCCGGTCAGGGGTGCGACGTGGACGAGGCCGTGGGGCGGGCGCTGGGCCTGAGCGCGACGGAACTGGCCCAGCGGTTCGCCCCCGAGCAGATCGACGCGCTGGCCTTGATCTTCCACGCCCACGACCGGGGGCGCGGCTTCATCGCGGCCGACGAGACCGGTATCGGCAAGGGCCGGGTGCTGGCGGGCGTGTGTCTGCGGGCCTGGCGCGCGGGCCGCCCGGTGATCTTCCTCACCGAGAAGCCTAATTTGTTCTCGGATTTCTACCGGGACCTGCGCCACGTCGGTGCGCGGCACGCCATCGTCCCGCTGATCGTGAACCGCAACACCCCGCTCAAGGACACCGAGCACGGCGACGTACTGGTCCCCGCCAGCCGGCCGGGGGACCTGCAGCGGGCGCTGGCGGCCGACGACTTGCCGCCCGGCGTCAATCTGGTGCTGGTCACCTATTCCCAGTTGTGCCAGCCGATCTCGCCTAAAACCGACTGGCTGTGCCGGATCGCCCGCCGCACCGGCGCGCAGGTGCTGGTCGACGAGTCGCACAACGCCAGCGGCGAATCCACCACCGCCGCCAACGTCCGGCGTCTCCTGGAGGCCAGCGGCCGTCCGCCGGTGTTTTCCAGCGCCACCTACGCCAAGCGCCCCGACAATCTGGCGCTTTACGGGCCGGTGCTGCCGGCGTTGTTCCGCCAGGACGACCTCGGGTCGCTGTTGCGCCAGGGCGGCGCGCCGCTCCAGGAGGTGTTCTCGCAAATGCTGGCCGAGGATGGCGTGCTGGTCCGGCGGGAGCACGATCTGTCGAACATCACCTTCCGCACCGAACCGGATGGGGCGCGGGCCGCGCGCAACCGCGACCTCGCCGACCGGCTGGCGTCGATCCTGGAGAAAATGGCCTGGCTCGGCGGCGACATCGAGGCGTTTCTATCGCGGGAAAACCAGCGCCTGAACGAACTCCTCCAACCCGGCGCCGCCAGCGGGGAACGCACCGGCCACCGCGCCGGCCTGCACAGCATGAATTTCGGCTCCCGGCTCTATCAACTCAACCGCCTGTTCCTGTTGGCGCTGAAGGTCGAGCACGCCATCGAGTTCGGGGCCGGCGAGATCGAAGCCGGGCGCAAACCGGTGTTCGTGGTCGAAAACACCCTGGAAACCCTGCTGAAGGAAATCATCACCAACCAGTTCGACGACGCCCTGGAGCGCGCCGACGAAGACCGCGACGGCGCAGAGCACCCGGCCGGCGACCCGGAAACGACGGCGGGCGCCGGGACTCCCTTCCCCAGCGGCAACCCGTTCGTCGGTCAGGAGTTCCCGCCCATGACCTACCGGGACGCCTTGCGCCGGGTGCTGGGGCGGATGATGCAGTACACCACGCGCGACCGGTACGGCAACCCCGCGCGGCGGGCGATCGGCGACGAGTCCCTGATCGCGCTGGCCCAGGACATCGAACGCGACATCGACGCCTTCCCGGACCTGCCGCTCTCGCCGCTGGACAGCGTGCGCCTCGCGCTGGCGGCCCGCGGCTATCGGATCGGCGAACTGTCGGGGCGCAGTTTCCAGGTCGAATGGATCGAGCGCGCGGACCGCCGCGCCATGCGAGTGCGCCCGCGGCCGGCGGAAAACCGGGTGGACCTGATCTTGCGCTTCAATACCGACGTCTACCAGGGGTTGATCGTGACCCGCTCGGGCTCCACCGGCCTGAGCGCGCACGCCCGCGCCGACATACCCGGCTGGAGCCCGGCGCCGCGATCGATGTTCGAGCTGCAAATCCCGCAGAACGTGGCCGAGCGCATCCAGTTCTGGGGCCG
>ERZ795054.1743-NODE-1743-length-19494-cov-5.903236_pt1 | contig 19494 bp, 22 predicted proteins | sample MGYA00375138_ERZ795054 | MGnify/ENA primary metagenome ERZ795054 (study PRJEB30183, sample SAMN05720215) | anaerobic digester metagenome | isolation source: active sludge of municipal wastewater-treating anaerobic digesters | place: USA | collected 2014-12-23 ... | reverse complement strand
ATGATGGTGCCGAAAGCAGGACTTGAACCCGCGACCTACTGATTACAAGTCAGTTGCTCTACCAGCTGAGCTATTTCGGCGTGCTTTCCACCCAAGAAATGGGTTCTCCATTCGATAGGGGGCTTTTGCGTTGCAGTATCATTTTACTATCCCGAAAATTGAAAGTCAAGGAAAAGCGTGGCGCACCAAAAGACGGTTAAACCACCGACTTCAGGAACCGATCACACCGGAACGCCATGCCAAAGCACCCACCACCAAATAACTCCCACCGCAACGCGGACAACCACCCAGCAAACCAAGCCCGCGATGCCACCCTTTAGCGCGTGGCAGGCATCTTTGGGCTTTTCGAAGCGCCAAACCAAAAACAAAACGATGCCGGCCGGGGGAAGGAAGAATCCCAACAGTCCCCATAAACGATTGTCCGTATCCCGATTGGTCATGGTGGTCTCCCTCTCCGATCTTTTTTGCATGGGAAGTCCTATGTATATTTTACCATATTACCTATGCCATATCGAATCGATCGCAAAAAAAGAAGGCGTCAGTGAACTGAGGCCTTCATCGGAATGTTGGTTTCATTAGGCGTGGACTATGGGTGCTTCCTTTCGATTTTCGGAATAGACACTTAGAGTAATCAAAACCTGGGCGGGCAAGTAAAATAGCCATGCCCAGTTGATGCCGGAATTTAAGATTATTCCGATGATCGAGCTTTCCGAAATGGCCAGATAAGGTCCCGCCATGGAGAACCCAATTGCCAAGTCGCAAAAAACAAGCAATACCAAGCCAAGAGCAAACAAAGGATGCTTTTTCCAAAGAACGAACGCATGGATCACGTTTCCAAGTAACAAGGAAAAATACATCAGGGCAGCAAAAACCAAGCCGTCAAAAGCGTGGCCGACGACTACCATCCCCACCGATTCCAAAGCGACGAACAACAATACCCGTATGGCCCCGAACCTGCCTCTTCGACTCCAATCCTCCCAAAAAAGACGGGCCGCGAATGCCACTTGGGCGAATACAAAGATCAACGTTCCGGCCAGTTGATGTTTTTGCAGTACAACCAGGAAGAAATCCGCCAAACAGGCGAAAATCAAACCCGCCGTAACCGTAATCCAGCCTCTGGTTCGGAGCGGAAACACCAAGAGAAAAGCCAAACACAGCAGAATACTCAAATACTGAAACCACGAACCGGGTTCCAGAAGGTCCAGTGACATCATGTCCCAATACAAAAAGGCTTCCGCCGCCAAGAACAGAACAAGGGGGATTTTTTGTTTCGATGTCATGTCATCACCTCCATTATCGGATATTATACTATATTAACAAACAAATTCGCGAATCAAACAGAAAATATTGCCAAATGCGATTTTTTCTTCGACCCGTACCTTCCCGCTGGAGCAAACCGAATGCAAATGGATTGTCAATTTTTTCCGGAAACTTTATAATGATTACAAGAGGTGACGATCATGTTCTTTACCCTGGAAACCAAAAAGACCGACGGATGGATGGACCATCCGCTATATGACTTCATCGCCTTGGGCGGAGGCCCGGCCGGACTCAACGGCGCCCTTTATGCCAAACGGAAAGGCCTATTGACCGCGATTGTCGCTCAAGATTTGGGCGGGCAGATGAAAAACACCGCTTTTGTCGACAACTATCTCGGATTTGAAAACATCGAGGCCGAAGCACTGATCCGTCAATTCGTCGACCATGTCAAGTCTTTGAATATCCCGATCATCACGTCGGTACGCGTCACCGCGATAACGAAGTCCACCGACGAGTTCCTTCTGACTTTGGACAACGGAAAAGTCCTTCGCACCAAAACCCTCTTGGCCGCCCTTGGCGGATCTCCGAAAAAACTGGGGATTCCGGGAGAGGATCGTCTTTACGGAAAAGGCGTTTCCTACTGTGCCACTTGTGACGCGCCTTTCTTCAAAGACAAACATGTCGCCGTCGCGGGCGGGGGGAACAGCGCCGTCGAAGCGGCGTTGGATCTGGCCAAATGGGCTTCGAAAGTATCCATCGTTCATCGCAGCCGATTTCGCGCCGATCAGACCCTATTGGACAAGTTGTTCCAAGTTCCGAACATCGAAATCCATCTGGAAACCCAAATCACGGAAATCCTGGGTCAAACCGCCGTCGAAAGTCTTCGCTTGTCGGACAAGCCGACCGGGACTGAACGCCTCTTGAAGGTCGATGGCCTGTTCGTCGAAATCGGAAACATCCCCAACGTGTCTTTGTTCAAGGATCTTGTCCGCCTGAACGAAGCGGGGGAAATCATCGTCAACGGAGCTCAGGAGACTTCATTGGAAGGCCTCTATGCCGCCGGAGACATCACCAATCAACCCTTCCGTCAAATCATCATCGCCGCCGCCGAAGGCGCAAAAGCCGCCCTTTGGGCGAGCAATTACCTGAACAAGAAAGGAAAATGACCATGCCGAATCTCTTCCCTAAAGATGTTGCCGATCAAATCAAATCCATCCTCGCGGAGATGAGAGACCCCATCACGATTCTTTATTTCACCGACGGCACCTGCAACACCTGCCTGGAAACCGGGCAGCTTCTTCAGGAAACAAAAGCTCTGAGCGACAAGATCGCTCTGGACGTGAAACGGTACCCGGATGCCAAAGCAGAGATTGAACGCTACGGAATCGATCGCGTTCCCAGTTTCGTCCTCTTGGACAAAGACGGCCGTTACCGCGGGGTCAAGTTCTCCGGAATCCCCGCGGGACACGAAATCAATTCGTTCCTTTCCGCGCTTCTCGAAATGTCGGGATTGACTCCCGAATTGGGAAAAGAGACACTCAGGCGGATCGAATCGATCCAGAAACCGATCGACATCAAAGTTTTCGTCACCTTGGGTTGCCCGCATTGCCCGGGCGCGGTCCAAACGGCGCATCGTCTGGCGATGCTCAACAGTCATGTCAAAAGCGAAATGATTGAAGCTCAGACGTTCCCGGATCTCTCTCGGAAATATCAGGTCTCCGGCGTTCCGAAAATCGTCATCAACGACCGTTATGAATTGTTGGGAGATCAACCTCTCGAAAACCTCCTTGATCTCATCGAGAAAGCCTAGGAGGATATCGGCATGCTTCCACTCGCTTTTGCCAAATTGAAGACCCGCAAATACCTGATCCAATCCGTGGTGTTTTTCACGGTCTTTTTGGTGCTTTACTCAATGATCGACCATCTCAACCTGCCCTATCCGGAGATGATCGAAATCTATGGGCGGTCGTTGGTCGTCATCAATGTGCTTTTGAACGTTGTGATGTCGGCGGCAGGAGCGGTTCTGATGGCGTTAAGCGGAATCAATGTCGAATTACGCGGAAAAGAAGGAAAAGGATCCAATTTGGGCTTCTTTTCCGTGTTTTTCGGGATGCTGACCTACGGTTGCACCAGTTGTGTTATTTCCTTTTTCGCCGCCGTCGGGATCGCTTTTTCGGTTGTGGCACTTCCTCTGGCGGGTCTTCCCTATAAACTGATTTCGTTAATCTTGGTTTCTATCGGGTTATTATGGATGGTTTGGGAAATCAAAACCGGAAAATGCCGAGTCCCGAAAGCCGAAAGATAACGCAACCGTCGGGCCTGTATTTCCGGCGCCGATCCGTCTATCGATTCCCGTTAATGGCCCTATCGGTCCATTACGGAATCCACCACTCAGAAAAAAGCCGCTCATCATCGAAGCGGTTTTTGTTTTAGTATTTCCACAAACAAACTTCATTTTTTGGATTGTTGTCAGACGATGTCAATAACCGCGTGATACAATAAATACATATCCCAATCAAGTGATCTTCGGAGGAAACACCATGCAGAAAAAAGCGTTTGTGATCATTGATATTCAAAATGACATCACCAAGCATTACAAGGACATCATTGGCAATATCAATATGGCAATCGATTGGGCGGTCCAGAATCAAATTCATATCGTTTATATACGGCATGAGAATCTATCTTCCGGAACGAGGACTTTTAAACCCCATACCCTTGGATCCGAATTGGTTCCGGACATGAAGATCGCCTCCGGAAATGTCTTTACAAAATCCAAAGGGAACGCATTAACCAGTGAAGATTTTACCGACTTCATTCGTAAAAACGGCATCGATGATTTCTATATAGCGGGGGCAGATGCCGTTGCCTGCGTGAAATCAACGTGTTACAACCTGCGCAAAGCAAATTATGGCGTTACCGTCCTGTCCGATTGCATTACCAGTTACGATACAAAGAAAATCGATGAGATGCTCCGCTATTACGAGGGTCAAGGCTGTCAACTGGTTCGATGGAGTGATTTGAAATAACATTGATCTTCGAACATCCAAAAATCCGATGTTTTCCATCAGTGGTTGAATTCCGTACAACACAAAAAGGATTCGATTTTTAGTCGAGTCCTTTTGATTTTCCTTGTTGGGAACTATCAATTCGATTTCAAATTGGCACCGTAATTGAGATTTGGGCACGCCCTCGTTTACTTCGCACTCCGGATGAAACTTTTGGTGCCTTCAGAATACAAAACGATTTGGATCATTTGTGTCCAATTCATATTGTCCATTTTCTTGCGTTTGCTTTTCAAAAACATTAACAATAAATCAGTCGACTAAATCCGAGTTACTGGAAAAAACAGAAAATTCTTACCGGTTGCCGGTTCGGTGTAATCGCATGCGGCGCCACTAAGCTTCATTTTCATTTCCGGGATTTGATTTTGGATTACGTTTTGGAATACTTCAAAATACTTCCCGGGGTCAATCGATACTTTGAGATAAGTTCTTGAGGGCATAATCCACTTAGTCCATCCATCCGGTGGCACCGCATCTTTATATACTTCTATTCCCGCAAGATAATATCCCCTGGAAAAATGATCCGTCCATGGTAAATATGACATCGTCTCATCACTCATTGCGCCCCAAAATCCAACAAAAGAACCATCCTTTTCCTTCATTCCCAACGGGGCAACGTCGGCGAAATTCGCATTTGCCTGATTCCATAGTTCCGGTACGATATTCTTTTCTCCCTTACAAAATCCCAGTTTGCCGATGATTGCTATTTCAGGAAGATTTACAATCGTTATGTTCATTGGTTTTTCCTCTTTTTTTTGAAATGTTTGAATGTATTATATCAAAAACAAGGGGTCGATACTAGAGGCGAAATCGGCTGAAACGAATAAACGATTTGATTTAGGGAATTCTTAACGATCCTCTCTCTGTCTTTTGTTGTATACGACTGTAAAATTGAATTTTTGGCGATACTATGCTATAATTTAAAAACATACAGGGAAGGACTGGTGCTAATGGGAAGAAAATATATCCTCGATAAATTGAGAGAAGCGGTATTGGCCGTAACTCCGATTTCAATCGCCATCATAATCATTGGTTTAATCATCAGGACCCCCAATCATTTGATTATTAATTTCGTTATCGGAGCACTGTTTCTGATTATCGGATTAACCCTGTTTTCAATTGGTAGTTATCAATCAACGGTAGCCTTGGCAGAATCAATCGGTGAATATATCGTCAAAAAAAGAAAATTATGGTTTTTCATCCTCATTGCTCTGTTGGTCGGGTTTTTTATTACAGCGGCCGAACCTAATTTATGGGTTCTTGCAGATCAGGTAAAAACGGTTGTTTCAGAACCGGTAATGATCATGTTTGTGGCTTTCGGAATCGGGTTTTTTATTACTCTGGCCGTCCTACGAATCCTTTTTCAAATTCAACTGAGAAAACTCATTTTAGTCGCATACTCCCTGGTTATTACATTTGCAATTATCGTTTATGTTATCAATCCGGAATTCGTCTCATTGGCTTTCGATGCCGGCGGCGGGGCTACGGGTCCGATGGCTGTTCCTTTTATCTTATCCTTTGGTTACGGGATATCAAAAGCTCGTGGCGACAAGTCTTCCGAAGAAGATTCATTCGGATTAATCGGGATTGCCGCAATCGGTCCAATCGTTGCTGTATTATTTTTAGGTTTATTTAACAATCCAACACCGCCGGAAATCGATTTGTCGACAACTTTCTTTGGGTATTTTATCCTCAGTATGTCACAAATGGCAATCGCTATTCTCCCGTTTATCATCTTCTTTATTGCTTTTCATTTTTTGGTATTCAAGTACAAAAAGTCAAAAGTCATAAAAACCCTCATCGCTTTTTTATATACCTATATCGGTTTGGTCCTGTTTTTAACCGGTGCCAACGCCGGCTTGGTCAATATTGGTCATTATATTGGCAGTTACCTGGCTCAAACCGGATATTCATGGACATTAGTTCCGATAGGAATGCTGTTTGGATTCACAATTGTATCTGCTGAGCCTTCAGTCATTACACTAAACCATCAAGTCGAAGAAGTGACTGCCGGAGCGATCAACCGCAAACTGATGATGGTCGCATTATCGATCGGAGTGTCCTTTGCCATCGGTTTGGCAATGTTGAGAGTATTAACCGGCATATCAATTCTATGGTTTTTACTTCCGGGCTATGCCATTGCTTTGGGTTTGAGTTTTGTAACGCCTAAAATTTTTACGTCGATCGCATTCGACTCGGGAGGAGCCGCATCCGGAGCACTAACAACCGCCTTTCTGACTCCTTTTGCCTTTGGGGCCGCCGACCTGCTGAATGCCAATATTTTGCTGGATGCTTTTGGGCTGATCGCCTTTGTGGTGATGGCTCCATTGATCACCATTCAATTATTGGGTTTGGTATACAAGTTGAAATTGAAGAAAGTAAAAATGACCGATGAAAAAGATGAAATTATTGATTTGGGCGAGGTAAACATATGAAATTTTTATTCTTAATTGTACCTAGATCGTCGAGCAAAAAAGTATCGGAAATTATCAGTAGGAAAAGAATCGATTTTCAAATCACGGTTCCGGCAATCGGAACTGCACCCATGGAAATTCTTGAATATTTTAGCATTGGTGAAACTGAACGCGATATGATATTCAGTATTATCGATGATAATGATATTGAGTCCATATTTAACGAGTTAGAAAGTGAATACGGCTTTTTAAAGTCTGGCCATGGTGTTGCTTTTGCGGTCGATCTCGATGGGGCGACAAAACTAGGATATCAATATTTGTATCATCAATTGGAATCGATAGGAGGAAAATGAAAATGACTGCTCAAAAAATTGAAGCTATTTTATATGTATGTAATCATGGTTATGCCTATGAAGCAATGGTTGAAGCAAGGAAGGCCGGAGCAAGAGGCGGAACCATCATCCATGGAAGAAGTTCGATCTCGACGGAAAAAGAAAAATTCTTTGGGATCACCATCCACCCCGAAAAGGATTTGCTGTTGATTGTTTGTCTTGAGGAACAAAAACAGGTTTTAATGCAAGCAAGGGGTTTGTGTTTCTCAATTCCTGTAACGGATGCCATTGGTTTCTCCTTCGAACCAATACCATTTGGCAAAAAATAAAATAAGCCCGGAAAAACCATACCAATCCACAGCATCAGAGCCCTTAAAAAAAGCTTGAAAATCCGCCAATTTCCGCCACTGACGGTTTTCAATCCGCACACAAAAACACCCCCTTACGTCAATGTGTAAGTGGGTGTTTTTTTCTACAGCGCGTTTATTTGGCCTTTCTTTTAATTTCCGTGTCGATGTTTGACCTATACATGTTTATACTGTTTTCGCTAAATTTAGGCACAAAAAAGGCCTGATTAATGTATCAGACCTAATCTAGTTATCTGCCTAAGGTAAAGAGTAATAATACAATTTTAGCACCCTTACGTTAAATCGTGTAAAATTTAGGCACCCCTTCAATATTGGTTTGAATATGTGTTAAAACGCATAGGGTTGATGGTTCAAAAATACTTCTATCTCTCATGACTGCTCAAATTGACTAATGGTGTCCATAATCTAAGGTGTGATAAAAAACTACAGTTTCTTCAAAATATCATGATGACCAATGTCAATCATCAAAATCATGTTTTCATTTTGATATTTCCAAATGACTCTAATCGACATGTTGATGCTAGACTCAAATAGTATTTCACTGCCTTTAATTTTTTTCGTTCGAAGACTCGGATGTTTGTGATTCTCTATAAATAGAGATAACTTATTGTAGAATAATTTCTTTTCTTGATCATGTAATCTAGAAAAAGATTTCTTAAATCCCGCAGCGAATAATATCTCATATTTCATTTATCTTGCTCTTTGTCTTTCTTGTTATCCTCTTCATTTGTTTCTTCTAAGTAATTTATAACTTCTTCCACAGATTTAAAAGGACCAACATTGTATTTCGATGGATCTTCATTGATTCTCATTACAGTCTCTTCTAATTTTTGGATATATGATTTTGAATAAACTGCGACGGGTTCAATCATAATTACGCCGTTTTTTACAGAAATCTCGAGTTGATCTTTTTCTTCAAGATTTAGTTCATTGGCGATTACTTTAGGTATCGTTATTTGAGATTTTTTTCTCAGTTCTATTAACATATAATTCACCCCATATTGTTTCATATTTTCTTACTTTCCTACTATCTTACTATATTTTACTACTTGATGCTTACTTATGCAACTTATTCTCAGAAAAAAAGACCATCAACTTTTAAAACATACCCCATAAAGTGTTAACATTTGAACTATACTGACCTATACGCTAATTCTAGTTATTTTGGCTAAATTTAAGCGCAAAAAAAAGGTCTGATTGTTGTATCAGACCTATTCTCGTCAGATGGCGGAGGAGGGGGGATTCGAACCCCCGCACCGGGTTAACGATCTACTAGCTTTCCAAGCCAGCCCCTTCAGCCACTTGGGTACTCCTCCACAGGGTTGAACCGTATGATGCGTGTTTTGTTTCCTTAATCATTATATCAATCCAAAGGCAGAAACACAACGATTTTCATTCGCATTCGGCGGATAGAAAAGGCGATTATCGACTAATCGCCTTTCGTCCATTCACTGGCGGAGTAAGAGAGATTTGAACTCTCGCGCCGGTATCCCGACCTACGCCCTTAGCAGGGGCGCCTCTTCGACCACTTGAGTATTACTCCAGGAAACAGTCAGCCATTTAATATTACCCCATTTTCAGCTGACTGTCAACCGTTTTTTTTAGCTGATGGGGACCTCTTTTTCTTTGGGTTCCTCCACCTTCGGTTGCTCGACGGGCTTGTCTAAAATGGCCTGTTTTTCGGCTTCCTGACGGCGTTTTTCTTCATTCAGAGCTTTGGAAGACTCGCGGTATTTCTGATATCCGCCGAATCCATCATATCCGAGATAGGCCCCGCCGGCGACGGCGATGAACAGGACGATCCATCCCAGGGTGTGCATGATGTTGACATTCATGATGGCCAATACCGCCAACACCGACCCGAGGGTGATGCAGACCAAATGGAACCAGAATTTCATCGGTTCCGTTTTTTCTCCGAAGAAATACATGGAAGTAAAGTAGATGAATCCGCGAACATAGAAGAACACGGCAATCAGATAGCCGTATAATCCGATCCATAACGCATCCGTGGACTTTCCGGAAAAGACGACATAGATCATCAATCCGCCCATGATCGTGTCAAAAATGACTTCGATGAGATTAATCGTCCGGAGGACTTCCTTTTTCAACGTCTTCATCAACGGCACGATCCGCAACAGCGAGAAGATGACGATGGCGATGCCGGTCGTCGCATATACGACCTCGACATCATAGATTTTGATGAGAATCCCGGCCGCGATGAGGATAGCGGCCAAAATCCATTTGATCAACCAGCCATAACCGAATTTGGGTTTGTTCATGATGAAAACCGAATCCCTCCTTTAAGGACGATCTATGATCGTTCCTGTACTCCTTCATTATAAATCAAAAAAAACAAATGAGATAGGGTCCGTGCTTACAAATTTGTTTCCGAATGAACAAAAACTTGATTTTTTCCCTGTGTTTTCGCTTGATAAAGGGCATCATCCGCCTGCTTGATGTAATTGTCCAAGGAGCGGTCGATCTGTTTCTTCGAGCCCGACACACCGAAACTGGCAGTCGTCTTGATCATTCGTTTTTCATAAGCAAAAACGTGACCGTTGAGAACCGCGCAAAGACGGCGGGCCAATTTGGCGGAATCTTCGATCGATGTGTTCTTTTGGAAGATGATGAATTCCTCTCCTCCGTACCGGGCGAACAAATCATCTGTCCCCAATTCTTGGGATATTAAAGCGGCGAGATCGTGGAGGACGGAGTCTCCGGCTTGATGTCCGTAGATGTCGTTGACTTCTTTGAAATCATCCAAATCAAACATGATCACCGCGACTTTTTCCCGCTTTTCAATCGCTTTGTCAAAAGCCTCGACCGCTAGTTGAAAGAAATACCGGCGGTTGCGGATCCGCGTTAAATCGTCATACAAGGCGAAATATTCCATCCGCTTCAACTGGTTTTTGTGCGCGGTGATGTCTTCGTAATACAAAGTATATCCCGTGGCTTTTCCCCCGTTTTTGGCGATTTCCATTACTTTGACCAAATAATGCCGTTCCGGGGAGGAGTTGGGAAATTTCCATTCATGGGACTTACGCTCCCGTACGCATTCCATCATTTCCGGATCGAACGCCTGAAAGGAAGATAAAGGGGCCCGATCGAGATCTGGATGCAGATCGCGGAAAAACTCTTTGGCGACTCGGTTGACGCTGATGACCTTATAGGTGCGATCCAAAATCAAGAGCGGGGAATTGTTTTCATAGAAAATCATTCGATAAGCCTGAGGAATCAGTTCGAATAACTCGTATTTGAATAAGAGCAGGAAGGTCAAAAACGAAAACAAGCCGGTGAATAACGGCATCCCGTCAATCAAAGCGGTCCACGGGCTGAACAAAGGAATCAACGAAGCCAAAAAGGCAACGACGCTCGCTCCCGCCAAGATGACCACGCGTTTTCGTCCCATCCCTTCGCTCTTCTTTGACAACAGGGCATAATTGATGAACGACAGACCCGCCAGTAACGAAGAAAAGCCCATCAATGCATAATAAAGAACGCCTTTTTCAAACACCAATCCGACGAAACCGGATCCAAAATCGACATCGTAGGCGACTTCATGCGAAACGAAAAGCAGGTGATTGATCCAAGTTCCCGATGAAACTTCCGTGGCGGGATAAAGAAAGTTGGCGATCATCGCCAAGGTCGGAATCGCCAGAATCCCAATATAGGCTTTCCACCCGAAGCGATGCACCCCGGTTTTTTGTTGCCGGGAAAGCAGATACCATAAGGCGGCAAAGAACGGGATGGCGAGGTACTGAACATGATTGAGCCAGATCTTGGTAATAATGTTGTCGCTCAGTAAAAAACCGGCGTATCCGAACATGAACACAGCGTTCATGGCGGCAAGAGCCCCTACCAAACGGATTCCGAGAATCTTCTCTTTCCGGGAAAAGATGAATACCGCCGCCGTAAACAAAAAAGCTCCCATGGCAAAAAGGGCGGTCGTCATCAAAAAATCCCAACGCATCGGATCAACTCCCTCGAAAGAAATGGTGATGATTGAATTCACATGCCTCGTTTGGCTTGCTCCTCGGGACTCAGCATCGTCAATTGCAGACGCTTCCGTTCCAAATCGACGGCAACAACCCAGACTTTGACGATGTTGCCCACGGAAACGGCTTCCAGAGGATGTTTGATATAGGTCTTGCTCATTTTGGAAATGTGAACCAGCCCCGCTTCCTTGATGCCGACGTCGACGAAAGCCCCGAAGTCGACGACGTTGCGGACGGTGCCTTGCAGTTCCATTCCCGGTTTCAAATCTTCGAGTTTCAGAATTTCGCTTTTGAGCAGGGGTTGCGGAAAGTCGTCGCGAACGTCCCGCAGGGGCGAGGCGATGGCATCCAAGAGATCGTTCAAGGTCAGCGGATTGGCATTGAGTTTCTTGGCCAAATCGACACGGTCGACCATTCCGGCTTTCAATTTGCAGATCGGTGTTCCGATGTCGGAAGGCTGAACCCCGATCTGATGAAGGATACGCAAAGCCAACTCATAGCTTTCCGGATGGATCGGAGTCCGATCCAAGGGGTTCTCCCCGTCGGGAATCCGCAAAAACCCGACTGCCTGTTCAAAAATCTTGGGACCGAGTTTGGAAACGTTAAGCAATTCTTTGCGGTTCTTGAAAGGTCCAAAGGCTTCCCGGTATTTGACGACGTTGGTCGCCACGCCCGAAGACATTCCGGACACGTATTTCAACAGTGAAGAGGAGGCGGTATTGACATTGACGCCGACACGGTTGACGGCGGTCGAAACGACAAAATCCAATTGTTCCGCGAGTTTGCTTTGGGAAACATCGTGTTGGTACTGCCCCACACCGATCGATTGGGGATCGATCTTCACGAGTTCGGACAGCGGGTCGAGCAGACGACGGGCAATCGAAACCGCGGAACGTTCTTCCACATGAAAATCGGGAAACTCTTCGCGGGCGAGATCGGAAGCCGAATAGACGGATGCCCCGGCTTCGCTCACGATCACGTAATAGACAGGAGCGGAAAGATCTTTGATCAGTTCGGCTACGAACGCTTCCGTTTCCCGGGAAGCGGTCCCGTTGCCGATCGCGATGATATCCACATGGTATTTGGCAATCAGGGATTTGACTTTGACTTTGGCCTCTTCGACTTTTCGATAATCCGGAGAAGCTCCCAGTTTAGCTTCGTGAGGATAGATGACCGTTTTGTCGAGGAACTTTCCGAAAGGATCGATGACCGCCATCTTGCATCCGGTGCGGAATGCCGGGTCGATTCCCAACACCATTTTTCCTTTCATCGGCGGTTGCAACAAAAGGCTCCGGAGGTTCTCCGAGAAAAGTTTGATGGCAGAATCTTCGGCTTTTTCCGTGAAATCGCTGCGGATCTCGCGTTCGATGGCGCCGCTGATCAGGCGTTTGTAGGCATCGGCGATCGCATCCCGGATCAACGGATTGACCGGGGAAGTACGGTTGCCGATGACCTGCTTTTCCAAGAAGGCTTGAATTTCTTCCGTCGCCACTTCGAGCCCGACGGTGATGACTTTTTCGTTTTCGGCGCGATTGATGGCGAGAATCCGATGCAATTTGACCGATTTCAACGGTTCTTCGTATTCATAATAGTTTTGATAGGTTCCCAGTTCATCCACCGCGTCTTTTTTCTTCTTGGTGGTGATTTTCCCGGTCCGGGTGGTAAAATCACGGATCCATTTCCGGAAGGCCGCATGATCGGAAATGGTTTCGGCGATGATGTACTTTGCGCCTTGGAAAGCTTCGGAAACGGTGGAAACCTGTTCGTTCAAATACGGTTGGGCCAACTCGTCGATGTCGGAAACAATCGGGAAGGTCATCATCGTTTTCGCCAGCGGTTCGAGTCCTTTGGCGATCGCTTCGGTCGCTTTGGTCTTTTTCTTCTCCTTGAAGGGACGGTAGAGATCTTCCAAATCGACGAGTTTCATCGCTTCGTCGATCTTCAGTCTCAATTCTTCCGTCAACATCCCTTTTTCATCAATCAGTCGGGTGATATCGTCTTTTCGCTTTTGCAGGTTCTGTCCGTATTCGAATTCTTTTTGAATCGCTTGAATTTGTTCTTCGTCGAGCGAACCCGTGACTTCCTTGCGATAACGTGCGATGAACGGCACGGTGTTTCCTTCGGCTAAAAGGTCAAGGACGGCCTTGACCTGCGTTTCTTTGATTTGATTGTCCGCCGCAATCGTTTGAATCAGCGCGGCATTGACATATTCCATCGTCTTCACCCTTTTCGGCAATTGTCTTTGTTTCATTTATATCATAAATCGTCCTTTTTGACCACAGGAAACAAAAAAAACCCTTGCGGGTTTTTGTTGGAATGAATCTTCAAGTTTAGTTGAATGGTTCGTAGGTTCCGGACAATACGTCGTTCATGATGCCTTTGATCGTTTCTCCTGTGGTATAAGCGGTGTGGAATTGGCCATTGGCGATCGAAATCATCATCGGGGATTGGTTGAGGAAGGAGGTTCCTTTTCCGATGGCGACGAGGAAATTATCCTTATCCCCGGTGGTGCCTTCTTTCACCGCGTCCAAATCGACGAAGAAAATGCGGACGCCTTTGTTTTCCAGTTTTCCGGCCAGATTCAACACTTGTTTCTGAACATCCAAACAGTCTTGATCGGCGGCATTATAAAAATACACGAGATATTCCTGGATTTGTTGGGAATTGGCTTGTTGAATCAGGATTTCATCATATTCGGCGATGTGATCGAATTCTTTATAATCGCCTTTGTCCGTGATGACTTGATATAAGAAAACGAGTCCGACGATGGCCAGGACGACGACAATGATCCCAACGATCGCTTTCAGAAGGATTTGATCTCCGGATTGCTTTTTGAAACCTTTCGTATAAGTTGCCATATTTTCACCTCAGCATGTATAATTTTACCGAATTCGGGGGGCTTTTGCAAGTGTTATTTACGGTTTCAAAGAAACCTCACAGATCGGGCGCTTCCACCACGCAGAATCCGATCGCAAAGGCCTTTTCATGGGAGATCGACAGGTGAATCGTTCGACCGGAGAGTCGGGCGCAGGTCAAGTGCGGTTTGCCGTTTTCATCATCGATGACGTCCATTTCGGGAAAAGGGACGAGTCCCGCGGCTTTGACGATCGCTTCTTTCACCGCAAAGCGACCGGCTAAAAATTCCTGTTTCCGGGATTCGGACGTAAATCGATCGTAAACGCGTAATTCGTTGGGGGAAAGGATCTTGTGTTTGATTTCGTCTTTGAGGCGGGCAATCTCGACAATGTCGCAACCGATGCCTTGGATCATGGACGTTCCTCCTCGATCGACAACCGGTTGGCAAGATCCTTCAGGGCGCGGAACCGATGGTTGAGCGCGGACTTGGAAATCGGGTCGGGATAATGATTGGCGGACAAGGCGGACAATTCCAGAAGCGTGGCCTCCGGATATGTTTTCCTCAAGAAGATCGCTTCCTGAAGACTCAGGGTCAATTCGATCGACTTCCGGGATTCGATGAGCGCGATTTGTTCGAGTTGTTTGTTGGCGGCGTCCAAAGCTTTTTTCTCGTTGGCGATATCGCAGTTGATGACGCGGTTAATCGAATTTTTGAAATCGCGCTTGATGCGACTGTCTTCGAAAGCGAACAGTTGGTTCGTCGCCCCCGTAACCCGCAGAAAATCGGAAATCCGTTCGGCGTCTTTCATATACATGATGAATCCCCGCCGGTTTTTCGCCACTTTCGCATTCAAAGAAAACTCGTTGGCGATTTTTTGCAGGATTTCCGCCTGTTTTTGGGAAGAAGTCTGAATTTCCAGATGATAGGACGACGTTTCGGGACTGTTGATCGATCCCCCGGCAAGAAAGGCGCCGCGCAAATAGGCTTTTTTGCAGCACTCTTTCCGCACAATCGCCTCGTCCAAATCCTGAAAGAAAAGCGCATTCTTGTTGATGAGAGAGAGTTCGTTGAGGATTTTCTCGACTTTTTCCTCGATGCGGACGACGAACAAATCGTTTTTCCGCAGGCGAACTTGGGTTTTGCTGAGAATCGTCAACTCAACGTGGTACAATTCTTTGACTAGGCGAATGAAATTGCGGATGACCGCAATATTGGTCGTCTGGAACGAAATGGCCAATCCTCGGCTGGACACTTCCATCGCCCCGCCGATGTGCAAAAGAGCGGAAAGTTCCGCGGTGTTGCAACAGGCGGCGTTTCGTACGGCCGCCAGTTCGGTTTTGACATCGGTTGCGAACGACATGGGTTCATCTCCCGTCCAGCTGATCTAAATATTTCACCGCCCCGAGGGCGGCGATCGCACCGTCGGAAATGGCGGTGGCGATCAGACGATAATCTTTTTTGGTCACGTCTCCGCAAGCATAAAGCCCGGGAACGCTGGTTTGCATTTCCGAATTGACGCGGATGAAGCCCGAACGGTCCGTTTGACACAACCCGGAAACGAATCCGGTGTCGGGTTGGTTTCCGACGTAAACAAACACGCCCTCGGCAGGCAGGATCTGTTCGCTACCGTCCTTGGCGAGGGTCCGGACGCCCTTGATCGACTCGTCTCCGAGAAAACCGAGGACTTTGGTATCGCGGAAAATACGAACGTTGGGACGTGAAGAGACCCGCTTCACCAATCCGTGATTTGCGGTGAATTCCGCAAGATCGTGTAGGATGGTCACCGATCGGCAGATTCCGGAAAGATAGTCGCTTTCTTCCAACGCCGAATCGCCCCCGCCGATGACGACTACGTCTTTGTCTTCAAAAAAAACCCCGTCGCACACGGCGCAGTAAGATAACCCGGCTCCCACAAAACGGGGTTCGTTTTCGACCCCCAGCGTTTTGGGATTCGTGCCGGTGGCGAGGATCACGGCATTCGCGGAATATTCTTCCTCATCGGTACGAACGATGAACCCATTCTCGGTTTTATCGATTTTGCGAACACATCCATAGGTATCCGCAATTTCCAAATCATGCAGATGGGTGACCATTTTTTGAACCAATTCTTCCGCGGAAACCCGCCCGAATCCCAGATAATTATCCACGGTGTAGGTAGAACGAATTCGACCCCCGGGAGTGCTTTTATCCAAAATGAGGACGTCTTTATTCGCACGTTTGGCGTAAATGGCGGCCATCATTCCCGCGGGTCCGCAGCCGACGATGACCAAATCGTGATGGGTCATCCCCGGATCTCCTGCGGCTTTTTGCGGAATACGAAATGCCCGGGAACCGTTCCGTAGGATTCGCCCTTCCACCATAAGCGGATGGCGAGAGACAGGGCAACCCCTCCCAATATCATCAAGACGGAGGTGGTGGTCGCGGCTTTGACGGTTACGCCGAAAATGTGATACACGAGGGGATCGGTGCGCATCGTTTCGATGAAGATGCGGACCGCTCCGTACCAAACCAGATAGAATGCCATCATTTCGCCGAAGCGGAACCATTTGATTCGCCGGAGAACGAGAATGACGAAGAATCCGATCCAGTTGAGGAGGAGTTCGTACAAGAAGGTCGGATGGTAAAACCCGGTTACGGGTTCGGTGGCGTCGAAGACATTCCCGATGATGTACATGTTATGAACGATGAAATCGGGAAGATGGAGCGTATATCGGAGAAACTCATATTGTTGTTGAAGAGACCAATTGGCGGTCAGCCCGGTCATTCCCCCGACCAACCCACCGTGAGCTTCCTGATTGAGGAAGTTTCCCCAGCGGCCGAAGGTTTGGGCGACGATGAATCCCGCACCCACCAAATCGGCCACCTGAAGAAGATTGATTTTCCGTTTGCGGCTATAGAAGAAAGCACAGATCACAGCGGTGAAAAACGCGCCGTGGATCGCCAGACCGGCCAATCCGAATTCGGCAAAATTAAGTCTTCCGTTTTGGAATCCGAGGATTTTCAAGAGGGTCGCTCCAATATCTCCTTGAACCACAAAGGCATTGAATTCGAAAGCCACATACCACAAACGTGCCCCCAGAATCGCCACGGGAACGATCCATAAAAACCCGTCAATCAAGACATCGCCATCGATTCCCAACCGTTTGCTTTCCCGCATCCCGATGAGGAAGGCGGTCATGATCCCGGCCATGATCAAGACCGAATACCAGACCACCGCTCGTCCGTTGATGGTGAAAATGGCTCGATCCAAAGTATATACGGCTTCAATGTCCGTATCGGAATTCAGAGAAGCGTATTCGGTGGAAAAAACACTCCAATGCGTAAAAACCCGATTGCTGTTTCCGCCCCGGTTGACCGGCGCCGTGGGAGGAACGATGGCGCAAGAAACCCCAACGGTGCAGGTCGTTGTTTGGAGGACGGTCCCGTCATAATCGACGAACCGGACGGTAAAAGTTCCGTCCGGATCTGCGGTGGTCTGGTTGGAGGCACAACCGATAAGCATCAATCCAATCGTCAGAAAAAGAGAGAAGACTCCCAAAATTTTGATCGCTTTTTTCACGGCTTCACCTGGTCATTTTTGGCATTGAGGGCGATTTTATCGTTCAGGCATTCGCTGAATTCTTCGGCGGATCGATAACCGGCGATTTTCGCTTTGAAATCAAAAGCCGCGGCTTCCACGAGCGTAGCCGTGTTGCGGGCTTCGGTAATCGGCAGCGACATGGAAACCACTTCGGTGTCAAAGATTTTTTCCGTTTCTTCTTTTAGTCCCAAACGATCGAACTGTTTATTTTCATCCCAAGTTTCCAAGTGGACGATGAGGGAAATTTTCTTGTTTTCGCGGTAAGCGCGAACACCGAACATATACACGACGTTGACAATGCCGATGCCCCGGACTTCCAAATATTTTTTGAGCAGATCGGGAGCGGTTCCGATCAAGACACCGCGTTCTTTTTGATAGATTTCGATCATGTCATCCGCCACGAGCATATATCCGCGGCGAATCAACTCCAAGGCAACCTCACTTTTTCCGATGCCGCTTTGACCGGTGATGACAACCCCGACGCCGTTGATGTCCATCAACGCCCCGTGCATGAAGGTGCGTTCCGCCAAGCGCGATTGTAGGAAATTGAACAGTTCGCCGAACAACGAAGTCGTTTGATACGGACTTTTCATCACCGGAATCGAAAATTCGTTGCCTAAGCCGATGAATAATTCCGGAACGGGGACGTTAACGGAAAAAACAAAGGCCGGAGGTTGTTCTTCGAATAAACGGCGGACCCGGGTCAACTGATCCTCCAAAGAGAGCGATTTGAAAAAGACCCCTTCTTTGGAACCGATGATTTGGATACGGTTGTGTTCGTAAAAATCGAACAACCCCGCCAGTTCCAGACCCGGTTTGGTCAGGTTGGGATTGGTAATCACGTGATCCAGACCCGCTTCTCCGGCCAGCACTTCGAGGTTCATTCCCCGGGCGACTTCCCGGACAGTCAATTGATTTGGCATGATATCACCCACATTTCATTATTTCTCCGTCGCCCGAACGGATAAACCGCGGACGATCAGGGAATAGAGGTTTTTCACGATGACGCGGAGCACGGAAAACAAGAAGACAAACACCAATGGATAAATGTCGTTGGCGAAAGCGAAACTTTTGACGAATACCCACAGGTCCATGGCATAAAAAAACAGCAAGTGGGTCAACAGAAAGATGATTCCGGAAGAATAAAAGACCAATTTCGGGAAGCGGTTCATGAGCAGAAATTTCAACAAGAAATCGTAGACGGTGAACCCCGCGGAAATCCACAGAAAGACAAAGGTGTTTTCCGCTTCTCCGAGTTTCAACACCTCGATAATGCCAAAAATCAAAATGAAGTTGACGAGGAAACCCACGATCAGGTTGATGAACGGATCGCGGGAGTATTCCGCCGCGATGTTAATGCGGACGACCTTGGGATCTTCCGGACGGTTTCCGCCTTTCAACCGTTTCTTTTCCTCTTCATTTTGCTTTTTGACTTCCGCAATCAACTTTTCCAGTTCTTCGATTTCTTTTCGAAGATCTTTTTCGTCGTCATCCATGCGAAATCCACCTTGAGCCCGCTGATGCTTTGAGCATATCATTATGATATCACAAGATCGCAAAAAAAACGAGGGATACTTCCCTCGTGAAGAAACAAAAAAACGTCCTTGCGTTACTTTAAAATAT
>ERZ795054.1742-NODE-1742-length-19507-cov-6.808297_pt1 | contig 19507 bp, 13 predicted proteins | sample MGYA00375138_ERZ795054 | MGnify/ENA primary metagenome ERZ795054 (study PRJEB30183, sample SAMN05720215) | anaerobic digester metagenome | isolation source: active sludge of municipal wastewater-treating anaerobic digesters | place: USA | collected 2014-12-23 ... | reverse complement strand
GTGACGAAATAGGCGTTGTATCCCGATATGCGCACGAGCAGGTTCTGGTAGTTCTCCGGGTGCTCCATCGCGTCCCTGAGCGTTTTCGACGACACGACGTTGAGCTGCATCTGCATCCCGCCGAGCGAACAATACGTTTTTGCGTAGGAATAAATGTTCTCGACTGTCCGCTCGTGAGGCTCGCCCGGCCCGGGCACCACCTTGACATTGAAAGCTATGTTGTTGTTCATGTTTTTCGGGTCAAGGCCGGCCACGTCGCGCATGTTGTCGAGCAGGCTTTTCGATGCATGCGGCTCCGGGGTGAGTCCGGGCGTGAAGGCCTTGCCTGCGAGCCTGCCCGAGGGGAGCGCGCCGGTCAGTGTCCCGAAGGCGACGTGGTTCGACATGGACCAGAATCCCGTAGTGTACTTGCCGCCGCGGTAGTTCATCTGTGTTCCGAATATGTCGTGGGCGAGCTTTGCGACCCTGTTTGCGGTGGCGAGCGCCTCGCCGCTTCCCGAACCGAAGAGCGGGACCCTGTTCCTGATCATGGCCAGAAGCGCCGGGTGTTTCTGAAAGTTCGTGCTCACCGCATCATGGAGTTCGGAGAAAGAGACCTTTTTCTCGTCGAAAACGAGCTTCTTGATCACCATCAGCGAGTCGGTGATGTCCGCAAGGCCGATGCAGGCCGTGCCCGACGAATTGTACAGCGCGCCGCCTTTGGTGACGTCTTTTCCCTTTTTCAGGGGACCGTCGATCAGCGAAGAGATGTAAGGGGTAGGGCGGATGGCCTGGTGCGCCTCGCCCAGAAAGTTGTTGTACTCACAGGTCAGGCCTGCGAGGCGGCTGAGCTGCACCGAGAACGCCTGAAAGAACGATTCGTAGTCTGGGAAAGATCCCCCGCGGATATCGCCGGTCGCGGGGCCGAGGTCCCATCTCATCAGGGGATGGCGGCCGTTGTTCAGGGCCATTTCAAGGGCCGCGACCATGTTGAACATCATGCAGTTCGTGTGCCCTATGTGGCGTCCGGAGAGAGTCGGCTCAACGCATCCGGTCGCCGACCAGTCCCGAAGGTGCTCGGGCGGATAGTTGAACTCGGCGAGGGAAGCCATCACCGCCTCGTCGCAGTGGATCGAGGGCGTCGCTGTCGTGTTCAGGTTTACCTCGCACAGGCGCCTGAGATAGGTGTCGCTGTTTTTCTCCCGGCTGTAGCGCGCGTTGACGTTCGGGTCGCGTATCGACAGCATCTCGGTCACCTTGAGAAATATGTAGGTCATGTCGTTTACGGCGTCATTCCCTTCGGGGGTCACTCCGCCGAGGGTGATGGCCTGGTCGGACGAGCTGCCGCCGAACAGGTAGTTGCCGATGTCAGGGATCAGGGGCAGGTGGTCGGTGCACCGCATGTAGAAGCATCCGACGAGCTCGATCACGTGGCGGATGTAATCATCCTTCTCCTTTTTGTCCCGCAGCTTTCCCATGTCGGCCTCGAAATACGGCTGCAGCCACTGGTCCAGGCGTCCCAGGGAGAACCCGGCATTGGTGTTTTCCATGTGCACGCCGACCCATATTATCCACATCGCGTTCACTGCTTCGTCGATGTTCCTGCAGGGATTTTCGGGAACGCGGGAGCAGACATCCGCCAGCCTCACGAGTTCCTCTTTCCGTGCCGGATTTTTTTCATTTGCAGCGAGACGCTTCGCCTCTGCCGAAAGGTTCTTCGCGTACGCATTGATGCCATCGAGCGTGATTTTCATCGCCATGAGCGTGTTTTTTTTCTCCGTTTCACTGTCCGGTGTTGCGGCCAGTTCTGCGTCGATTTCAGCTGTTATCCCTTTCGTGCCTGATTTTAAAATTCGGGGATAATCGAGGATGGTGTGCGACAGCGCGACCGTTTTCCAGAGAAAGCACGCGGCGAAGCGCTCGTCCAGCTTCTGGCATGTCGGATATGCCTTGTTGTCACGCACCCATTCGCGGAAGTTGCGATTGATCCAGAACGGGAATACCCTGTTATGAAGTGCGTCTATGGTTTCGGGATCGACATCGTAGGGATTCAGCGGCCGGTACGGTGCGGTGAGGAGCTCTCCCCAGATCATGGTTCCGTGCGCGTCGGGATACAGGACCACGCCGATATCCTTCGTGGTCGTGGTCCCGGCTATGAGGTCGTTCTTGCGTATTATCGGTTTTCTGTTCGCCATCAGGTGCCTGAATGCCTGCGCCTGACGCAGTTCCGGGACCCATGGTGCTCCATTCGTGTCGGTTTCGAACCCGTTTTCACGATACCATCGTGTAAGAAGCTCGGGCCGCTCGTGGCAGATGGCCGGCCGGGTCTTCAGGTGAATGTCGAGGAAGTCTTTGAGTCTCGGGAAATCGTCAATGCCGTATTGCGCGAGGTAGGGGTCAGGTAAAAAACGCACTCCGGGATCGACACTTGCGGCCTCGAGCTGCGGCAGCTTTCTTGATTCGATGCATTCGCGGACGGCATTTTCACGGTCATAGTTTCTCTTTTGGCTTTTCGTTTCCTTTTTCAGTTTTCTGATCTGGGCGCTTTTCAGGAGGATTGAAAGATAAAAATTCATCAGCTGAAGATATCCGATGTTGCCGCGGGTCACGATCCTGTTTTCCATGAGCGCGATCATCAGCTTGTTGGGCGGCTGTGTTGCCGCTTCCTTGACCGCGGTTTCATCCGCGAACACGAGCTCGGCGTCGAATTTTTCAGGGAAATAATCCGGCACGCGGACCTTCCCGTTTTCGAAAGCGATCGCCTGCCTGACGCTCCCGTTTTCGGTGCTGATGCCGAAAGTGAAATTGAGCCAGCCGTAATCCGAACGCAGGTATTTTCTGAGGGACGGCCGTGTGTTGAAATTCATAGCGAGAAATTTCAGGAAAATCCTGGCCAGTGTATTGGTGAGTGATTGGTTTTTTTTCATGGTTCCTCCGGTATCTTCGGATCGATTGTATCAGTACAGCTTCTCTCCGGCTTCGATCCGCTGTTCGAGTTTCATTATATCGTCAACAAGGGCCGAAAGCCTAACTTCGACGAATGCATCGACATCATCCAGCACCTCATGGAACAGCCTGCTGTTGCACAGGGTGACGAGCCCGTGCAGGTCTGACCAGAATTTGACGACCTCGTTGAGGAGGAAAAGGTTTTTCTTTTTTCCCTTGCCTGGAACATAGGCCGAAATCGGGTCCATGAACAGGGCCAGGCATCTGAGCGCATTCTGCTTTTCGTTGAAAGCGACAGGTTCCATGTCGGTGCCGACGTAATCCAGATACTTGGGCGTATGAAGATTGAACATGATGTCATAGTAGCTGGGATATGACCTGCCGAAATCAACATAAGCGCGGACCATGGCGTGAAGTTTGTCTCCGATATCCTCATGACGGCTGGAACGCTCGATCAGCAGGTCATGCATCATCTGGAATCCCTTGATCCTTATCATCAGGTTCAGCTCGTCCTTGTTCGTGTAGTAATTATAGATGGTCGTCGCGGTCACGTTCATACGGGATGCGATTTTACGCACGCTCAGGTTGTTGAATCCTTCCTCGATGATGATGCCCAGGGCGGTGTCCAGTATCTTCACGCGGATGTTTTCGACCTCCTGCGGGGTCATTGGTGCTTTGGGCATATGATCTCCTTTTAAATAACGGTGTTAGATTAACGGTGTTATTTAAAAGGTCAAGCATTTTATTTTCTATTGCTGCTTATATCTGAACTACAGTATGAAGGGAATGCTCTTCGGTCGTAGTGTTTGATGAATACATGGAAAAAAATAAAGCCCCTTTCCAGGGGCTTTCATATCCGGTTATATAAAGAACAGAGCCGGTGGGGGTGGTTTGGGTTTTGGTTTTTGGGCTTGTTGGCGGGAACTCTGTCCTGTTATGTGCTTAGATAATGAATTAATTACAATTCAAGCTTGAAAGATGTTGTTTTTTCATTTACAATCGTGCCGTTGAACATGGCAATGACGGTCGCCGTTGTACACTTCGGTCTATTCTGACTGATAGATCTCCTGATAGTTTTTTTTTCTTGTGAAAAGCGCATGTTCACTTTTTTCCCCATTGATTCTGCAGGGAAGAGCAATCGTGATGAAGCATTAATTGTTTTCATAAACGCCTCTGTATTCTCCTGGTTAAAATTTACAATGAACACAGTGAAAAACCGCATACACGGCAGTACAGGCACCCGGATTCGGGTATCAGGCGATTGCCGCATTCAGGGCATATGTTAAAGTTGCATCTCATAGTTGTTAATCTCAATATATGTATAGTATATATATGTATAGTACATGGCAAGCATTTTTTTATTTTTTTAAAAAATTTTTTAATTATTTGAAATCAAAACATTACCTTAACTAAAGTGTCTAAATAAAAAAGATTTTAACATGAATATCAAATACCGAAATTTCGGAAAAAGTGTAATTATATAAATAAGGATGATAATCAATGACGAAACCGGCAATAGACCCCAAGAATACTTTTGATGATATACTTAAAAACGAAACCGACGAGGCATTGGCGAATCCAGAAAATGTCGGAGAGAAGGACGGCGTGCGCCCGAAGGCTTCAGGTTTCAATTTCGACATCAAGCCCGAAGAGCTGGAAGCTTACCTTAATCAGTATGTCGTGAACCAGGAATCGACGATCGAAGTCATCGCAACAAAGGTCTGCACGCACTTCAACAGGATGAAGCTGGAAGGCACGCTGAAAGAAGAAGAAAAAATTGTAGGCAACATCAAGAGCAACATGCTGCTTATCGGTCCCACGGGCGTCGGAAAGACGTTCATCGTGAAGCTCATCGCGAAAAAGATCGGCGTGCCTTTCGTGAAGGCGGACGCCACCAAATTCAGCGAGACCGGCTATGTTGGTGGCGATGTAGAAGACCTGGTGCGCGAGCTCGTTCACGAGGCCGACGGCGACGTTTCAAAAGCCGAATACGGTATCATCTATCTGGATGAGATCGACAAGATCGCTTCATCGGGCGCCATGCACGGGCCCGACGTATCCAGAACCGGGGTCCAGCGAAACTTATTGAAGCTGATGGAAGAGGCCGACGTAGACCTCAAGACCCCCCATGACCTTGCGTCCCAGGTCGAGGCGGCGATGGAGGCCCAGAGGACCGGCAAGGTTACCAGGAGAAAGATAAACACCAGGAACATTCTTTTCATCGTATCCGGGGCGTTTAGCACCCTTGACGAAATCATAAACAAGCGCCTCAATAAACAGTCGATAGGATTTGACAAGGCCAAGATAGGAATTCGCGAAAAGCAGGACCTGCTGAAACTCGTGCGCACCGAGGATCTCATCGAGTACGGTTTCGAGTCGGAGTTTGTCGGCAGGCTTCCTGTGTATGTGGTGCTCAACGAGCTCAACGAGGAGGGATTGTATAAAATCCTTACCAACAAATACAGTACGGTCGTGCTCGGGAAGAAGCTTGACTTTAAATCATACGGCATCGATCTCAAATTCACCGACGAGGCGCTGCGCATCCTGGCCGCGAAGGCCCACCAGGAAAAGACGGGGGCCAGGGGTCTTCTCAGCGTATTTGAAAAAGCGCTCATCAAGTTCGAAAAAAGTCTTCCGTCGACACAAGTAAAAGAGTTCACTCTGACGAAAGAAGTCATTGATAATCCTCAAAAGGAGCTCAGGGCGTTGATCATTGACAGCAGTATTAATGAATTCCAACGCTCGTTTCTGATCCAGCACGGCGTATACCTTGACTTCAGCAGGGAAGCCGTCGAATCCATCGATGGTAAATGCGGTCCCAATCCCGGGGACGCCGGAGCGCTCTGCGAGAAACTATTCCGTGATTATTTCCACGGTCTTCGACTTATGAAGCTCGAGCACCTTACCTTGACCGCTGATGCCGTCGATGATCCCGAGGGATTCCTGAACCGGTACATCAAGGAAAATTATCACGGCAACTGATCAACCCGCCGGATTTTGATGTTGACAATTTATCGGAACGCCTTCTTAATTTTCTTCATGCAATGAGGAGATGTTTCATGGATGCATCAAATGCATTGATGGCGCTGGGACTGACTCTTTTTGCCGGTCTATGCACCGGTATCGGAAGCGCTCTTGCTTTTTTCACACGAAGAACAAACACCCGCTTTCTTTCGATTTCCCTCGGTTTTTCCGCAGGCGTTATGATTTATATTTCCATGACCGAGATTATGTTCAAGGCCAGGGAGGCCCTGGTTCCGGTTTACGGCTCCAGGGGAGGGATGATGCTCACGGTTCTTTCTTTTTTCGGCGGGATGCTTCTTATAGCGCTGATCGACAAGCTTGTCCCGGGATTTGAAAATCCTCATGAGCCCCATATGATTGAGGAGCTGTGTCAGAATTCATGCTCCGAAAAAGATAAAAGGCTTCTGCGCATGGGTCTTTTCTCGGCGATTGCGATCGCGATCCACAATTTCCCCGAGGGACTGGCGACTTTTACGGCGGCGCTGAAAGACCCGAAAATCGGCGTATCCATCGCCATCGCGGTGGCGATCCACAACATCCCTGAGGGCATTGCTGTTTCGGTCCCTGTTTACCATGCTACCGGCAGCAGGAAAAGGGCCTTTATAATGTCGTTTCTATCGGGTCTCTCGGAGCCCGCGGGCGCGCTTATCGGGTTTTTCGTGCTGCTGCGTTTTTTCAACGACGCGGTTTACGGCGTGCTTTTCGCCGCTGTGGCCGGGATCATGGTATTTATTTCCCTGGACGAACTGCTTCCGGCTTCGAGGGAGTACGGTGAGCACCATCTATCCATGTACGGCATTGTAGGGGGAATGATCGTCATGGCGGCCAGCCTTGTTCTTTTCTCGTAGACTGCGAATATCGGCGGAGATGTAATCGGGATGAGCTTGCGGCCTATCCGAGTGAGATGTTTTGTTGTCTCAAGTCTCATAACCTCAAGACCGAAAGTTTAAGTAAACCAATATTTATCGAATCCGGTACTTGCATGAAAATAATCAAATGCTGTGCGTTTTTTTTCATAATTCTCGCTTTAGGCGGAATTCTCTCGTCAAAATCCAGGGTTCCCGATGGAGCGCTCGAAGATAAGGATTCATATCGCTATGTCTATAACAGCGAACTGAGACTGCACCATCCGTCGGATTATTCCCCGAAAATGCCCGAAAAGAAGGTTTTTTCCGGGGAGCACGTGGATGTATATCTTTACTCCGAGAGTTTTTCCCAGGGCAGGGCGGTGTATGCCGAAATTTTCAAAAATGGCGCCGCTGATAAAAAATTCAGCGTGGAGGGCATCGTCTTTGACGGAATCGATTTTCCGGTAACGCAACGGGACTGGGGCTGCCGGGCCGTATTCGCAATCTCGCCGGAGCATCAGACCGGTAAAAAGAAACTTGAAATTCTGTATGCCAACGACGGGGAGAAAAAAACTGCAGTGTTTGAAGTTGCCATCCGAAAACACGAGTTCCCCTATTCGCGCTACCCGATGGACCTGGGTAAGTATTCCAATGTTGATTACCAGGAAAACCCTGAGGTTGTGGCGTTTATCAGGGAATGCAGCGAAAAGAAGAGAAAGGCTTTCGGCTCGTCCGGCCCGGATTACATGGATAATTCGCTTGCCCATCCCCGCGACCTGCATTACGTAACCTCGGAGTTCTGGAGCAAGAGAACCATAGCCCAGTTTAAATGGAACAACGGCCGCAGAAAACGGCTCAAAAACAGGACAAAGGTCCATCGGGGCCTGGACCTGAGGGGCAAGCAGGGAAAACCGGTGTACGCCATGGCCGACGGGAAAGTCGTCCTTGCCGGCCTTCTGTACTATGAGGGCAACATGGTCGTTATCGATCACGGCAATAAGATCTTTTCCTATTATATGCACCTGGATAAAATGAAAGTAGAGGAAGGCCAGATGGTGAGGCCCGGCCAGGTCATCGGCGATGTGGGCGACACCGGAATATCCACGGCTCCGCACCTTCATGTATCGTTCCTCATTCGGGGGGTGCAGGTCGATCCGATGAGCGTGCTGAGTCTGCCGCTGAGGTAAGCAGCGATAATACGAAAATGACGCACGGTACTTTTTTTATTCTATCTGTCGGCAGAAATTGTTCCCATCAGGGTCCATTGTTCGACAACATGCCGACCATATTTGCGTGCTTTTCAACAAGATAACTGGTCATGCATGAAGAAAGAATATAAAGAAATAATCTCAAGGTTTTTCCCGCTCGAGGATGGCGATCTTGAAGCAATATTGAAGAATGTGTTCATAATTGAACTCCCGATAGGCACAATGCTGTTGTCTGAAGGTGATATTGCATCAAAACTATTCATGGTTCTTGATGGCTGTCTGAGAGCTTTTTTTGTAAAAGAGAGCGGCAGTGAAATTACATCCCAGTTTTTCATCGAAGGCCAGGCCGTATCTTCCTTTGAAAGCGCGATGACCGGAACCCCCAGCAGAACGAATATAGACGCAATTGAGGATTCAACTGTCGCAGTCATTCAGATGGAAGATCTTGAAATCATGATCAGTAATTTCCCCTCGGTCAGGAATCAGTTTACCAGATATCTGATCGGGCGTCTCATGTACTATATGAATCTTCATGCGTCCTTTATTCTTGATAATCCTGAAATAAGATATGTAAAGCTTGTCAGAGATAATCCTGAACTTGTATCCCGTTTGCCCCAGCAGTATATCGCATCTTACCTCGGCATCACCCCCGAATCCCTGTCCCGCATCAGAAAAAGAATAAAAAAACAAATTAACAATGGTTAATTGCACCGTCGCCCCGGGGCAATATTTTTATTCTATCAGGTTTCATTAAACCGTATTTTGTCGTTCAGGATAAAACCATGCAAAAATCCGGGGGCGTTTCAAGAAGATCACGCATTAATTTTTATGTTAACACTTTCAATTGTCTTCCATTTCTGGCTATGGTTATCACCGGGCTAGTGCTTCAGGTTGAATATCATATGCATGGATTGCCGGATGATTGTTGCGTGCTTGGCCTTGACAGGCGGACCTGGCTGTTGTTTCACCGGGTTTGGGCCGCTGTCCTGGCAGCCGGTATTGTCATTCATTGCCGGCTGCATGAGAAAAACATCATTGCGGCAATGAGATCAATCAGGAGATTTAAGCCGCGGTTATCCCTGTCCATGTATGTTTTATTTCTCATGATTCCCACTGTTCTTACGGCAACGATATCGTGGTTTTTCTTTAATCCCGGCGATCAGGCAAGGTTTGCGCTTGTTGAAATCCACGACAAGCTTGCCCTGCTCCTGGGAGTCCTTTCCTGTATTCATATCGGCAGGCACACTGGTTGGATGATTGGAAATCTTGAAATCAAGAATAAACGGACGTAGTCCAAGTAACGAAAATATTACGGAGGCATTTGATGCCATGAGATCGATCAATAACGATTATGATTCCATTGCAGAATCATGGTGGTCCGAGGATGTGGGAGCCACTGCGAGCCTGAGGTATTTTGTGAACCCGGTCAGGTTCAAGTATTATAAAAGGATCATCGAGAACGGATTCACATCCGGCTTTCGGAACAGATCGGCTCTTGATGTCGGTTGCGGGGGCGGAATCCTTTCTGAAGAGCTTGCTAAAACAGGGATTTTGGTCACAGGGGTTGACCCTTCCAGGGAATCAATACGCATAGCGCGGGAGCATGCGGCAGCCGGGGGATTGAAGATTGATTATCAGGAGGCTTCCGGTGAAAAAATCCCATTCAGCGATGGTTTGTTTGACATGGTTTTCTGCTGCGATGTTCTCGAGCACGTAGGCGATGTCCGCAGGGTTGTATCGGAAATCTCAAGAGTTCTCAGGCCCGGCGGGTATTTTTTCTTCGATACGATTAACCGGACAATAATAAGCTGGATTGCGGTAATTTATTTCATGCAGGAGTGCAGATTGACTTCATATACCCAATCGAACGTTCATTTGTGGAAGATGTTTATCAAGCCTGAAGAGCTTCGTTCAATACTTGCGGATAACGATATAGAATTGAACGGCCTGAAGGGAATCAATCCGAAAATGAAAGGGCCGTCCATACTCATGGGGATGTTCAGGGCTTCGCGAAAGATCATTTCGTATAAAGAACTTTCTGAACGCATGAATTTCATGGAAAATGATGATCTCGCTTGTTCATACATGGGATACGGGATAAAACGGCATGTTTGATTTTGACACTCCCGGCTGAATGAATCCGGTTGATCATAATGTGGTGAGATGATTACAATTCAAAGCCGGTCAGCCTTTTCATATCATCGAAAAGCAAAAACGCCGGATGGGAGGATCCGGCGTTTCGTGAATGGTTCTGCGATGTTGGCTCAGGACTTCTATTGCAACAGCTGCAACACTGTCTGTGATTTCGTGTTCGCCTGGGCGAGCATTGAGGTCGCCGCCTGGGTGAGTATCTGGTAGCGCACGAATGACGACATCTGTTCCGCCATGTCGGTGTCCCTGATGCGGCTTTCCGACGCCTGCGTGTTCTCGTATGCGTTCATGAGGCCCTTTGCCGAATGTTCGAGCCTGTTGTAGTACGCGCCGAGGTCGGCCCTCTGTTTTGATATTATGCGGAGCGCTTCGTCGGCCAGGCCGATAACGGAGTTGGCCTTGCCCGGGGTGGATATCGATATGAACGTGAGCACGGTCGGGTTGCGCAGTCCGAGCGCAGCAGAGCTCATGGTCTCGATGAACACCCTTTCCCTCTGGTGCATGTTTGGCCCCATGTGGAACCACATCGACGCGGTCGGATGAAGCCTCGCGAAAGAGCCGGTGAGGAGCTTCATTTTGTTGAACTCGGCCTGGGATGCGATGCGGTCTACTTCGTCGACCAGCTCAGACACCTCGACCTGGATGAGCTGCCTGTCTTCGGCGGAATAGATTCCGTTGGCTGACTGGACCGCGAGCACCCTGATCCTCTGGATGATTGCGTGAACTTCCTCGAGGTATCCTTCGGCTGTCTGGATGAAAGACATGCCGTCCTCGGTGTTTCGTTCGGCCTGGCGAAGGCCCTGAATCTGCGAGCGCATTTTTTCGGAAACAGCGAGGCCGGAAGCGTCGTCGCCCGCCTTGTTGATCCTCATGCCTGATGAAAGCTTTTCAACGTCCTTGGTGAGGTCCCAGTCATGGAACTTCAAGGTTCTGTGCGAGAATATCGCGGCAATGTTGTGATTTATGATCATCGGTTTTCCTCCTTGAAACTAATGGCCATCGTCCCTGATAGCTCAATTGATTTCTTCGAATTTCATTCAAGAAGTCGTCATAAAAAAAAATTATCGTAAGAATTTATTTTGCATAAAATAGACATTTATAATAAAATATGATAAAAAATCATTGATTTTCAATGCTATGCTATTGTTTTTGATTTTTTTTAATTTTTTTATTCGGCATAAAAAAATAAATCCTGGCGCTTAACTTCGCCTGTCTCAAGATCAACAAATCTCATGATTCGACATGGTGAATGATAATTTTTTGATAGACGAATTTATTCTTGAAATAATCATATCCATTCCCATTTGGTTATTATTTGCGGATTGAATTCCTATGAAAAAATATCAGCCGAAACCCACTCGCATGCTGCATTCCCAGCGAAAATACTCGCCTCCAAGGAAAAAATTCTCGCTGACTGAAAAGTTCCGCTTTATCGGAACTTTTATATCCTGGATAAAGAGGCTGGCCGGGGGTCTGCGCCTGCCGTCATTTCCCATCCTGAACAGAATTTTCAGGAGGATCCCTCTCCGGAGATTTTCGAGGAGATTCCCGGTCAGCGGGCTTTCCAGGAGAATCCCGGTCAGGGAGCTTTCCAGAAAGGCGGCAAGGATCGCATCCGACATGCCGCGCCAATGGAGGAGTTTTCTTTATCGTAATCCGCGGGTAAAAACCTTCATCAACAAGACCCCGTTGAAAGACATGACCTGGTCAGCGCGCGACCTGGACCGGCTGAAGGATATCTCTGTCGATTCGGTCACCGATTACGTAAAACACAGAAGGACTCTCTTTGCCGGGATCGCGGCCGGAATCATCATCGCTTTCCTGGCCATTCTGATGTACGATTTTTACCAGGTGCGCTCACTGGCCAAGTACCAGCCCAACATCACGACCAAGATTTACGACAAAAACGGCCTTCTGGTCTCGGAACTGTTCAGGCAGAAGAGGGAAGTCATCCCGGGCAGGAAAATGCCCGAACATCTGAAAAACGCATTCGTCGCTGTGGAGGACAGGGAGTATTATGAGCACCACGGCATCAATATCAAGGGCATAGTCAGGGCGTTTTTCGTCAACCTTTCATCCGGAAGGGTGAGGCAGGGGGGCAGCACCATCACCCAGCAGCTTTCGAAAATCCTTCTCACTTCCGGAGAAAGAAGCCTGTACAGGAAAATCAAGGAGGCCTTTATCTCGGTGATGATGGAGTTCTCCTTTTCCAAGCAAGAGATCCTCAACCTCTATCTGAACCAGATTTTCCTGGGTCAGGGGACCTACGGCGTCGAATCGGCGTCGCAGATATACTTCGAGAAGCACGTCTGGGACCTCAACCTGGCCGAATGCTCCCTGCTCGCAACTCTTCCTTCTGCGCCGAACCTTCTTTCCCCGATCAGGTATCCCAAAAGGTCCATGCAGCGCCACAAGATCGTCCTTGCCAAAATGGTGGAGGCGGGCTACATCACCGTTCCCGAGGCCGAACAGGCATACCTCGATTTCTGGCCCGATTACCTCGACTATATCAGCAACGTGTCTCCCTCGCGCAACGCCTGGAGCAACAGGATAGACGAGGCGCCCTGGTTTACCGAGTACATCAGGCGCAGGCTTGTGAAAGAGTTCGGCGAGGAGATGGTTTACGAAGAGGGCCTTCAGGTATACACGACCCTGGATATCCATAAGCAGAAGGCGGCGCAGAAGCTGCTGGCCGACGCGCTCGAGCGCCAGACATCGGTGTCGTCGACCCTGATTTTCGACAACGAGGAATATATCGTCAACAATTTCTCGGGCGTCCTGGACCTCTTCATGGGTCTTTTCGACATGCCGGACTATAGAAGAAAAGGCTCACGCCTGGCCGAGAACGCCAACGATTACTTTCAGAGCGAGATGGTGGATGAGCTGGACGGCCTGAGCTTTCTGGCCGGGTTCGAGAACATGAACGGCTTTATTGAGAAGTATCGCGGCGGTTTTTCGAATGACAAGGATTTCCAGAAGGTCGAAGGCTGTCTCATCTCGATCGATCAGCGCACCGGCTTTATCGAGGCGCTTGTGGGCGGAGGGGAGTTTTCGAGCATCAACCAGCTCAACCGCGCGATGCAGTCCAGGCGCCAGCCCGGCTCGGCCATCAAGCCCCTACTCTATGCGACCGGTTTCGAAACCGGCGAATTCACACCGGCGACGGCGGTGCTGGATTCGCCGATCGTTTATCTCGACAACGAGGGCGGCGACTGGCTGCCCGAAAACTACGAGGGCGAATATTACGGTATGGTCAGGCTCAGGAAGGCCCTGGCCAAATCGATCAATGTGGTTTCGGTGAGGATTGCGGAGAAAGTCGGCATCGAAAGGGTCATGAAATCATACGGAAAATTTCTCGGAATCGACCCCGGCGACATCAAGAGCCGGATTCCCAGGAATTTTTCTATTGCGCTCGGATCATTCGAGGTCACGCCATATGAGCTTACCAGGGCATACGCCATAATCGCCAACGGCGGCAGATACGTGCTGCCGTTCAGCATCCGGTATGTAAAGGACAGGAAAGGGGAAATCATCCTGAACGACGAGGAAAAGATCCGCGGGACGCTGAGAGACCGGGAGGCGAACGGGACGATGCAGATAATCAAGCCCGAAACTGCGCAGGCGATGATCAGCATGCTCAGGGACGTCGTGGAATGGGGGACCGGCAGCGCCGCGTCGCCCCAGCGTCCGGCGGGCGGTAAAACTGGCACGACCAACAACTGGAGGGACGCCTGGTTCGTCGGGTTTACCCCTCAGCTGACCACCGGCATCTGGATGGGGTATGACAAGCTCGGGCTTTCGCTCGGCATCGGACAGTCGGGCGGCGGCGTCGTTGCGCCCGTCTGGGGCGAGTACATGAGGGAGGCCATGGCCAACGAACCCTACCTGGAATTTCCGCATTATGCGGGGCTTGTCGAAGCCGAAATATGCGAGCGAACCGGCCTGCTTCCTTCGTCGAACTGCCGTAACGTGATCAAGGAGGTCTTTATCCCCGGCACCGTTCCGGAACAGGAATGCGGGCTGTGTACCGGCAACGAGAATGCCCCGCTGGTCAAGGGCCCGAGGGACAATATTTCCGAAAAGCAGAAAAAGGCAATATTGAAAAACATGAAATCCGATACCGAGAGTTCAATCATTGACAGCATAAGCGATGATTTGCTCGAAAACAACAGGTAGGAGCTTCTTTGGCTCAATCTGCTTGACAATTCTATAGTCAGATGGTATAAACTATAAGAAACAAAAAAATGATTCGGCAAACCAGCAGGTAAATCTGACAGCGGATTTACCGGGTATTTGCTTTGACACTCGGACCAGAAAATGAAGTTCACAAGGGAAGACGGAGATACAATGAGGGACATCAGTGTCCTCATCATCGATGATGATCCCCTCATTTTAAAGACCGTTTCAAACATATTGCTGAGATCGAACCCGCACTATTACATTCAGACGGCTCAGAATATCCGCGACGCCCTGAATTTAGTCAGAAAAACATACTGGGACACGATTCTCCTCGACCTTTCTATCCCCTATGAGCCGGGAGACGAGCCGGAAACCTCGCATGGACTGCGCGCCATTGACGAGCTGATCAGGGAATTTAACATAACCGCGCCGATAATCGCGATCACCGGATACAGCGACGATGATTTTTCCGATGTGGTCCTGGACAAGGGAGCATATTATTTCTTAAGCAAACCGCTGAGGCCGAAATCCCTTTCGGCGATAGTCAGGAACGCGACCCGTTTCAAGATGTCCGGATTTGACGGCCTTACCGGCCTGTTGAACCGCAAGACATTCGAGGAAAGGCTGAAGTCCGAATTCGAGCGGGTGAAGCGTAAGAACGAAGAAAACGGCCCGTTTATCGACGATACCGGGACGTCTCAGCCGAGATCATATCTGTCCCTGCTTTTTCTGGACGGAGATAATTTCAAGGTTATCAACGACACCTTCAGCCACCTGACAGGGGACCAGGTCCTGAAAAAGATCGGCAATTCTTTCGTGGACGACAGGGTTTACCGGCCGGTCATTGAAAACGGCAAGAATTTCAAATACATCATCCGCCCTTATGACATTGCGGCCCGCTTCGGCGGCGACGAGTTTTCCATTTTTCTGCCCGAGACCGACCACCAGAATTCGCTGGTCGTTGCCAAGAGAATCCGGGATCTGATCAGGGACTATGACATCACCGAAATAGTCGGAGAAAACGGGAACAGGGGCCAGAAGATCCAGATTTCGCTGTCGATCGGCATCGTGACGTATCCTCAGCCCAATTTTGTCAACAGCTATACCGAACTGATAACCCTGGCCGATGCGGCCATGTATGCATCGAAGGAGACGCGCAAGGGCCACATTTTCGGATATAATCCGGCGGGAATCCTGACACAGCTCGACTGATTCCTGCCCGGAAAACGGTTTTTTCAATATGATCGAGGGCTGCGATGAAGGTTCATTTGCTTGCGGCCGCTGCAACAGCACTGGCGACAATCGGCATGCTGTGCGATCCGTGTATTTCCGGAGGGGAAAAAGAATATAGCAGGGGTGTTGGCATGACCGGAGGCCGGACTGTGGATTACTCTGTTTTTGACAGGCCTGAAATCCTTCTTTTCCTGTTCCATCCGCGCATCGAGGACGGTCCCGTCATCGGTGACAAATATCTCGTCAATCTGGCGATTCCGGTTGATCAGGGCGTTTCGCTCGGCGCGAAAATGTTCCTGGCCGCCAGGGAGTCCTCCACTATCCTGTTTTTTCACGGCAACGGCGAGATCGTCGCGGACTATGACGATGTGGGATCCCTTTTCATGAGGATGGGGATTAATTTTCTTGCGGTTGACTATCGCGGATACGGCAGGTCGGGAGGCACGCCGACGGTTTCGGCCATGATGAGGGATTCACACGAAGTTTTCAGGTTCTGCCGCAAGTGGCTGGGCGACCAGGGATACACAGGGCCGCTCATTGTCATGGGAAGATCCCTGGGAAGCGCCCCGGCTCTTGAGCTCGCTTCCTGTTATCCTGCCGAGATCGACGGGCTCATAATAGAAAGCGGATTCGCGTATACCGTGCCCCTTCTCGGCATACTGGGGATCGACGCCGGGGATTACGGAATCGATGAGGAAAAGGGTTTTCTCAATGCCGAAAAAATCAAGCGCTACCGGGGGCCGACTCTCGTCATCCACGCCGAGAGGGACCATATAATCCCTTTCAGCGACGGCGAGGTCCTGTTCGCTTCGTCTGCCGCGGAGAAGGACAACAAGACATTTCTGAAGATACCGGAAGCGAACCACAACACAATTTTCGTTCATGGCCTGGAGCAGTACCTCAAGGCTGTTGCTGATATTGCCGGAAAGTCCGTGAAGAGTAAATAACAGCCGGAACCGGGAGATAGAATGATTTTAAAAAAGATTAAAAAATATTTTTTTCCCGAAAGGGAGGGATATCCCCAGACTTATGGAGAAGAGCTTAATTTCCAGTGCGCAAGGATCATTTTTCCTGCTTCGCTGATCTGCATGTTTATATGGCTCAGCTATATCGAAGTCGACAAGAAACTATTTCCCGATGAACCCATGATCGTATATCTCAGAATAGGCCTCACCGTGACCTCGCTTGCGATCTTTTTGCTCAACTGCATCCCTTTCTTCAGAAAGAGGAGCATGTATCTGCTCACGCTGCTCGGCCTTTACCTGGAGATAGCCACCGGAATCATCACCGGTCTTTCGGCGGGAGACCCGGTCTACATGAGCGGTTATCTTTTCGTGCTCGTAATTCCCGTTGTCGCGCCTTTGAGAAGGGAGTATCTCTGGATCATGATCGCGCTGTCCCTGTCGGCTTTTTTCGGTCTGGGCATTTCGAGGGGCATGACTTTCGAGTCCATACGCGATCAGTACAAGCTCAATGACATCATCGCGACGATCCTGTTTACCGTCGCTTTCATCTACATCCTTGACAGGATTCGGTTCAGGAGCTGGGAAAAGTCTCTTCAGATCGAGCGCCAGAAGACGACGCTTCAGGACGACCGCGAGAAGATCAACCGGATCATCTCGGAGGCCCAGAAAGTCATCACCCAGGTTTCCGAGGCGACCCGGATACTGGGCGGATTCTCGACCAACGTTGGCCATACGATTAATGATCAATCGGAAATTTTCACCAGGAGCAAAGAAACCGGAAGCGAAATAATCGCCGCAATGGACCAGCTGAAAAATGAAACCGCGGGCCAGCTCGACAAGAACACAAGGGGAAGGGAGCTTACCGGAAATTTGCGCGATTCCCTGATCAAGACCGCCCAGACGAGCCGTGTGGCGGTCGAGGAGGCGCGCTCAATCAAGTCCCTTTCGGACCAGTGCCAGCAAAAGCTCCGCGGAACCACCGAGGTGATCGAGCTTCTCAAGCAGGAGTCGTCGAGGATCGAGGAGATAACCAACACGATAAACGACATCGCCGACAAAACAAATCTGCTTTCGCTGAACGCGTCGATCGAGTCAGCCAGGGCTGGCGAGCACGGCAGGGGTTTCGCCGTCGTCGCAGACGAGATCTCAAAGCTCGCCGACATCAGTATCGGATCGGCCAAGGAGATCGGGGGAATCATCAGGACATCGGTCACAAGGATCGGCGACGCTTCGTTTCAGATACACGAGACGTCAAAGGCGCTTGAGGAGATAATCAGTTTTCTTGAAAAGAACAGGGAGTTCCTCGGCAACCTGGAGGACCTGGGTCTCCGCCAGGACAACGACGTCAAGACGCTCATTCAGTATCTCGAGGAGTCGCTGGCGTTTTCGGAGTCGGTCGAACATCTTACCGGCAGGAGCTATGCGAATGTCACCGAATCCCAGGAAATGATGAAAAAAATCGAGTATTTCTACCTCAATCTAAAGGATATGTCCACGACCCTGCTCCAGCTCTCCGAAAGCCTGAGCGACAATATAGCGAACCTAAGAAAAACAATGAGCATGGGCTAAAACCGGTTTCCAGGAGGCGCCATGAAAAAGCAGATAGCAGTCGCGGTCGTTTTCTTCATACTCGCAGTGGCAGCGATCGTATATGTCGCGTTTCCCGGTGCGCTGTACAACGCCGAGATCGCGCGGGCGCGCTGCGCCGCCGGTCTCGACAGAAAAACCGTCACGGTCGGCGATCATGAAATCGCGTATCTCGATGGCGGGACCGGGCCGACTGTGGTGCTCCTTCACGGTTATGGTTCCGAGAAGGACCACTGGGCGCGCTTCGCGAAATATCTCACACCGTCGTACCGGGTTGTCGTTCCCGACGTGCCGGGCTTCGGCGAGAGCTCGAAAATCGAATCCTTGTCGTATGACATGAAAAGCCAGGCCCAAAGGATCGAGCGCTTCATGGATATCCTTTCACTGGAGAAGATAAACCTCGTCGGCAACTCAATGGGCGGATTCATCGCCGCAGTGGTAGCGGCCGATGTCCCGGAAAAGATCGCGAGCCTCTGCCTCATGGACAGTTCGGGCGTCACCCCGCCGCGCAAGAGCGAGTTCCAGCTCGCCTGGGAAAAGGGCGAGAACCTGCTGCTGGTGAAGTCTCCCGCGGACTTCGACCGCATGATGGCGCTCAACTTCGTGGAGCCGCCCTTCATCCCCGCGCCGCTGAAGGGGTACCTCGCGGAAAAATCGATGAGAAGCAGCGCCTTTAACCGCAAGATCGAAATGGACAGGCGCAGCCATCCCCTTGACCTTGAGTCCATGCTCGGCAGGATTACGGCTCCGGTTCTTATTATATGGGGGGATAATGACCGCATACTGGACAAGTCGGCGGTCCCGGTGTTCCAGAAGGGGCTGGCCCGCAGCTCGGCCGTGATCATGGAAAATTGCGGGCACGCGCCCATGTTCGAGCGCCCCGGTGAGACGGCGGTCCATTACCTCGAATTTCTGCAAAAAACCGGTGCGCGGTAAAATCAGGCTCCAGCGCACTGCGCCGTCGATCGGCATGGGTCAAACATGTCCCGGCCCGGTTACTGCCTGCTTTCGCCTTCCGGGAATATCATCCGCCTGAGCACGAGCTTTTTCATGTAGTCCTGCATCAGTTCCTGGTCCTGAAAGGTCCAACCCACGCTGCGGATTGCGGCGGTGGTTGCGGGCGGTATTTTCTGAATAATGGGAGAATAACCGCTTATGTCGAAATTCGTGATGCAAAACGGATGCCTGCGCCTGTCGGAGAATATTGTCAGACCGAGAAACGGGTTTTCGGCGTCAATCCCCATCATGTCGAGGATCGTCGGCGTGATGTCGAGGCTGCTGCACAGGGTATCGTCCGACCTTCCGTTCCATGGATCGTCGCCGGGAAGGAGAATCGTGAAGGGGATAAAGTCGCAATGATTATCCGCCGGATATCCGAAGGATGAGA
>ERZ795054.1740-NODE-1740-length-19532-cov-5.034605_pt1 | contig 19532 bp, 11 predicted proteins | sample MGYA00375138_ERZ795054 | MGnify/ENA primary metagenome ERZ795054 (study PRJEB30183, sample SAMN05720215) | anaerobic digester metagenome | isolation source: active sludge of municipal wastewater-treating anaerobic digesters | place: USA | collected 2014-12-23 ... | reverse complement strand
TTTTCAGCCAGGCGAGCAAGGTCCTTCTCGAACAGATCGAAACAATAGTCAAACTCATACGTTCTAAAGGAGTGGGAGTTTACTTTATTACCCAGAATCCTATGGATGTGCCGGCTTCTGTGCTGGCACAGCTTGGCCTGAAGGTGCAGCATGCACTTCGCGCCTTCACTGCCAACGACAGGAAGGATATAAAGCTCACTGCTGAAAATTTCCCGCTTTCCGATTACTACAGGACGGAGGAGGCTATCACATCGCTGGGTACAGGTGAGGCACTGGTAACGGCGCTGAACGAGAAGGGGGTACCCACTCCCCTTGCTGTTATGATGGTACGTGCACCCATGAGCAGAATGGATATCCTTACGCAGGAAGAGATTGACTCAATCAACCGGTCGTCACAGCTTGTGACCAGGTACTCGCGGGTGGTTGATCCGGAGAGTGCTGCCGAGATGCTTGAAAGGAAAATCAGGGATGCGGAAGAGAGGAGAGAAGAAGCCGAAACGAGAAAGGCTGACCAGAGGAGTTATGAAAGGGATTACGGAAGGGGTACCGGAAGGACAACAAGGACCACTTCACGCAGGAGGACTGCCACCCATCCGGTTGTAAAAGTGCTTACCTCCGCTACATTCATCCGCGGGGTAATGGGTATTCTGACCAGGGCAATGAAAAAGTAGAGCAAATGCCTACGGAAAGTGCATAATTACAGATTAGCTGATTCGAACAGAGATTGTATAATTAAAAACAAGAGAAATGAAGAAAATCAACATCGGAGTAATCCTTGTGGTAGTTGCATCACTGCTGTTTTCAGGGTGTGCTTCAATGAACAAGACAACCAAAGGAGCAGCCGTAGGCACTGCTGCGGGCGGTGCGATGGGTGCCGTGATAGGCAAGGCAGCTGGTAACACGGCTCTTGGTGCAATTATAGGTGCAACGGTTGGCGGTGCAACAGGTGCCATAATAGGACGTGAGATGGACAAGCAGGCTGCAGAGATAGAGCAGACTGTTCCTGATGCTAAAGTAGAACGCGTAGGCGAAGGTATTGTGGTTGAATTCAGCAGTGCCGTATTATTTGGTTTCGACCAGTCAGATCTCTCCGCAGAAGCAAAAGCCAACCTTGACAAGCTGGTCAAGGTGCTCAACACCTACCCGGATACCAACATAGAGGTTCAGGGCCACACTGACAGCAAGGGGAGCGAAACTTACAACCAGAACCTTTCCGAGAAGAGAGCCGGCTCCGTATCGGCATACCTGACAGCCAATCAGATTGCATCTGCAAGAATAACCACGAAGGGATTCGGTGAAACCCTGCCTGAGTATGACAATGAGACAGAAGATGGCAGGGCTCAGAACCGCAGGGTTGAGTTCCTCATTACAGCCAATGAAAAAATGGTTGCCGAGGCAGCAGCAGAAGCTCAGAAGTGATTTCAGAGAAATTTATTTTTAACCAAATAGTTAAATCATGAAAACCAGGATTCTATCTGTAATTACAATTTTAGTATTATCAGTTACTGCGCTTCAGGCGCAGGTTGATTTCGGTATTGTTGCCGGTCCGAACTTCCAGAACATGGTAGGAAAAGATGAAGGTGGCGACAAGGAAACAAACGGTCTCCTAATAGGATTTCATGCAGGCGTGACCGCAAATATCCCTGTTGCTCCTGACTTTTATTTCCAGACAGGGCTGCTTTTCTCACAGAAGGGCTCGAAGAACAACCTCGGGATGCTGCCTGTCAAGGCGTCTGGTGACTATAACACAACGACCAGGATCTCATATATTGACCTTCCCCTTCATCTGCTGTTCAGGCCTGAGTTCGGCAACGGCCATATACTGGTGGGTTTTGGTCCGTACGTAGCATTCGGGCTGGGAGGTACGCAGAATGTTGATTACGGTTCAGGACCCGGACTTGAGCAGAAAATCAAATTCAAGAGCGATATCACAACTGATGAGAACTGGGATCTGGAGAATGAATATTACAAGCGTTTCGATGCCGGTGCAGACATCTTTGCAGGATATGAACTCAGCATGGGACTGTGGTTCAGGCTTAACGCCCAGCTTGGGCTTCTTGACATGCTTCCTGATGTCGAGGAATCAGACAATGAATCGTTTCTGAAGAATACTGGTTTCGGCGTGTCAGTGGGTTATAACTTCTGAACAAGGCTTAACTGTAGTTAAAGAGCCGGAACAACTGGTCAAAGCCGTTTGCCATGGGGCAGACGGCTTTTTTGTGCCGGTGAACGCGATCTTTCTTTGTTACTGTGATCGTGAACTGCTCTCTGATTCCGGAGTAGAGATCTTCTTATGAATTCAAGCCCGGAGTTTGCTTTCCTGGCAGGTTCATGGGAATGTCAGAATCCCTTCAGCTCCATGAATACAGTGGGAACAAGCAGCAGGAACCCCAGCAGGAAGAGCATCAGGATTAACGGCAGGACCCATTTGAACCACTTTTCATAAGGGATTTTTGCGACGCTCAGTACTCCCAGCAGAACACCCGAGGTGGGAGTAATCATGTTTGTGAATCCGTCACCGAGCTGAAAGGCCACCACTGTCGCCTGCCTTGAGACCCCTATCAGATCTGAGAACTGTGACATCATAGGCATAGTAAGTGCAGCTTTGGCTGAGCCGGAAGGCATAAAGAGGTTGATTATCGTCTGGGTGATGTACATCATGCTGACTGACGCCATCCTGCCGGCACCTGAGATTGATTCAGAGAGCTTATAAAGAAGAGTATCTATAATATTGCCATTCTGAAGGATAATGATGATTCCCCCTGCGAGGCCCACAATCAGGGCCGCAGACTGAATATCCTTAACCCCGTCAAGAAACAACCTGGTGATCCTGTTGGCATCATATCCCATCGCAATCCCTGAAGCCAGTCCCATTGCAAAAAAGAGGGTGGCAATCTCCATTATGTACCACCCATAGCCCATAACCCCTGTGATAAGGTAAAATATTGTAAAGAGAAGCAGATCAATAATGAAAAAATGGACAGATTTCCTTAACGTTAACCATCCGGTTAAAGCAAACAATCCTGAAAGAACCGGAATGACCGGCAACTTTAGCTGGCTCTCGCCTAATGAGAGTGATGAGACAGGGTAATAAATGGAAAAGATGATCATGACGGCCGTGAGGATAATATAAATAATCCAGGCCGGCAGAGGTGTATGGTAATTGATTTTAAGTTGTTTCTCCGAGTGAAGTTTTCGCCAGTAATCATCATCTTCATGAACAGGTGATTTCTTCGGCTCTCTCCTGATTTTGCGGGCATATAATAGTATATAGGCAAAGCCGGAAGCACTTATTATTATCCACATTACAAGACGGTACTCGAGCCCGGAGAAGAGAGGGAGGTCAGACAATCCCTGGGCTATCCCGATCGTAAAGGGGTTGAGAAATGCGCCTGCAAATCCGAGAGCTGCAGCAACAAAGCAAAGTGAGACTCCCACGATAGAGTCATAGCCCATTGAAACTGCCAGCGGTACAAAGATTATTGTAAATGCGATTGTCTCTTCGCTCATGCCGAACACAGCGCCGAAGAAGCTGAACATCATCATTATAACGATGAATATCAGGTTGTCAGCGCCAATGGCTCTGATCACTCCCCTGTTACCCAGCTTTTCAGTGAAGCGGAGCACTGATCCGATGGCCACGTCGATTGCCTTGCTCTCATTCATGATCCAGAATGCGCCGCCTATAATGAGAATGAAAACAATTATATCAGCTTTGTCAACGAATCCGTCGAACAGGGCAGAAAAGACCTGCCATGTCTGCGGATTCTTTTCCGTGTAGTGGAATGAGCCGGGAACTACAACGCTGCGGTCTACGCCGTTGACATTTACCGTTTCCCTGCCGAATGAACCGCCGGGAACGATCCACGTCAGCACCGCACACAATACCACAATGCCGAATACTATGACGTATGTATGTGGGATTTTTTTGAACACCTGTTTGATTTTGAGGTGCAAAATAGCAATTTACATGCTTCTGGCAAAAAATGTCTGAGAGTCTGAGAATCTGAAAGTCTGAAAGTCTGAAAGTCTGAAGGTCTGAAGGTCTGAGGGTCTGAAGGTCTTGTTGTCTTGCAGTCTTGCAGTCTATGTCATTGAATATAAGCAAACTGCACTATTGCCTATTGGCTACTGCCTATTGCCTGACAATGACCTTCCTGACTCTCTCCCTGGTTTCGGCTGGGGTGGGATTCAGTTCTGCAGATGAGAAGGTTCCCCGCACAGGGTCAATACGTTCGAAGACCATCATGTAAAGTTCGAAGATTATTTCCAGGCTTAAGCGGTACCTGGGTTCCATCTTCGGGCAGATCTCATCCATTATCTTCAGGGTGTCAACCCGGAATCGGTCTGCAATGTTGAGGTATTCACGCATCATTGCCCTGAATCCTGGTGTCAGGGGAGCGCCGTGAGCCATTTCGCTCACGGCAGTGCGGGTGAGTCCGTGCCGGGCCATGACATCATCGGCAAAGTAGCTGAGGTTGTTAAGCTGGTCCTTGCGGAAGTCCCTGATTATATGAACAAAGTAGCTGAACATTGCGCACGGTTCTGCAGTCCGCCTGACATCGAACGGAGGTTCAAGGTAAACGCCATTATGCTCCTGCAGGCCCGCCAGGTGCACGAATATCGATGCCGGGGCCACCGATGCACCCATGGAGTAATCAATAAAGTCATCAAGACTGGCAAAACCGTCATGGGTCACATCATAAAGCATCGATTCAGCAAAGGCTTCGAGGGACCACAAGGGTATTCTGAACCTCTCTACTGTGTAACCCAGCTCATTATTAAATGGAGAGCGGTTGGTCCGCCTGTCAAGCATACTCATCCAATGGCTGATTTCAGAGGTAAAGTTTTCCCTGAGATCCGGGCTGATTCCCCGGTGAGCAGCCTTGTGGTTATCAATCAGGTCATCCAATGCGCGCATGAACCGGTAGCACGTGCGGGCGGCCGAGTATCTCTCATTGTCCCAGAAGTTTGCTGCAATCAATATATTGGGATGGTCTATTATCTTTTCGAAATCGATAGACTCAAATATTGCCGTGAACTGATCCCTAGTCTTCATTTTTTCGCTGCCTGTTCTCTCTTTTGTTCGTTCATGATCCTTTCGGCAACCAGTCTTGCTGACATGAGTACCATTGGTATCCCGTTTCCGGGATGGGTGCTGCCGCCGGTGAAATATAGGTTTTTATAACGTTTATCCCTGTTGTGAGGTCTGAAGTAACCCATCTGGAAGATGTTGTGGCCCAGGCTTCCGAAAACTGAACCCTTCGTCACATTGAGAGCTTCCTCCCAGGTGGCCGGGTTGGTGACTATCTCGAATTTGATATGAGACTCAATGTCTTCAATGCCTATCTTTTTCAGTTTTCTGAAGACCGCGTTGCGGGCTCTGTCGGTTATCCGCTGCCAGTCCTGCGGGCGGGACGGATCAAGGTGTCCGACTCCGACGGCGACGGAAAGGGTGTCACATCCTTCCGGGGCGGCTGCGGGGTCAGTGCGTACGGGGGCGTGGATATAGAAGCATGGGTCATCTCCCATTGACATGTCTTTGAATATGCGGTCAAGGCCTTCGCGAAAGCTGTCAGAAAGGAATGTGCTGTGGTGCCCAAGCTGCGGGTATTGCTTGTCAAGTCCCCAGTGTAAAACCAGTGCTGAACATGAGTATTTCATCCTGCCCAGGCGCTTCGACTTGTTCGAAGGGGGCAGCAACTGGCTGTAGACGTAGGGGAGGTCTGCATTGGCGATTATCACATCGGCCTTTGCCACGCTTCCGTCGCCAAGTGTTACCCCGGTGGCCCTGTTCCCTGAGACGAGGATTTGTGTAACCGGTTTTGCGAAATGGAACCTCACACCCTTTTCAATGGCCCTGGTCATAAGTCTTTCTGCGATTGCATACATTCCGCCGGCAGGGAACATCGATCCTTCAGTGAGTTCAGCAGAAGGGATCATGGAGAAAAGGGCGGGGGAGGTAAAAGGGTTCTGTCCGACGTAGATATTCTGGAATGTGAATGCCATACGCAGATGTTCCGATCTGAAGAAGCGCGCAGTGTAGCGGTAGTGGTTAAGGTAGGTCTTCAGTTTGATGAGCAGGAGGGCGTTGCTGAGATTGAAAAACTGAAAGAACCGGGTAAAGTTACGCCCCAGGAGCTTTTTGAAGGCAACAGTATAGAGTTCATAACCTGTCCTTATATATTCCTGTGCCCTCGCGAAGCTTCCGGGTTCGATACTATCGAACTGCTGCTCCATTCTCTTACTGTCAGTTGTGAAGGCAAGTCTTGTTCCGTCGTCAAACCAGAGTGTGTAGATGTCATCGAGTGGTTTGAGATTCAAATCCTCCATTGTGAGTCCCAGTGACCGGAGAACATCGCGATAAACCTCCGGCATAAGAATCATGGTGGCACCCATGTCAAACCGGTGCCCGTCGCGGATCATCTGTCCGCATCTGCCGCCTGGGGCGATATTCTTTTCGTAGACATCGACGTTATAACCACGCTCCGCCAGGAATAATGACGTGGTTATACCCCCGATCCCGGCGCCGATTATCAGCGCCGATCCTTTACCAGCCATCAGTATAAAATTAAAAAGGTGTTGTGTTCCCGTTTCATGATGCCTTTTACGGCAATCAGGGAATAAAGATATTAACAAACGGTCAAATACAAGGTGCGGCAGGAGGGTCAACTGCGGTATATGGCGGGTGAATTGCGGAAAAACGCCCTCGGAAATAAAGTTCAGGGTCGCCGTTCCGGCTACCAGAGATGATGCACAATAGGCTTGATATCCTCTTCATAAATGGCAGAAACAGCAGCTTTTTGGTCTTCCGTGAAGCCCGGGAATGTCAGTGCTTCAAGGTTTGATCTCACCTGTTCGGGTGAGGAAGCACCGGGGATGATACAACTGACTTCCTCGCTCATGAGTATCCAGTTAAGGGCCACATGGGCCAGCAGGGTGTCTCCGGGGAAAATCGCCTTCAGCCTTGACACGGCCCTTAGCCCTGCCTCATATGGCACTCCCGAAAAGGTCTCTCCCTTATCGAAGAACATGCCGTTGCGGTTGAAAAAACGGTGATCACCAGGGGCGAAACGGGTTTCGGGGCCGAATTTTCCGGAAAGCAGGCCGCTGGCCAGCGGGACACGGATTATGAGTCCGATCTTCTTTGTGGCAGCCATCTTAAAGAAACTTTCGCGGGGACGCTGGCGGAAGATGTTATAGATTATCTGGATGGTTGTGACGTTTTCGTATTCGATTGCCTTGATTGCTTCCTCAACCTTTTCAACGCTTACGCCGAGGTTCAGGATCTTGCCTTCCTTCCTTATCTTTTCAAATTCGCCGAATATCTCCGGCCGGTAGTAGACATCGGTTGGCGGACAATGAAGCTGGATCAGGTCAATACAGTCTGTCCCGAGCCTTTTCAGTGAATCCTCGACATAGCTGCGCAGGACTTCGGGTGTATAGCCTTTGCTGACATGAGGGTTGATCTGACGGCCGCATTTAGTCGCGATGCGAACCTGGGCGCCTGATTCGCGCACGGCTTTTCCAACTGCTCTTTCGCTCTCGCCGTCGGAGTACACGTCGGCAGTGTCAATGAAGGTGACTCCGCTGTCAATTGCTTCGCGGATTATTGACTGAGCCAGGGAATGATTGAATTTTGATCCCCATTTTCCACCTACCTGCCATGTCCCGAGTGAGATCTCCGAGACCTCGAAACCTGTTTTTCCAAGAATCCTGTATTTCATATCAGAAGAGTTTTTCATGCAACAATTTAATGCCGGTTTTGCAATTTTCCGCTTTGCAGGCTCTTTTTCAGAAACCTATGTTCAGGTTGAGTGAAGCAGTCCTTGGTTTTGGCCATGTGTACCCGGCTAAGCCAGCCTCATTGTCAGGGTCCGCTCCCCTGTAAGCAGTGAGCATAAAGACATTCTGCACGGTAGCCCCGAGACTGATATCAAAATTTTTGCCTGCAACATTTCTGAACGTATGCCCCAGGCTGATGAAATCGAGCCTCAGGAACGATCCGTTCTCCATGTGATAGTCAGAATAAGGAACCATGGCAGTGAATCCGGACTCATATACAAGTGTGGAAATGTTTCTGAGTGTGTTTGACGGGGTCATACTCCCGTAGTTGCCGTATGCGCTTTCAACGTTGTAGCACCAGTTGCCTGCAAGGGAGCTGGCAGAGAATGCGAGCTCCCAGTTGCCATACCTGAGTGATGACCAGATGCCTGCGGCGAATTCAGGGTCAGTGGAAAGTCCGTAGTACCTGTCGTCAAAATCGACAGAGCCATTTTTGTTTGTGTCTTCGTATAATCCCTGGATGGGAATTCCATTATTATTATACACCTGTTTCAGCAGATAAAATGTATTGACAGGTCTGTCGTCAGCCTGTACGAGTACCTGTGCGTACTGTATAAGCGGTACTGATCCTGTCCTGACGAAGTCTATGCCGTTCGGCAGGTTTATAATATTGTTTTTCCTGGCTGTCAGATTGATTCCAGCCTTCCATGTGAGTTTCCTTTCTGAGACCAGGCTGGCATCTGCCCTGACTTCAATCCCTTTGTTATTTACATCGCCTCCGTTGGCGAGAATAGTTGCGCTGAAGTTGGAGCCTGACGGAACAGGGATCTCCACCAGAATGTCACGTTTTTTATTGATGAATGCATTCACTGAAAGTTGGAAGCTGTTCCCGAACATACCCATTCTGATGCCTGAGATGATGTAGGTTACTGTTTCCGGTTTGAGGCCCGACGACGGTATGGCTGTAATGGAACTGGTCATGGATCCTGTTCCGGCTGAACCGAGAGTGAAGCTCAGGGCCAGTTCATTGATGACTGCATCTGAGGGGAAAAATGGCTCACCGGCAATATTCCATTCTGCTGTTACCGAGGGGGAGATCACATTCCTGCTGGTCCGGGAAAATTCCGAGAAACCGTCGTTTCTCAGAACAGCGGTGAGGAAATATCTTCCCATGGCTGAAAAGTTAACTTTTCCGTAAACAGATCTCCTGGCTAATTCTGAGGTGGAGCGGTAGTAATCATGGATCATATCAGGGTTGGCGAGCTCTGTTGTCTGTTCACTTGTTTCACTGCCAAGCCAGTGCATGAAGTATCCGGCCTTCAGGTCCAGATTCCCGTCTATGCTTTTTATCGGTGTTGAATAGCCTGTCGAGATATCCAGGATCCTGGATTTAAGTGACTCGTCAGATGTGGTCAGATATCCGGTGCCAACAGGGACGGGTCCAGATCTCAGTACATCCCTGGTATTATCATCGTAGCCGATGGCTGTACCCTTCAGTGCTACTCTCAGGCCGGGGAGAATATGCAACCGGTAATCCGCCGAAAGGTTCACAGAGAACTGTTCCGGTTTTCTACTGTAGTCATTGTAATCAAGGATGGCTGCCGGGTTGAGGAACATTGTACCGGTTGAATAACCCTGTGCCGGGTCATTGTTTACATAAACCGTGGAAGTCGGATCTGCAATGGCGGCATAATAAGGCAGGTAAATTCCACCCGGTGAACTCAGGTTTGCCAGGTTTGCAGAAGCGGCAAGACTGATGCTCAGGCGGTCATCAAGAAGGGATGGATCTATTCTACCGGTGAATGATGTTTTCCTGTAGTTTGATGACCTGATTGTTCCCTGGGCCAGTGTCTGTCCTGCCGTGAACCGGAAGGGTACATTGCCAACCGTGCCTGAGATTCCGATGTGATGATCATGGCTGACGGCTGTCCGGTATATTTCGTCCTGCCAGTCGGTATTGGCAATACCTGCGCGGTTCAGGATATCAGGATCATCAGGGTAGAGATCCAGAAGCGCCTCCCTCACCTGGTCACCAGACAGGACGCTGTATTTTTTAACAGATGATATGGCAACCTGTCCTGAATATTCCACATGGAATCCCGGTCTGCCTTTTTTTGTGCTTATCAGAAGCGCACCGTTTTGGCCAAGACTGCCATATTCCGCTGCCTGTCCGCCCTGCAGCCAGGCTATTGACTCAATTTCATGGGGACCGGGAAGCAGAAGTACGGCGCTTACAGGGACCCCGTCAACCAGCACAAGAGGAGCAAGAGAAGAATTGAATGAGGCATTGCGCAGTGACTCGAGGACATAGCCTGATGACGGCGATCCGTCATACAGTCTTGTACGCAATCCCTGGAATCTGCCTGCTATAAGTCCTTCAGCATTCAGGACAAATCCCTTGTTGAATTCCCCGGTGTTTATGACTGTTTTCTCGCCTGCGCCTGGCGAGTAACCATCACATCTGATCTGTGTCAGCCCTGCGGATAATGAATCGGTACCTGGTACGGTTCCGCGGTTCTGCCCAGCTGATGCCAGGGGTAGCGATGTAAGAAAAACAATTGCAAACACATACTGGGTACCTTTGCCTATAGCCGGTAACAGCCGGGGAAGAGGGTTTTTTTTCATGTGAAGTCTCAAAAAGGGTTGTGGATCATTGCTGTTTTCCGGATCTGGTATAATACGAGATACTAAAACCTGCAGTAAAGGGCTGAAGTCGGATTGCACCGGTGGTGGTTATCCGGTTCCCGTCAGACCTGACCCAGGGCTTCCCGTTCAGTTTTAAGGCGTATCCTCCGAAGAGACCCAGAGACCAGTAATCGCTCCTGGCACCCTGACCTGAATACATAAGATACTCCAGGTTAATTCCGGCCACGGCTATTGCCTGGTTGAACCTGAGATCGATCTCCCTGTTCCGGAGGTACTCATCAAGGGGTACCTTTTTGTCGGTTGAATAATTGCGCAGCCTGTATTTCAGCCATCGCAGGGAGACAACAGGAGTCATCCTGATTCTCTGTGAACTTATAATGTCGTAGCCAAAACTCAGTTTGAACTGGGTATTGTTCAGGTTCACTGCAACAGTGTCATGGTGGTCTTTGTAGCTGTATCCCATTCCAATGCCGAATCCTGTATAGAATCTTGGCAGTGAGGCGCCCAGTTCGGGACCTGTGACGGCGAAATAGTCCATCGCGTCGGTGTTGAATGTTCCCAGCTGACTGCTGAATTCAGCAAAATCACTGAAGATTACGTCAATGCCTATCGCAGAACGGGTTATAACGTATGATGACTCATTTGAAGGGAGTTCGTTTGTGTAAAATCCGTCAGGGATATACATCGGGGTAAGGGTTATTCTGACGGGGAACGCGGTTGTGTCACTTATGACTTTCTCTGCCGGATTGAAACCGGGGCAGATTATACTGAGGTGCCCGGCCTTTTCCGGTTCCGGCATGAGGCTGAAGGCGCCGCTCATGTCTGTAACAGTGCAGTTTGCAGTGCCGGCCTGGCAGACCCTGACTCCAACGATCGGGACATTCCGGTGGTCTGTTACAATGCCGGACACCACTTTCCCCTGCGACATTAACGGGAGTGACAGGGAGGCCAGCAGCATTATGGCTGACAGGCGGCCAGGCAGGTGGATCATGTTATTCATTCACTTTTATCAGGTAATTGTCAGACTACAGGCCATTATAATCTGGCTTCAGGAACAAAATTAACGAAAAAGAGTGAAAACAAGCAGCCCCGGTATTATTGCCGGGGCCGCTCAATAATATCAGATCAGGTTAAATCAGAATCAGAACACCACCTTGAATTCTACTCTCCTGTTTTTGGTTCTGCCGGCTGCTGTATTGTTGTCAGCAACAGGCATGGTTTCACCGAAACCCTGTGTAGTCATTCTGGTGGCTGCTATACCTTTGTCTGCAAGGTACTTCTTTACAGCATCAGCTCTTCTCTGTGAGAGATCCATGTTCTTAGCATCATCACCTACATTGTCTGTATGACCATTGATGGACAGATTGTAAACCGGATTATCATTCATCACCTTTACAACGTTGTCGAGTATAGGGTAGGATGAGGGTTTGATGATGTCTTTTCCTGTTTCGAACAGGATACCTGTGAGGGCCTGGGTGAAGATGTTGATGACCTCCTCCTTTACTTCGGGGCATCCCCTGTTGGCTGCAATTCCGGCCTCATCCGGACATTTGTCATCAATGTCAGCCACACCGTCGTTGTCTTTGTCGGGGCAGCCCTTCATCTCCTTCGGACCTTTTGCGTCAGGGCAGCGGTCTTCGGCATCTGTGATGCCGTCACCGTCGCTGTCGGGGCATCCGTTGAATTCGGGCAATCCCTTAACATTGGGGCACCTGTCTTCTGCATCTGTAACGCCGTCGCCATCGGCATCGGGACAGCCAAGCAAGGCTGCCAGTCCCTTTACAGCGGGGCATTTATCAACTGCATCCTCAATGCCGTCACCGTCAGTGTCAGGGCATCCACTGAATGCCTGCAGGCCGGCTTTTGCAGGGCATTTATCCATGTAATCAGGAACGCCGTCCCTGTCACCGTCAACCGGGCATCCGTCCGGGGTTACGCTGACACCTGCCGGTGTTCCGGGGCATTTATCAAGTTTATCACTCACACCGTCGCCGTCAGTGTCTTTTGCTTTGCCAAATGCAAATACCAGTCCGACTGATTGGGAAAGGAAACGGTCGTCCCTTTTAGGTGTTTCATCCATGTCACGGTAATCTCCGTTTGTGAAGTTGTAGAGGATCTGGTACTGGACTGCAAAGCGGGGAGTGATGTTCACCTTTACGCCGCCGCCGAGCGGGATGATTGCGTCCCAGCCGTCAACCCGAATATCTCCCGGTTCTCCGGCGAAGCTGGCAAACCCCGCTCCTGCTGCAAGAAAAGGAGCTATCACGGCATCTTCCTTAAAGATGTACCCGTTATTAAGCTTGTACTTAACTAAAGCGGCACCGTCAGTCTTTGCTGAAAGGAAATTCTGAGATGCATTCTTGTAATAGCCATAGGCTCCGTGCTCAAGCTGGAATGCAAGATCCAGGGAGGGATTGAGATAACGGCCTACCTGCAGTGCTCCGTGGAAATAAAACGGATTCCAATACTTCATGGCATTGCCCAGATCTCCGGAATAGGAGGTTTTGCCACCGAAGAATCCCAATGACCATTTCTGGTCTGAGTTCTGGCCAAACACTCCTGTGACCAACAGGGTCATAAAAACAAGTGTTGATAACTTTTTCATGCTTTTAGTTTTAGTTGTTTCTATCTGCTTCTCATTTATAATTAAAATCTTCCGATACAAAGGCTGAGAAACTATTATTAATCATATATACAATTAATTAGCAGATCAGATTATTGAAGTTGCCAGGATCAGTAAAACAAAAGTACATTTAATAAGACACTAATGCAAAGATATTTTGAGTCCTTCCTTACAGTGCACGTGATGCCCGGGATGAGGTGCCCCGGGGTGAACAATGAGCGGGCATGCAGCATATGTCATGAAATGATGCCTGCCGGGTTGTAAAACATCTTTGCCGGCATCAATAAAATGTTATTTTTAAGCCATGAACAAATTTTCAAAGTTATGAAAAGACTCATTTTGCTCACCCTGATGTTACCGGCTGCGTTGCTGATGTACCCTCAGGGCAAAAAGGCGATGACAATCGATGACCTGGTATCCTGGAACCGTATTTCAGAGAGAGTCATTTCCGATGACGGCTCATTAATTGCTTTCAAAACGGAACCTTCGCAGGGTGATCCAGTCATTACACTTTATGACGGCACAGGAGTACTGAAAGCGACATTTGGTTGTGCCACAGGGGCAACCATTTCCTCAGATTCACGATTTCTTTTTTTTACAATCAAGCCGCCGGAGGAAGAGGTGAGGGCTCTCAAGCTTAAAAAGACAAAAAAGGAGGAAATGCCGCTGGATAAACTTGGCATATATGATATCACAACCGGAGTTGCTGACACTATCGGGAGACTGAAGTCGTACAAGATCCCTGCCAGGTGGTCAGGCTGGCTGGCCTGGCAGTGTGAGCCATTGAAGGAGAAGCCGGCAATAACGTCAGACACCGCTTCCAGGGTCAAAGAGAACAGCAAGGGCAGAAAGCCGAAGAGCGAGTCGCCTGACAACGGCTACACACTGTTTATTCGGAATCTTGCCAGCGGCATGACGGATACCGTGAGGTTCGTGACCGAATATCTCTTCGCCGAGGAGGCGGAAAAACTTATGTACGCCACTACCGGCGAGGACAGCATCAGTGAAGCCGGAGTTGTGGTCATCGACCTTAAAAGAGGAGAGACGACTTTACTTTACACCGGCAAGGCTAAGTACAGGCAACTTACACTGGATAAAAGAGGTGAAAGGGCTGCATTCATAATTTCATTTGATGAGAAAGACAAGGCCGGGAATTCATATTCACTCTGTTCATGGAACGGCAAGGGACAGGCAACGGTGGCCGCCGCGAGGGGAACAGCAGGCCTGCCCGAAGGGTGGATCATCAATGAGAATGCAAGGCTGAGCTTCGCCGAGAGCTCACCGAGACTCTTCTTCGGCACATCGCCTGAATACAAGATCAGGGACACCACTGTGCTTGAAGATGAGCGTGCAAATGTAGACGTCTGGCACTGGTCGGAAGGTGTGCTTCATACTGCACAGGTTGTGCGAAAACCGCGCGACATGAAAAAAACATATACAGCAGTATACCTTCTTGATCGCGGGAAGGTTGTTCAGCTGGCCACGGCTGAGATGCCGGAAATACAGCTTCCTGCGAAGGGAGACGGAGCAAAGGCCCTGGGGATGTCATCTCTTCCCTATGAACTTGAATCGATGTGGAAAGGTGACGCTGCCAGTGATTTGTGGACTGTGGATATCAACACAGGCAGCACGGTGAAATTTAAGGATAACCTTGTTGCAAGGCCGAGGTTCTCGCCTGGTGGCAGGTATCTGTACTGGTACCAGGGTGCTGACAGTTCATGGTATTCTTATGATGTCACAGCGGGGAAGGAGACAAGGCTGACCACTCCGGCAACACTCAGGGTATGGGATGAGCTCAATGACGTGCCTGACCTTCCGGGTTCGTACCCGGCTGCAGGCTGGCTCAAGGATGACAAGGCATTTCTTGTTTCAGACAAATATGATATCTGGTCACTCGATCCGGCAGCAGCCCGCCCTCCACAAAACATAACTTCCGACGGAAGAAGTGAGGGTATCAGGTACAGGCTGCTCGACTTCGATCCGGAAAACGATTACATTGATCCCTCGAAAAGGCAGTACCTAATAGGTGTAAATGAATCTACGAGGGCTGAAGCCTTCTATTCAATTGACATGCGCAGGAAAGAAATGCCGGTCAGGCTTGCAGGAGGAGATTATACCCTGGGAACCCCGGTGAAGGCCCGGAAGGCTGATCGCCTGATCTACACCAGGGAAGACTTCAGCATTTTCCCTGACTACCTGGTCACAGATCTCTCGTTCAGCTATGAGAAACGGATCACTGATGCCAATCCGCAGCAGAAGGACTACCTGTGGGGTACGGCGGAGGTTGTGAAGTGGACCTCACTTGACGGGCAGCCGCTGGAAGGGCTCCTTTACAAACCGGAAAACTTTGATCCTACAGTGAAGTACCCGATGATAGTCAATTTCTATGAGAAGAGCTCTATGGAACTCAACAGGCACCGGATTCCTGAACCTGGCAGGTCGACAATTGATTATCATTACTATACAAGCAACGGGTATCTCATCTTCAATCCCGACGTAAATTATATTGACGGTTATCCGGGTCAGAGCGCCTACAACTGCGTGATGCCCGGAATAATGTCTCTTATTGAAAAGGGATTTGTTGACGAGAAGCGGATAGGTGCCCAGGGACACAGCTGGGGTGGTTACCAGGTGGCATATCTAGCTACCCGGACGAACCTTTTTGCAGCCATCGAGTCAGGTGCGCCGGTGGTCAATATGTACAGTGCCTACGGTGGCATAAGGTGGGAGTCGGGCCTTAACCGCTCGATGCAGTATGAGCATCAGCAGAGCCGCATTGGTGCAACCATATGGGAGGCTCCGCATCTTTACTGGGAGAACTCACCGCTGTTTGCGATTGAGAAGGTTGAGACACCTATTCTTATCATGGCCAATGACCAGGACGGAGCCGTTCCATGGTACCAGGGAATTGAGTTCTTTATTGCAATGAGGCGCCTCGGTAAACCGGCATGGCTTCTCAATTACAATGGCGAGCCTCACTGGGCACAGAAACTTCCTAACCGCATTGACTTCCAGAAGCGTATGGCGCAGTTCTTCAACCATTACCTTAAAGGTGAGCCTATGCCTGTCTGGATGAAGGAGGGAGTTCCAGCCACCGAAAAGGAGTTCACGCTGGGATACTGACAACTACAGAAGTCCGAAACATGTCAGGAGCAAAACCTGACAATCCGGTCCTTTTGAAATACACTGCAGGGTGATAAGTCCTTCATTGTTCACCTGACGTTACCAGTCACCACAGCTGATTAGAGTGACGGATGGTTTAAGTCGATCTTCCCCGAAATTCATTTTTAAGTAATTCATAAACAATATTATGCAGATGATTGTTGAGGCATTGTATAGGTGCCTTGCAAATATGTTTTTTTCGATGAGAAAATCAAACGACCGGTTTGTTTGTTTAACAGGTTGCTGACACTTCTTAACTTGGATAAAAATCTGACCGAAATGAAAGAAATTATCTCAATTCTTTTTCTGATCCTGACCTATGTGGGCAGTCTGACTGCCCAGGTAGCGGTTAAGGGAACGGTGGTTGATGATCAGAATCTGCCTCTGCCGGGGGTATCGGTTCTGGTCAAGAACACCTTCCGGGGGACGATGTCCGATGCTGACGGTCAATACACCATCTCTGCCCAGCCGACTGACACGCTGGTCTTTTCGATGGTGGGTATGGTCACTCAGCAGATACCTGTCGGATCGCGAGCCCAGATAGATGTTATTCTGGCCACAGAGACCACTGTAATGGACGAAGTTGTGGTGATAGGTTACGGTACAGTGAGGAAGAGTGACCTGACAGGCTCAGTAAGCTCTGTTAAGACTGATGATCTTCTGAAGGTGACCTCTCTTAATGCAGAGCAGGGTTTGCAGGGGAAGGTTACGGGAGTACAGGTGATAAGTACCAGCGGGGCCCCCGGTGCAGGAGCCGCAGTAAGGGTACGCGGTGTAGGAACCTTTAACAACTCGTCGCCGATCTTCGTAGTAGATGGCGTAATCCTTGACGATATTTCATTCCTCAACTCCGCAGACATAGCTTCAATGGAGGTTCTGAAGGATGCTTCCGCAACTGCTATTTACGGATCACGCGGAGCGAACGGGGTCATAATTATAACCACCAAGACCGGTACTCTCGGTCAGGAGAAAGCAAGCTTCAATATCAGCTCCGAATTCGGAATTCAGCATCTGGCAAGGAAGATAGACCTGCTTGACGGGAGGGAGTTTGCAATAGTCTCCAATGAAATTGTTGCCGGTTCCTACAACAACGTCGACCTGGTTCCCAACACTGACTGGCAGGACCTGGTTTTTTCAACGGCTCCGATTCACAACCACCAGTTGTCGGTCACCGGGGCAACCAAGCTGACCCAGTATTACGTCGGTATCGGTGCATTCATCCAGGACGGTATAATTGACAAGTCAAACTACAGCCGTTTTACCCTCAAACTGAACAATACTTATAATCTTACACCTTTTCTTAAGCTCGGGAACAACCTGACGATTGCCCCGTATACGCAGCAGAATGCACCTAATGTCACATATGCCGTTTACCGCGCTCAGCCGGTACTGAAGCCATATTATGACAACGGCGATTATGCTGTTGTCTATAACGTGGGGAACCCGCTGGCTTCACTGGAGTATTCGAATGACTTCAGGAAAGGTGTAAGAGGTGTCGGTAATATTTTTGCAGAAGCATCAATAATGAAGGCTATTACACTCAGGTCAAGCCTGGGAATAGATGCATCATACAACAAATCAACAAGCTTCACACCTGCTTACACGGTCTTCAATCCTGACAATACGGCGTCACAGCAGCAAAATGTTCTGAGTGACATTTTCAAGGGGAGTTCCGACAATCTCAACTGGCTCTGGGAAAACACTGTCAGTTACAGGAACACTTTCGCCGATATCCACTCTCTTGATATAGTAGCCGGATTTACAATGCAGGAGTCATCATCCGAGTTTACAAGCATACCGGGAGAGAACGTGCTTCGTGACGGGCAGGATTTCTGGTACATAAGTCCTTCTTATATCTATGACCCGGCAAATAACGTAAACACAATTCAGTCAATTTCCAATGGGGTTGATGCCGGGCTATACTATGCAATGATGTCATACCTGTTCAGGGCCAACTATTCTTTAAACAATAAATATATAGTCACAGTCACTTTCCGTCGTGACGGGTCGTCGAAGTTTTCGAAGGAGAACCGGTTCTCGAATTTCCCGTCCGTTGCCTTTGGATGGAATGTGGGGAACGAGCCTTTCATGAAGTCATTTGACTGGATCTCCAAGCTGAAGCTCAGAGCCAGCTGGGGTATCATAGGGAATGACAAGATATCGTATTACGACAGGTATTCGCGGGTTCAGTCGTCGATAATTGCAGTGCTTGGCAATCCTGACGCCCCTGTTCCTGCTGCAACCTACGGCAAGAGCGGCAATCCTGACCTGAAGTGGGAAAGCACCACACAAACCGACATAGGAGCCGAGATAGGTATGTTTGCCAACAGGCTCACAACCGAATTTGATTTCTACAACAGGGTAACGAATGACATCCTGGTTGAACTGTCCACACCAGGGCATCTCGGCAACGGTCAGGGTCAGAGGGTTCGTTACAATGCAGCTTCCGTTCTTAACAGGGGATTTGAATTCAACCTCAACTGGAGGGAGAAGGTGGGGGAGATAACTTATTCGGTTGGGTTGCTTGGGTCAACGATTCACAACGAGGTGCTTGAGATTGGCGGAAACAGCGGGGTAGATTCGACACTGATCGGTGGGTACCTTGGTGACGGCAGGCCTGTTACCCTTAGCAGTGTGGGGTTGCCGATAGGAGCTTTCTACGGATACAAGACAGACGGCATTTTCCAGAGTAATGAAGAACTGGCGGCTTACCCGCACACATCACAGGCAGGTATCGGTGATCTGAGGTTTGTGGATGTGACCGGGGACAAAATACTGGACGGACGTGACCGGACCTACATAGGCTCCCCGATCCCGAAGTTCATTTTCGGTTTTAACGGTATGATCGAATACAAGGGGATGGATCTCGGCATAGATTTTCAGGGGCAGACAGGCAACAAGATCTTCAACGGGAAGGAGGTGGTCAGGCCTGACCCCTACAACTTCGAGCAGCATGTTTTTGACAGGTGGACGGGTCCGGGGACAAGCAATACAGAGCCCAGACCCTCTTTCGGGGGTTACAATTTCACCCCCTCAGACAGGTTCATCCATGATGGTTCTTTTCTGCGGCTAAGAAGCGTAACCCTTGGATACACCCTTCCGGCTGTATTGTCACAGAAGGCCTACATTCAGCAGCTAAGGGTTTACCTTAAGGGAACAAACCTCTTTACAATGACTAAATTCACAGGGTACACACCCGAGATCGGAAGTTACGATGTACTATCGAACGGAATAGACTACGGAGCTTATCCCATAACGTCAACATATTCAATTGGTGTTAACCTGCAATTCTGAGAAAGATGAAAACCAAGATAAC
>ERZ795054.1736-NODE-1736-length-19558-cov-6.490540_pt1 | contig 19558 bp, 15 predicted proteins | sample MGYA00375138_ERZ795054 | MGnify/ENA primary metagenome ERZ795054 (study PRJEB30183, sample SAMN05720215) | anaerobic digester metagenome | isolation source: active sludge of municipal wastewater-treating anaerobic digesters | place: USA | collected 2014-12-23 ... | reverse complement strand
GCTCTCCCGCGGCCCAGCCGCAGAGCCAGAAGAGAAGGAATGCGGCCGGCAGGAGGCGGAGCCAGCCCGTCGCCCGAAGGACGATCTCTTCGCCGTCCGGGAGAGGACGCACCGAGACGGTCCCGCCCGGAGCCGGCGGCGGGGGAGGCCCGGGCCCCCACCCGGGCGGCTGCGGCAGCGCGGCGGACACGGCGGCATCGTAGCGCCCGGCGGCGAGGACCACGCGACGCACCGGTCGTTCGGGACCGAGGGTCCGGGGGTCTACCGGGTGCGGGCCGTCGGGCGGAGCTTCGCGGCCCAGGACGCGGCCTCGCGGTCCCAGCCTCGGCCCGGCTCCGAACCCGGACGGACCCGATAGAGGTCGACGAGCGCCTTCACGCACTCGCGCGTCTCCTTGTGCTCTTCGCCGCGCGTCGAGAGGAGCAAGGGGTGGGCCTCGAGGAGGTCCTTCTCCGCGGCGTCGAGCTTCCCGAGAGCCGTCCGCGCCATTCCGCGCCGCGTCAGGAGCTTGGCCACCCATCGCGCGTTCGACCCGGTGAAGGCCTTGCGGGCCGCGGCCTCGACGCCGTCGAGGACCTTCTCGGCCTCGGCGGCCTTCCCGCGGGCCTGGAGGGCGCCGCCCGTGTTGATCATCGTGATGAACGTGTTGGGGTGCTCCGGACCGAGGACACGCCCGCACTTCTCCATCGCGTCCCGGTAGTACGTTTCCGCCTCGGCCGGGCGCCCCATCGCCTCGAGGACGGCGCCGTAGTTGTTGATCGAGGTGATCGTGTCGGGATGCTCGGGGCCGCGGACGCGGCGCTTCGTCTCGAGGGTCTCGCGGAGGACCGGCTCCGCCTCCGCGAGCCGGTCCACGGCCTGGAGGAACCGGCCCAGGTTGCCGAGGCAGGCGATCGTGTCAGGGTGCTCGTCGCCGAGGACGCGCCGGCGCGCCGCGAGCGTCTCTCTCAGGAGCGCCTCGGCCTCGGCGTACTGGCGCCGGTCCTGGAGCAGGAGAGCGAGGTTGTTCATCGCGGCGAGCGTGCTCGGGTGGTCGGGGCCGACGGCCCGCCGGTACTTCTCGACCGCCTCGCGCTCGACCGGCTCCGCCTCCTCCAGCTTCCCCTGGAACTGGAGGGAGAAGCCCAGGTTGTTGATCGCCGTCACCGTGTCGGGGTGCTCCTCGCCGAGCACCCGGCGGGACATCGCGAGCGCCTCGCGCAGGACCGGCTCGGCCTCGGCGAACCTCCCCCGGGCGAGGAGGAGGTTCGCGAGGTTGCTGACGGCGACGACGGTCTCGGGAGCCTCCTCGCCGAGCGCGCGGCGGTGCCGCGCGAGCGAGTCGCGGTAGACCGCCTCGGCCTCCTCGAGCCGGCCGAGCGCCTGCAGTGCTTGGGCCAGGTTCCCCTGAGTCGCCAGCGTCTCGCGGTGGTCCTCGCCGAAGACGCGCTGCATCGTCCCGAGAGCTTCCCGACAGAGCCGCTCGGCGTCGTCGTTCCGGCCCTGCAGGTGGAGGACGTAGCCGAGGTTGTTGAGGGAGACGAGCGTGAACGGGTGCTCCGCGCCGAGGGCGCGGCGGCTCCTCTCCAGCGCGTCGCGCAGGATCGGCTCGGCCTCGGCCAGCTTCCCCTCGGCGCGCAGGAGGTCGCCCGACGCCCCGAGCGAGCGGAGCGTCCCCTCGCTCGCCTCGCCGAGGACCCGCCGGCGCGTCTCGAGCGCCCGGCTCTGGAGCGGTCTCGCGGCCTCGTAGAGGCCGAGGGTCTTGTAGAGGTCGGCGAGGACCTGCCGGAGCTGCGCGTCGACGGCCGGCTGGTCCGCGAAGCGCGCGTCGATCGCGGCGACCGCGGGCCGGAGGATCGTCTGGTCGATCAGGTTCCGCGCCGCGTCGGTGGCGTTGACCCGTCCCCACTGGCCGGAGAACGCCGTCCGCTGCGCCGCCCTCTCCCGCTCCGGGAGCCCCGCCTCGGCCAGCGCCCTCTCGAACTGCCCGTGGACCTCCTTCGCGAGCATCCGGCCCGCGGCGGCCGGGTCGACCTGCGCGAGCATCGCCGCCTGGAAGTCGGAGACCTTGCGGAGGTCGTCCGCCGTCGTGCGCGCCCGGGCCTCCGCCGCCACGGCGCGGTCGCGCTGGCCGCGTGCGACCCTCGCCTGCCAGGCGAACGCGATGGCGCCCCCGACGAGCGCGGCGGCGACCGCGGCGGCCCCGAGGACGGCGGCCCGGTGGCGCTTCACGAACTTTCCGGCGCGATACGCGGCGCCCGGAGGCGCGGCGACGACCGGCTCGCCGCTCAGGTAGCGCGCCACGTCCATCGCCAGGGCGTTCGCCGTCGGGTAGCGGCGCTGCCGGTCCTTCTCGAGCGCGCGCATGACGATCCAGTCGAGCTCGCCGCGGACGATCGCCGAGAGGCGCTTCGGGGCCGTCTGCCGCTTCGCGGCGGAGGTACCTGCCGTGTCGGCGGAGTGGCCGATGCGGGTCGACGGCTTCGGAGGGTCGACCTCGCGGATGATCCGCCGGATCTCGGCGAGGCCGGCGGCCTGCAGCTCACGCGTGGTGAAGGGCGTCGACCCCGTCAGGAGCTCGTAGAGGAGGACGCCCAGGGAATAGACGTCGGTCCGCGCGTCGACGTCGAGCGAGCCTTCGGCCTGCTCCGGGCTCATGTACTCGGGCGTGCCGATCATCGCGCCGTCCACGGTGAAGAAGGTCTCGCCCGCCGGCCGGGCCTCCGTCGCCTTCGCGATGCCGAAGTCGATGACCTTCGCGTGCGGCTTCCCGTCGTGGGTCGCGACGAGGACGTTCGACGGCTTGATGTCGCGGTGGATGATCCCCTTCGTGTGGGCGTGCTGGACGGCGTTGCAGACCTGCGCGAAGAGCTCGAGGCGCGCCGCGACGGAGAGCGCGTTCTCGTCGCAGTAGGTCGAGATCGGCGACCCCACGACGAGGTCCATGACGAAGAAGGGGCGACCGCTCGGCGTCGCGCCGGCGTCGACGACGCGAGCGATGTTGGGGTGGTCCATCATCGCGAGCGCCTGCCGCTCGGCCTCGAAGCGCGCGACGACCCTCTCCGTGTCCATCCCGGCCTTCAGGAGCTTCACGGCGACGCGGCGGACGATCGGCTCCTGCTGCTCGGCGAGGAAGACCGTTCCGAAGCCCCCCTGCCCGATCCTCTCGATCAGCCGGTAGGGGCCGAGCACGGTCCCGGGCCCCTCGAAGAGCGGCGCCCGAGCGCCGGCCTCGCCCGGGGCGACCGTGTCGTCGGACGACAGCGCGTCCGGCGCCGGCAGGGAGTCCACCGTCGGGTCGTCGGCCTGGAGGATCGCGTCGACGCGCGCCCTCGCCGCCTCGTCGCCCCGGCAGGCCTCGTCGAGGAAGCGCGCGCGAGCCGACGGATCGGCCAGCACACGCGCCGCCTGCACGATGGAGTCGATCGTTCCCGACACCGTTCCTCCGGATCGTTCGGTCGGGAGGATAGAGCAGGGGGGGCGCGAAGACGAAGACGGCGGGGCCGCGGCTCAGAAGTGCGGTGCCAAGAGGCGGGGTGCCGAGGCGTGGTGCCAGGCGTGAAATCGTGTATTGTTTTTAACAATACACGATTTCACGCCTGGCACCGACCCCGGGCGGGGCACCGACCCCGGGCGGCGCGGGCGAACGGGTCGTCGAAGCGGCGGGGGTAGGGGACGAGGAAACGCTTCGCGCGGAACGGCTCCGTCTGCCTCACGGCGTTGAAGCCGGCTGCGGCGACGATCCGGTCGGCGGCGGGGAAGAGGCCGGTTGCGGGAAAGACGTCGCGCCACTCGACGTCGACGGGGAGGGAGCCGGGCCGGGCGGGCGAGGCGAGGACGACGCGGGCCCCGTGGCCGTCCGCAGTGGCGAGCTCGCGGGCGCAGGCGACGAGGTCGAGCGTCTCCTCGTCGGGCCCCGAGTGGACGACGAGGACGTGCCGGCCCTCGATCGGCTCGGGCGGGGGGGCCGGCGGGTCGACGAGGTCGAGCGGGCGGAGCCCACGGGAGGCCGCTTCGAGCGCCCGGCGGTGCTCGGCGTGGAGCTCCTCGACGACGAACGTCACGTCGAAGCGCGGGAGGCGGGGCGAGGCGTCGGAGGTGTAGCGCTCCCAGCGAAGGAGGCGCGCGACGTGCCAGAGGACGAGGCCGGGCGGCGGAGCCCACTCCGCGAGCTCGCCGAGGAGGCCGGCGGGGAAGGCGTCGACGACGAGGCGCGTCGCGCGAGTCTCCGCGAGCGTCTCCTCGAGCAACGCACGCAGGCCGGCTCGATCGCCGTCGAGCGACGAAGGGACGCGCACGACGGGGAGCCCTCCCGTCACGCGCGGGTCGCCCGCGAAGCGCGAGGAGGTGAAGAGCGTCGCCTCCTCCTCGAGCCCGAGCGTGTGGAGAAAGGCCCGGGCCCTCACGAGGTGCCCGAGCCCTCCCCCGAGCGCGTCGTAGAGGAGCACGCGCGCCTCAGCGGCGGCGGGCGAGGATCTCCGCCATCAGGATCGCCCGGTGCTCCTCGGGAATCCTCTCGAGGACGAGGACGCCGAACGACGCCGTCCGTCGCCTGGGGGATTCCGTCACCCAGAGCTCCGCGCCGTCGGCCCCCTTCACCTTCGTCTTGTCGGGGCCGAAGCGAACCTCGGCGAGCTCCTTCTCGGCGGCGTCGACGACCTTCGCCTTGTCGGGGTACTTCGTCTTGATCGAGTACGGGTTCGCGTTCTCCTCGTTGTCGCTCACCTTGATCTTGTCGTCGGCGAGCTTCACCTTCCAGAGGAGCTTCCCGTCGGTCGTCCGGAGCTTGAAGCCGGCGTCTCCCGGCTTCACCTCGCAGACCGGCGGGCCGCCCGCGCCGCGGCGGTACTTCCGCTTCTCCCCGGCCGGCTCGCCGAGGAGCCGGACGCCGCCCGGGAGGACGATCTCGATGGCATTCCCCTTCTCGATGACGGTGAAGCTCTTCGAGCCTCCGGCCGAGCGGACGACGACGGTGTTCACGTCCGCGGGCGCGGGCGTCACCGCCCCGGCCGCGAGCGGAACGGCGAGAAGGACGAGGGGGAGGAGGCGGGCGAGAGGACTCTTCATGGTTCAGCTCTCCGTGAGGACGTCGGCGGGAGCCGGGCGCGGGACGCGGCCGGCTGTTTCGGCGAGGAGCGCGCGGTAGCGCGCCGCTTCCTGGTCGTGGCGGAAGCCGCGGAGGATCGTGCCCCGGAGCCGTTCGCCCATCGTGCGCAGCTTCCCGTCCGGGAGCGTCGCGAACGCGGCGAGCGCACGCCGGCACTCGTGGAGGTCGCCGGGCGGAAACGTGAGCCCGGCCTCGACGCTCTCGAGGAGGTCGGCCATCCCGCCCGCCGTCGAGGCGACGGCGGGGACGCCGAGCGCCCCGGCCTCGAGGAGGACGTTCGGGAGGCCGTCGTAGAGCGACGGGACGACGACGCCGTCGCAGGCGGCGTACCAGGGGAGGAGCTCGAAGCGGTCGACGAACGGGACGTGCGTGAACGGCACCGTCGACTCGATCGACGCGAGATGCGCGAGCATCTCCGGCTCGGCCTCGCCGACGACCAGGAGGTGGAGCTTCCCTTCGACTCCCGCGCGCCGGAGGGCGTCGAGGAGGAAGGCGCCCCCCTTCTTCCGTTTCAGGTGCCCGAACATCCCGAGGACCCGCCGTCCCTCTCCGACGTGCTCCGCCCTCCAGCGCACCGCGCGGTCGAGGTCGTGCGGTGCGAGCGACCACTCCGCCGGGTCGATGCCGTTCGGGACGTACCGGACGTCCGCGGCGGGGAAGAGCGCGGCGACCTTTCGCTGGTGGTCGCGCGAGACGGTGGCGACCGCGGCCGAGCGCCCGAGCGCGTCGCGGAGAGCCCAGCCGCGCCGGAGCGAGAAGAGCCCGGTGTCGAAGTCGTTCCCGCGCAGGAGCGTCACGAGCGGGACGCCCAGCCAGGCCGCGAAGGCGGGCGCGGCGAGGACGGGAGCGGCGCCTCCGAACGCGACGACGTGACTCGGGCGGTGCGGCAGACGGGCGACCTCGTTCCAGAGGAGCTGCGTCGCGTGCGCGGGATCCTCGTCGGCGGGAGCCGCGAGGAGGAGGCCGCGCTCCTGCCGCTCGACGAGCGGGCGCACGGCGCGCCGGCCGAGGTGCGCGACGTCGACGTCGAGACCGGCCGCGCGGAGCGACCTCACGATCCGGTCGCACGACTGCGCCATCCCCCCGCGGTCGGGCGGGTAGTTCTCGGTCAGGACGAGCGGCCGCACGTCAGCTGTCCCCGAAGCCCGCCCCGCCTTCGTCGGTCTCGGCCTCCGGGACCCCCTCGTCGTCGAACGAGCGGGTGTCGTAGCCGTCGTAGTAATGGCTGTGGCGGGAGCCGGTATAGAGAGGGGCGTAGCCGGCCGTGTAGAAGCGGTGCCGCGCGCCGTAGGTCCACTCGTCGTCGAGCGCCTCCTCCCCGGTCGCGTTCTGCCCCTCCCGCGGCTGCTGCTCCGCGCGCGCGTGGCAGTCGAGGCACTGCGTGAAGCCGCTCGCGGGGGAGAGGTGCCGCGTGCAGGCCGTCCGGCCGCACTCCGAGCAGGCTCCCGCGGGCGCGCCGTCGCAGTCCCGGAGCGTGAAGAACCCGCCCTTGCACTCGCAGCCGCTCACGACGCGCTCCCCGCCGCGTCCGCCGGGCGGGCGCGCCGGTAGCCCTCGGCGATCGCGTCGAAGACCGCCCCCGGGTCGATCGGGTCGAGCGACTTCGTCTTCACCCTCTTCTCGACGTGGAGCGAAGTCCGCTTCTCGCCGTCCTTCACCTTCACCTTCTCCCCCTCGTCGGCCGGCATCGCCGCCACCGCGTACTCCTTCTTCGGGAGCGCCACGTCGACGGCGATCGTCGTCAGCTTGCGGTGCTTCGTCTTCGTCTTGATCTTCCCGCGGGCCGTCCGCTTCGTCCTCTCGCTCGCGACGACGTCGTCGGTGACCGTCCACTGGAGGACGCTCCCGTCGGCGAGCCGCGCCCCCCCGCCGAACCACGGGTCCACGTACGTCGTGTCGACGACCTTGCGGTAGCCGGGGACGACGTACGGCTTCCCGGTGCCGGTCTTCTTTTCCTTCGCCGTTGGGGGCGAGAGGTCGAGGCGCACGTTCATCGTGGCGCCCGGCTCCATGTCCTCCCGGAGGACGGCGAAGAGCGGCATCGCGACCTGCCGGAAGTTGTTCGAGAGGTCGAGCTTCTTCATCTTCAGGACCGTGACGAGGAGCGCGATCCCCGCGCCGAGGGCCGCGAGCGGGAGCGGCAGGAGGTAGACGGAGACGTTCGCCGAGACGATCAGGAGGACGAACGCGAGGACGAAGAGGGCTCCCGTCGTGCAGCCCATCGGCGTCCGCGCCTTGTCGCTCAGCCGGTCGTACTCGGCGATCGGCTTCAGCAGCGCGACGAGCGCGCCCGGCTCGTACTCGCCGGCGAGCTGCTTCGTCTCGAGCAGCCGTCGCTGCTTAGGCGACAGCGACCTTCGGGCCTTCAGCGCTTCGAACATCCGGTTCCTCCTCGGTCGGGCGGGGAGCGGAAGAGGCCGCGGCGGAGGGCCGCAGCGCGCGGTAGACGTCCTTCAGGAGCGCGACGGAGCGGTCCCAGCCGAAGTCGCGCGCGGCGCGTGCGCGGGCAGCCTCCGCCATCCGCTCCCTCTCCTCGGGGAGGTGGAGGAGGAGGCGGATCGTCCGCGCGAGGTCGGCCGGCCGGTCGGGAGGGACGAGCCGCCCCTCGACGCCGTCCGTCACGATCTCGCGGACGGGCGGCAGGTCGGACGCGACGACGGGGACGCCCGCCGCGAGCGACTCGAGGACCTTCAGCGGGGCGCACCCCTGGACGACGTTCCGCTCCGTGGCCCGAAGCGGCGCGACGGAGAGGAGCGCGTTCGCGAGCCAGGGCTCGAGCTCGGTCGTCGGGAGCTCCCACCGCCAGAGGACCCGCTCGCCGAGGCCGAGCTTCTCCGCGAGCTTCTCCGCGGCGCGGGCCGGCCGCGACCGCGCCGACCCGCAGACGACGAGGCGCAGCTCCGAAAGGTCGGCGAGGCGGGCGAAGGCGCGGAGGAGCGTGTCGACGCCCTGCCACGGCTGGAGCGCGCCGAAGTAGATCAGGTACGCGTCGGGCGCCTCGAACGGGCGGGGCCGCGTCGGGACCGGGTCGGCCCCGTTCGGGACGACGGCGACCTTCGCCGCCGGGACGCCTTCCGAGACGAGGAAGTCGCGCGTCGTCCGCGACGGCGTGACGACGCGGTCGGCGGCGTCGAGGCAGAAGCGCTCAGAGGCACGGACCTTCTCGAGCGTCCGCGGCGCGATGGCGGGATATGTGTACGGCAGCTCGACGGAGGGGAGCGCGTTCACCTCGAAGACCGTGGCGTACCGCCGCTCCCGTTCCAGGATCGGGACGCCCGACCACGGGTCGCGGAAGTGGGCGACCTCGAGCGTGTCGCCCGCCTCGTCGAGGAGGCGCGAGAGGTGCGCGCCGAACGCGACGGCCCGCTCCAGGAAGTTCTCGACCGGGACGGAGTAGCGGACGATCTCGACGTCTCCCTCGACCTGGTGCGCCGGGAGCCGCTCGTCGCCGAGGACATAGAGCAGGCCTCCGTCGTACTCCGTAAAGAGCGCCGGCGCGAACCGGGCGATGTGCGTCGACGCCCCCTTCCGGGTCGGGAAGCGGTCGAACGCCGCGTAGAGCGCGCGCGGTCGGCGGAGGAGAGTCATCGGAATGTGGTGCGGAGGATAGGGACCGGCGAGCCCTTCGCGCAAGATTTCGACGAGCGGGGCGGTGCGGCCGGTCCGGGAGGGGTCCCTCGCGGAGCCGCGAGGGACCCGGTCCCGGAGACGGACGGGCTAGAACGAGCCCGAGAGGGAGAGGACCGCGCCGCGACCCGGCGCGAGGACGTTGTTCTCGTCGGCCGAGTCGGCGTAGCGCGCGTCGAGGACGTTCCGGCTCGAGACGGTGATCGTGAGGAGGTCGGAGAGGCGGTATCCCGCGGCGAGGTCGAGCCGGGCGTGCCCGGCCACGACGACCTCGCTCGCGCCGGGCCGCTCGTCGCGCGCCATCGCGGCGAGCCGCGCCCGCCAGAAGAAGCCGGCGAACGGCTCGTGGTCGACGATCAGCTGCGCCGTCGGCGGGAGGACGTCGGCGGCCCAGGTGTCGTCGTCGAGGATGCGTCCCTGGGAGAGCGAGCCGAGCAGCCGGACGACGAGGCGCGGAGTGATCCTCACGTCGGCCTCCAGCTCCGCTCCCGCGATCTCGGTCTCGCCGCGGTTCCGGAACCCGTAGTCGGCGCCGGCGCGGTAGCGCTCGACGAGGTCCTCGATCCGGTAGACGTAGCCGGAGACGCCGAAACCGAAGGCGCCCCGGCGTCCCCGAAGCGAGAGGTCGAGCTGGTTCGAGGTCTCGGCGGAGAGGTCGGGGTTGCCGACGACGAACCCACGGCCGGAGACACCCCGGAAGTACCGGTCGGAGAGCGTCGGGTCGCGGAAGCCGCGCGCGTACTGCGCGGAGAGCTTCCACTCGGGAGCCAGCGCCCAGGTGAGCGTCGCGAATCCGGAGAGCGCCCCGTCGGAGGTCGAGCGGTCTCCGAAGTACCCGCCCGCGTTCTCCGTCCTCACGTGGTCGCCGCGAAGGCCGGCCGTCAGCGTCAGGCGATCCCCCGCGAGCGGGAGGTCCCCTTCCACGAAGGCGCCGAAGTCGGTGCGCGAGGCGTCCGCGACGGCGACCTCGAACGTCGAGTCCGTCGGATTCCCGCCGACGTCGTAGTCGTTCGTCACGTTCCGGGCCTCGAGGCCCGTCCGGCCGTTCACGTCGACGCCGACGCGGAGCCCTGCCGGCCCGAGCGAGCGGCGGCCGAGGAGGCGGACGGAGAAGTCGTCGGCGTCGACCTCGGAGATGGAGTCGCGGAGCGTCGCCGTCGCGGTCGGCCGGCGCTGGCGGTTCGTCGAGATCCCGTAGGAGCCGTAGAACGCGCGCAGCTCGACGGAGGTGAAGCCGGCGACGTCGGGCGCGTCGAGGCCGAGCGAGAAGCGGCGCGAGTCTTCCCACGGGTAGAACGTCCGCGTCGTCGGGAGGTCGGCCTGCGGCTTTCCCATGTCGCGCACCGCGTCGAGCTGGAAGCCGGCGAAAAGGCGCGCCTTCCCGAGAGGGATCGCGCCGCGGACGAGGAAGCCGCGGTCCCTCACCGCGGAGTTGTCCTGCTCGCCGGCGGGCGAGTCGTAGTCGCCCGCGCTCCGCTGGTAGAGGTGGACGAGGAAGGCGGCCGGGCCGAGAGGGACATTGAGACCGACGCCGGCGGAGGCCTCGGGGCTCCCCCCGACGCCGCCGCCGAGCTGGTAGCGGGCGCGGAAGACGCCCGGCTCGGGAAGCGGCGTCCGGGCGTGGACGATCCCGCCGAGGGCATCGGAGCCGTAGGCCACGGAGCCGGGGCCGCGGACGACCTCGACCGACTCGAGCGCGAACGGATTGAGGTACGACGCGGAGGCGCCGGCGCGCCGCTCGGCGGAGACGCGGCCGTCGTCGACCATCACGAGCGTTCGGCCGCGGGCGAGGCCCCGGATGACCGGCACGGCGCTCGCCGACTCGTCGCTCTTCGAGATGCCGGGGAGCGTCTCGATGGCTTCCACGAGGCGGTTCGGCCGCCGCTCCTCGAGCTCCCGCTTCGAGACGAGCGAGACCGGGTTCGCGGGAGGGGCGAGGAGCGAGGCGGCGGCGCCCGCGGAGACGAGGACCTCGGTGCTGCGGGCCGCGGGGAGGACGAGGTCGCGGACCCCGTCGCCGCTCGCTCGCGTCTCGACGCGGACGATCCCGAGCCAGGCGCCGGTCGGCGAGAAGACGCCGACCTCGAACGGGAGCGCCGGCTCGGCCTCGAGCGTCAGCTCGCCCTCCGGCCCCGCGGCGACGGAGCCGGCGCGGCCGAGGATCGAGACGCGCGCCCCCGGGACGGCGCGGCCGTTCTCGTCGACGACGCGGTAACGCGCCGCCTCGAGCCGGGGGGCGGCGAGAAGGGCGAGGAGGGCGAGCGGTGCGAGAAGCGCGGCGCGGAGGAGACGCATCGTCGCGCCGGAGAGTACGGGGGCGGGACAGGGGCGGCAAGGCGCCCCGCGGGCCGGGCGACGTGCGGCCGCGCGCCACCGCCGCCGCCCGTGGCCGATCCCCCCTCAGCCCTCCCGCGATTCCCCTCCCACCGCCCACTCGCGGTACGCCCGCAGTCGCGCGGCGACGTGCCCCGGCACGAGGACGAGGTGGTTGCCGAGGGGGCGTTCGAGGAGCTCGGCGACGGCGTCGGGCTCGAGGAGGACGTCGAGCTGCGTGCGGCAGAGATCCTCGCGGCGGGGCGTCGGGAGCGCCTCGCCCTCGGCGAGGAAGACCGACTCGAGGCGGCGGCCGCCGAGGCGCAGGAGGGTGACGGGCCCGGGCGGGAGCTCTCCGGCGAGCGCGACGCCGAGGCCCGACTCGAAGTGGGAGCGGAGGTCCCAGCCGGAGGTGAGGGCGCGGGGGACGGTGCAGTGGGCGAGGCGGAGGCGGCCGGTCACGGCGTCGGCGTCGGAGGGGTTCGCCATCCAGGAGGCGGTGCCGAGAAGCTCCTTCACCCAGAGCATCGCGACGGCCGTCGCGAGGTCCCCCTCGCAGGCGGCGACGGTGCCGGAGTCGTTGAGGGCGGAGAGGGCGAGGCAGCCGGAGGTTCCTCGCTCGGTGACGAGGTCGAAGCAGCGGACGGCGACGGCGTCGAGCCGCTCGCGCGCGGCGAGGTCCGCGAGCGCCGGGAGGACGCTCGCGGCGGTCTTCACGCCCGCCTCGTCGGTCTCGCGGACGGAGGCCGGCCCGGAGGTGTAGGAGGCGGCGAGGCCGGCGGCCGCCTCGTCGGGCGGGCGGAGCGGGGCTTCGAGGAGGGGAGCGAGGTCGGCCGGGACGACCTCGGGGCCCCACGTCTCGCGGACGGCTGCGGCAGCGGGGACGCTTGCCACGAGCCAGTCCGACGGCGTCCCGACGAGGCCGATCCGGGCCCGGTGGAGCTGCTTCCGCACCCGCAGGTCCTCGAGGGCGGCCGCGAGGCGAACGAGGCCGGGCCCGTCGTCGGGGCCGTGCAGCGGGACGATCCGGCCGCGACCGCCGTCCTGCCTCACGCGCGCGAGCGCCTCCAGGGCGGCCGGGAGGGAGTTGTGGGCCGGGAGGGTGACGAGGAGGAGCGGCTCGCCGGGCGCGGCCGCCTGCCGGGCTTCGCGGAGGCGGAGAACGGCGGCCTCGGTGCCTCCCGTCCCGACGACGATCGCGAGGGGGCCGGCGCCGGAGGCCGCTTCCGGCCCCGTCTCGCGGCCCCCGAGGCCGACGAGGGCCCCGAGGTACGGCTCGAGCGCGCGCCGGAGCGCCGCGGCGTCGTGAAGAGGCGAGGCGACGGGAACGAAGTCGAACGGCCGGGCGTCCATCCAGGGGCCTCCCGCGGCCTCGGGGCGTCCGCCCGGGCCGGAGGGCGATCGTACCGGGAACGGAACCCGCTCCGCTGCGCTATTCTCCGCCCCCGATGCGCTGGTCCAACTACTTCCTCTCCACCCTCCGCGAGGCCCCCGGCGATGCCGAGGTCGTCTCCCACAAGCTCCTCGCCCGCGCGGGGATGCTCCTGAAGGCCGCCGCCGGCATCTATTCCTTCACGCCGCTCGGCTTCCGGTCGCTCAAGAAGATGACCGAGATCGTCCGGGAGGAGATGAACCGGACCGGCGCGCTCGAGGTGGAGCTCCCGATCGCGCAGCCGAAGGAGCTCTGGGTGGAGTCGGGGCGGTGGGACCGCTACATGAACGACGGCATCCTCTTCCACCTCGAGGACCGCAAGGCGACCGAGTTCGCCCTCGCGCCGACGGCCGAGGAGGCGGTGACCGACATGGTCCGCCGGTCGGTCACGTCGTGGCGGCAGCTGCCGTTCAACCTCTACCAGATCCGCACGAAGTTCCGCGACGAGATCCGTCCGCGCTTCGGACTGATGCGCGGTCGCGAGTTCCTGATGAAGGACGCCTACTCCTTCGACGTCGACCCGAAGGGGCTCGACGCCCACTACCGGAAGATGGACGCCGCCTACCGCGCGATCTTCGAGCGCTGCGGCCTCGAGTACGCGCTCGTCCAGGCCGACTCGGGCGCCATCGGCGGCTCCGCGTCCGAGGAGTTCATGGTCGTCGCCGACACTGGCGAGGACGCGCTCGTCTTCTCCGAGGACGGCAAGTACGGCGCGAACGTCGAGAAGGCCGTCACGGCGCCGCTCCCCGAGCCCTGGGCGAACGAGGAGGAGAAGCCGTTCGGCCGGGCCGACTCCCCGACGCCGGGGATCGTCTCGACCGAGGGGCAGGCGAAGCACCTCGGGACGACGGAAGACCGGATCACGAACACGATGCTCTACGAGGCGATCCGCGCCGACGACAGCTCGTTCGTCTGCGCGATCGTCATCCGGGGCGACCTGACGATCAACGAGGTGAAGCTCCCGAAGGCGCTCGGCGTCGCGCACGTCCGCCTCGTCCCCGAGGAGTGGCTCCCCGAGATCGCCGGCTGCAAGCCGGGCTTCATCGGCCCGATCGGCCTGAAGCCGCGCAAGGGGCAGGACGAGGTCCCCGTCTACGTCGATCGCTCCATGGAGAATGCCCGGAACGTCTTCTGCGGAGCGAACGAGGACGGCACCCACCACTCCAACCTCTCCGTCCCGCGCGACCTGAAGGTGGCCGGGGTGATCGAGGTGGCGACGGCGCGCGACGGCGACCCGTCGCCGACCGGCGCCGGGGTCCTGCGGATCAAGCGCGGCATCGAGGTGGGGCACATCTTCAAGCTCGGGACGAAGTACTCCGAGGCGATGAAGTGCGAGGTGGCCGACCCGCAGCAGAAGATGGTCCCGCTCCAGATGGGCTGCTACGGCCTCGGCGTCGGCCGGACGGTCGCCGCCGCCGTCGAGCAGAACCACGACGACGACGGGATCATCTGGCCCGTCCCGCTCGCGCCGTTCCAGGTCGCCCTCCTCTCGCTCCAGCGCGACAAGGAGGTCCTGGAGGCCGCCGAGAAGATCTACGCGGAGCTGACCGAGGCGGGCGTCGAGGTCTTCTGGGACGACCGCGACGAACGCCCGGGCGTGAAGTTCAAGGACGCCGACCTGATCGGCTTTCCCGTCCGCGTCGTGGTCGGCGGCAAGGCGCTCGCGAAGGGGGTCGTCGAGGTCTCGACGCGCCGCGAGAAGAAGGCCGAGGGCGTGCCCCCCGCGAAGCTCCTCGAGGTCGTGAAGGCGACGCTCGCGGCGGGGGCGAAGACGCTGGCGCTCTGAGGCGGGAGGGGCGCGGCGGGCCCGCGCCCCTCCCGCGCCGCGGTTACGCGGCCGGTCCCCTCCAGCCGGCGGTTCGCTCGAGAGCCGAGGCGAGAGCGGCCTGCCGGCGCAGGATGGCCGTGAGCTTCGGCTCGTCGAGCCTGGCGGGCGGCACGGCGACGTACGTCAGCCGCCCCTCCTGCGCCCAGACCGGGCCGGCGACGCCGGGGCCGTCGAAGAACGCCGTGACCGCGGCGCGGGTCGGGGCGTCGAGCCAGCCCTCGCGCACCGGCACACCGTCCTGCCAGACGGCGAAGCGCGCGTCGAAATCGGGGTCGCCGGTCTCCAGCGCGCGGGCGCCGGGGCGCTTCCGGGGCCCTCCCGGGACGATCTCCACCCCGTGCATCTCCCAGCGGCTGCCGGAGAGCGGCGTCTCGAGGACGACGAGGTTGCCACGGGGTCCGCGGTAGTGGCTGCCGGCGATGCCGCTCCGCAGCTCGCGCCGGACCTCGAAGCGGCGTCCTTCGCAGACGGCCCCGAACGAAGCCTCGAGCGGGCTGCGGCCAGGAGCGACCGGCGCGCCCATCGATGCGGCCAGGGCGGCGAACCGCTCGCGCGCCCTCCGGTGGGCCAGGGGGCGGGCGAAGACCATCGCGAGGAAGGCGAGGGCGAAGCACACCAGAACGGCCTGCACCGCGAGAGGCGCGGCGAGGAAGCCGCCGACGAGGTCCTGCATTCCGGGACAGTATCCGAAACCGTCGAGAACCAGCGGCCAGGGCTGTCGTCCACGCTCTGCGCTCCGGGACGGAGGGATCTCGGCCGTCCCGACGCTCCCGTTAACCGCCGGGCGGCGCGTCCGTATTACCTGCCGTGCCGGACACGACGGGACGGGGCGCGCCCCGGAGGGCGCGACGGGCGTTCGTATGCGCGGGGCTCCTCGCCCTCGCGGCGGCCGCGGGCTGCCGGGGGCGCGACCTCGCGCCGACGCCCGAGTCGCGCTGGATAGAAGCGCGGGCCGTCCCGCTCCGGGGGATCGACCCCGCAGAGGCGTCGCTCGACGACCTCGAGCCGCTCCGCGCCGCGATCGGCGACGCCCGGCTCGTCCTCCTCGGCGAGCAGACGCACGGCGAGGGCTCCACGTTCCTCGCGAAGACGCGGCTCGTCCGCTTCCTCCACGAGCGGATGGGGTTCGACGTCCTCGCGATGGAGAGCGGGCTCTTCGCGTGCGAGCGGGCGGGCGACGCGATCCTCCGCGGCGCGCCGGCGCGCGAGGCGGTGCGCGGCTCGGTCTTCGAGGTCTGGGCCGAGAGCGAGGAGTTCCGGCCGATGGTCGAGCACCTCGGCGCCTCTGCGCGGACGCGCGCCCCGCTCGAGCTGACGGGCTTCGACATGCAGCTGACCGGCCGGATCAGCCGGGAGGAGCTCTCCCCGGCCCTCCGGGCCGCGGCGGGGCTCGCGCCGGGCGAGCTCGAGGCCTTCTTCGGGCCGCTCGGGAAGCTCCTCGAGAGCCCGGCGAAGGGGTTCCGGAAGGCGCCCGCAAAGGAGCGGGAGGCGTTCGCCGCCGCGGCGGCGGAGCTCGAGCGGCGCCTCGCCGCGCGGGCCGACGCGGAGGGGGCGTTCCTCGCGCAGGTCGTGAGGAGCACCGCGGTCGACGCCCGCTTCCTCTGGGACGTCGACTTCGAGAAGCCGGCTCCCGAGGTGATGAACCGCCGCGACGCGCAGATGGCCGAGAACCTGCTGTGGCTGATGTCGGAGCGCTACCGGGGACGGAAGGTCGTCGCCTGGGCCGCGACGTCGCACGCCTCCCGCCGGCGCGACCTCGTCGAGCGCCCGTTCCCGGACCCGGAGATGGTGCCGATGGGCCAGCGCCTGCGGGACGAGCTCGGAGAGGGCGCCTACGTCGTCGCCTTCACGTCGGGGGCGGGGCGCGTCGGGTCGGTCTTCTCCTCGCCCTGGGACCTCGCGCCGCCGCGCCGCGGAAGCTTCGAGGACCACGCCGAGCGAACGGGCCTGCCGGCGCTCTTCCTGGATCTCCGCCGAAACGCGCCGGGGAGCTGGCTCGAGCTCCCGGTGAAGGCCCGGCCGATGGGCCAGGCGACGATGACCGCGCCGTGGCCCCGGCTCTTCGACGCATTCGTGTTCCTGAGGACGGCGGCGCCGAGCCGGCGGGTCGAGGAGGAGTAGATGGAGAGCGTCGTGACGACGTGCGGCCTGACCTACCGCTACGGGGAGACGGCCGTCGTCTCGGGCGTCGACCTCGCCGTACCGCGCGGGAGCGTCTACGGCTTCGTCGGGCCGAACGGGGCGGGGAAGACGACGACGATCAAGCTCCTCCTCGGCCTCCTGACGCCCTCGGGAGGGTCGGTCGAGCTCCTCGGCGAGCCGGTGAACGGCCGGCGGTCGGCCGCCCTCGCGCGCGTCGGGGCGCTCGTCGAGTCGCCGGCGCTCTATCCCCACCTGACGGCCGAGGAGAACCTGCGGCTCGACCAGCTCGCTCGCGGGGTCCCGCGCGCGAACGTGGAGCGGGCGCTCGCGGCGGTCGGCCTCGCGGGCGAGGGGAAGAAGCTCGTCCGCCGCTTCTCGCTCGGGATGAAGCAGCGGCTCGGCCTCGCGCTCGCGCTCCTCCACGCCCCGAGCCTCCTCGTCCTCGACGAGCCGTCGAACGGGCTCGACCCGGCGGGGGTCCGCGAGCTCCGCGAGACGATCCGACGGCTCGCCGCCGAGGAGGGAATCACCGTCCTCGTCTCGAGCCACATCCTCGCGGAGCTCGAGTCGGTCGCGACGTGGATCGGCGTCCTCGCGCGCGGTCGGCTCCGGTTCCAGGGGCCGCTCGAGGAGCTGAAGGGGACGCAGCCGGGCGTCCTCGGCGTCCGCGTGGACGACCCGGCGCGGGCGCAGGCGCTCCTCCGGCGGGTGGATCTCTCCGCGACGCTCCGGCCCGACGGGCTCCTCGCGGTGGGCGTGGCCGGCCGCGAGGGGATCGCCCGGGTGAACACTCTCCTCGTCGGGGAGGGGCTCGCGGTCTCCCACCTCGCCCTCGAGGAGGCGAGCCTCGAGCGCGCCTTCCTCGCGCTCGTGGCGGGCGTCCCGGAAGGAGCCGCCGCGTGAGGGGCCTCGCCGTCGCCGTCCGGATCGAGCTCCTGAAGCTGAAGCGGACCCTCGCGCTCGCGACCTGCTTCGTCGCGCCCCTCGTCGTCGTCGCGTTGCAGGTGGCGATCTGGCTCCGGATGAAGGAGGGGTTCGGAGCGGACGTCGAGCCCTGGCTCGCGTTCCACAAGAACGCGCTCTCGATGTGGGGGGTCTTCATGCTCCCCCTCGCGACGGCGCTCGTCGTCGCTCTCGTCTCCCACGCCGAGCACGCGAACCAGGGGTGGCTGCGCCTCGGCGTCCTCCCGCTGCCGCGCTGGGTCGTGCCGGCGGCGAAGGCGCTCGTCGCGACGGGGCTCCTCCTCCTCGCCACGGGCGTCCTCGTCCTCGGGTGCCTCGGGGGTGCGGTCCTCGCCGACGCCCTCCACCCGAAGATCGCCCTCGAGACGGCGGCTCCGGTCGCGACGATGCTCGGACGGACGGCCCGCGTCTTCGGCGCCGCGCTCCTCGTCCTCGCGATCCAGAACGCCGTCAGCCTCCGCTTCCCGTCGATCGTCGTCTCGCTCGGCACCGGCGTCGCGGGGACGTTCCTCGCCCTCTTCGCGTCCGGCTCGAGGCTGGGGCCGTACTACCCGTGGCTCATGCCGCTCCACGCGCTCCACGGGAAGGAGGAGGCCGTGGTCCTGTCCGTCGCGCTCGGCGCGGCGGGAGGGCTCGTCCTCCTCGCGCTCACGGTCGCGCTCGCGGCGCGGCGCGACCCGGGCCTGAAAGGCTGAGGAGGAGCGGCCTCCGTCGTCGACCTGAGGTCAGTCCGGGGGGCGCGAGACCTGGAACTTCGCGATCTCTCCGGGGAGCGTCGCCGGGAACTCCCAGAGCGCCTGGTTGTTGACGAGGAAGATGAGGACCTTCATCGACTTCATCGACTCCGGGTCGCGCAGGAGGTCCTTGAAGGGGGCGAGCGACCCGCCCGAGGCGTGGAGGTCGCGGATCGGCATGTTGAGGCGGGCGGCGAGGCCCCCTTCCAGTCCGTTGTTGTAGCTGTCCCCGGCGAGCGCGATGGGCGAGTCTTCGGACGCGAGCGGGGTTTCGCCGAGGGGCGCGGCGAACTCGACGTTCGCCGTCAGGAACGGCTTCACCCGCCGGGCCTGCTCCGGCGTGAGCGCCCCGAACGCCGCGGAGACCGACGTGAGATCGCGCCGTTCGGTCCAGGTCCGGAAGCGGCGGGGAGCGGCGAGCGACTTCCGGACCTCGGGGTAGCGCCGGAGCCGCCGGACGATCTCCTCCAGGGCGATCTTCTGCGCCTCCCAGGCCCAGTGCGGGTCGGCGTGCTGGTAGAGCGACGGCGCGCCCGGGCGTGTGCGCGCCTCGAGGAAGAGCGGGAGGAGGTCGACGACCTCGACGTTCCGCTCGAGGAGCTCGAAGATCGCCCGCCTCATCTGCGGGGCGACGATGCGGTCGGCCGGCGCCGCCGCGACGAACGCCTCGGGGTAGACCTCCGTCATCTTCGGCACGGGAACGAAGATGAAGTCGATGCCGCGGGAGGCGAGCCAGCGCGAGATGGCCTCGATCGAGGAGACGAAGGCGGTGCGGGTGAGGAACTCCGACGTCGAGACCGGGGCGTTCGCGACGTACCTCACGTAGCTCGACGGCCACGCCTCGAACCGCGGCGGCTCGCCGAGCGACTCGAGGACCTCGTAGCGCGACTCCGTGTAGCCCTTCGAATCCGGGTTGTTCGGCTTCGCCGCCGCGACCCGCTCGCGGAGCGAGGCGCGGAACGGCTCGACCGACGCGCTCCAGGCGTCCCACGATCCGGCCCCCGACGCCGCGAGCTGGCCGAGGAGGAGCCGGCGCGCGGCGGCGATGCTCTCCGCGCGCGAGGGAGCGGTCGCGGCCGGGGGGCGCGCCGAGCGCGCCTTTCGGGGAGCGGCGGGCGGGGTCGCTGCGTCCGCCGCGGTAGGTGCGGCGAGGAGGAGGCCGAGGACGAGACCGGGGGCGAGGCGGGGCCAGGACTTCATCGGATCTCCCAATCGAGGACGTAGTACGGGATGCGCTCGAAGTCGTCGAGGTCGTCGACGCGCCGGATCGAGCGGACGGCGGACGGCGCGGCCTTGAACGGGACGAGCCGCACCTTCACGAGCGTCCCCGGCTCGAAGCGGGCGGGGGTGAGCCACTCGTTGTCCTTCATGGCGAGGAAGACCGCGATCGCGTGCGTGTCGGAGAAGGTGCCCGACTCGACGCGGAGGACCTC
>ERZ795054.1735-NODE-1735-length-19567-cov-8.154777_pt1 | contig 19567 bp, 14 predicted proteins | sample MGYA00375138_ERZ795054 | MGnify/ENA primary metagenome ERZ795054 (study PRJEB30183, sample SAMN05720215) | anaerobic digester metagenome | isolation source: active sludge of municipal wastewater-treating anaerobic digesters | place: USA | collected 2014-12-23 ... | reverse complement strand
GGCGCAAGGTATTGCAAAACCGTGACAAAACCGGATTAAGCTTGCAGGATGCTGAAGTTCCATGGCGCAGCCAAAATCCTCGACCGACTTTATTGGCAAACCGCCCGCTTTCGCGTGGCGCGCAGCCCTGATTCTGCTTCCGGTCGTCGTTCTCGCTATGACAGGCGTCCTCTTTCTTCAACGGGATGCGGCGTTCGGGTTGGCCGAGGCTCGCCGTCAGTCGGAGGAACTCCTGAACGAACTCAAGTCGCTGGTGCGCATTCCCTTGGAACTCCATGTCCAAACCAATCCGGTCCCGAGTTTTCTTCTGTTGATCGCGACCAATTCTGTCCCATTCGAACTCGATTCGGAGGCAAAATCCGGGCCATCGGATGACTGGATGTTCAAGTTCGAACAACAACATGGTCTGTCCTTGCGGGTGCATCTTCGTCACGGCGCCCTGCGATATCCCCCTTTCTACGATCCGGTTCCGCACCCCAGAGCTCTGCCATGGCAAGTCCTTTCCGGAGACCAACGACAACAATGGCTTTCGATGGAAGCTGTCGATCAGGAGACCGCGGATACCGATGCCCGGATCGATGCGTGCCGCCGATTCCTGGCCCAGGATCCGCCCCAGCCTTTTGCCGCGCTTGCTCAAGAGCGGCTTGCTCAGCTCCTGCTCAGTAGCCCGGACAGCCGGATCGAGGCCTGTTCATTACTCGATACCTTGGCAGCTTCAACGAACAAAGTGCGAACCGAAAGCGGTCTGCCCCTCGAGACTCTGGCGAGGTTCAGGCTCTTGCATCTGGGACTAAACTCCCCGGGCTCGCCTGTTCAGGACCGGGTCCCGCTGGATTTTTTGGCGCAGGTCATTGCGGAGCCATCCGCCTTGACTCCAGTCATCATCGAGGAAATTTCGCGCGCCATTTCCAATAACAGTCAAGGGCCATCGGAACTTAAGCTCTTGGAGGACTGGCACCGAGTGTGGAGAGGCCACGAGCAAGCCCGCTGGCTGAACGACGCCCTGGGAACGCGCTCCATGGCCTGGCTGAAGCGGGAGCAGGAGTGGTTGGCCTATCGCCTGCGGCGCGGGGCCGGAGAACTCGTGGTTGGCGTGCCGACGGACACCCTTCAAAAGACAGCTCATACTCTGAGCCAGCAACTGGGGTCCCGCGCCAATGTGTGGGAAGCCGATCTTGCTTTTGCGGGACGATCGTTTCTCATTCCAACCCAAGCGGCCCCTTCATCGGTCACTGCGAGCCCAATCCGTCAAAGCTGGAGTGTTGATCTGGACGATGCAACGTCCTCATCGCCCTTGGTGAGTTTGGGGGTGAGGCTCGCGCATCCCGAGGCCTATTTTGCGCAATACCGCCAGCGCCGACTTTGGTTTGCCTGGCTGATTGGAATCTCGGCCATTGGCGCCATCGTGGGGCTGTGGTCGACCTGGCAGGCCTTCCAACGCCAAGTCCGTCTTGCGGCCATGAAAAGCGACTTCGTCTCGAGCGTATCGCACGAGCTCCGTGCCCCGCTGGCCGCCATTCAACTGCTCGTCGATAGCCTCGAACGCGGTGTCATTCAGGACGAATCCCGTCGCAAGCAATACCATGGCCTGATCGGACGCGAGTGCCGGCGTTTGGCGACTTTGATCGGGAACGTGTTGGATTTTTCCCGGATCGAACGTCATCGCCTGAACTTTGAATTCGAGCCGACGGACGTGTTGCTGCTGGTCAAAGACACCGTGGCGGTGCTCACTCCCCACGCTGAGGAACTTCAAATCCAATTGAACCTCAAAACCGGCGAATCCGCGATATCCGATCGGCGCGTGGAAGCGATCTGCGATGGCAAGGCCATCCAGCAAGCGTTGGTTAACCTGATCGACAACGCCCTCAAACACTCGCCGGCCCAAGGAACCGTCACGGTTGGAATGGGGATTGGAGATGTTGCCATTGGGCCGATGGCCGAGGCAGGGGGATGTATGCGCACCGAGGCGAACCAGGAGGCATCAAGCGGTCCGGCTCGGCTCGCTGAGGCCAGCTCGCCCTACCCGACGAACAAGGCGGATCATTGGCTTCGACTCTGGGTGGATGACGAAGGGCCGGGAATTCCCGCCGAAGATCACGATCGAATCTTCGAGCCGTTCTTCCGGCGCGGATCCGAGTTGCGGCGGGAGACCCAAGGCATCGGGATTGGTCTCAGCATCGTCAAACATATCGTAGAAGCGCACCACGGCAGAATCCAAGTGCAAAGCCGGCCCGGCCCGGGCGCCCGCTTCGTCATTGAACTGCCCGTCCAACCGCCCCGCGAACCCAACCGAAACTGAAGATATCTCATGTTACCCGATCATCACTCCCACCCGTCGGATCCTCCGTCTGATCAGAACCAATCGGTCATCCGATCCCAACCCGCCGCGCGCCTATTGGTCATCGAGGATGAACTGGCGATGCGGATCGGCCTCCAGGATCGTCTCGAGGCCGAGGGTTATCGTGTGTTGATGGCGGTGAACGGTGAAGAAGGCCTGGAACGGGCCCTCGACGAGAAACCGGATCTGATTTTGTTGGACATCATGCTGCCGCGTCTGGATGGCTTTGCGGTATGCGCCGAGCTGCGCCGGCTCGCGTTCTCGACTCCCATCCTGATGCTCACGGCCAAGGGTCAAGTCGATGATCGCGTGCACGGGTTGGATTGCGGGGCCGACGACTACCTGGTCAAGCCCTTTAACGCGCGCGAACTCCTGGCCCGCATCCGCGCCCTGCTCCGTCGCCAGCAATCCGGCCAGTCGGCAATCACCGTTTTGCAGTTGGGCGAGGTCACGCTGGATTTTCCCCGGCAACAGGCCTGGCGGGGCAAGGGCGAGATCCATCTTTCCGCGCGCGAATTCAGCATGCTTCGTCTCTTGGCGGAAGCCCGGGGCGAACCGGTCACCCGCGAGCGTTTCCTCGATATCGTCTGGGGTTACACCGCGTTTCCCACCACACGCACGGTGGATAACCACATCGGCTATCTGCGGGCCAAACTCGAGCCCGATCCCGAGACACCGCGTTTTATTCAGACGGTTCATGGCGTGGGCTACCGCCTCGTCGTTCCCGATCAACCGTCCCGCAAATAACACCCCGCTTTTGCAGAAGTGTGACAAATGCAATGACAACCATGGGCAGAGTCATCCGCATGAAACTGCTAATATCAAATCCGCAACATCGGCGCTCAATCTTCAGTCCCATGAAGAATCGATTAATGTTCACGATGGTTTTCATCGTCATCACCGGCACGTTTCTCGCCGCTGAAGAGCTCACGGACCGGCTCCAGCGCGGGTTGCTCGAGGAGGAGGCCAATCTGAATTATCCGGCGGCCATCACCAACTACCAGGAGGTGGTTCGCCAGTCTGATGCTCAACGTCGAGTCGTGGCTACCGCCATTTTTCGTTTGGCAGAATGCTATCGCAAGCTCGGTCAGACCCATGAGGCCCGGGCTTATTACGAACGGGTGCTTCGCGATTTTTCGGACCAGCCGAATCTCGTGGCCCTCAGCCAACAGCATGTCGGACCCGCATCTTTGGCGAGCCGGGAGCCATCCACGCATCAACCATCGGGCGAAGACGCCGAACTGCTGCGCCTGCAGAAACTCCTCGAGACCAGCCCGGATCTGATTAACGCCCCAGACGACGATGGCCTCAGCTTGCTGAGCAAAGCAGCCGCTCAGGGACAGGTCCGAGTGGCCGAGTTTCTCTTGAGCAAGGGCGCTGAAATCAACCGCAAGGGTCGATCAGGTAAAACCCCGTTGATGGACGCCGTGGGAGCCGGCCACAAAGCCCTGGTCGAACGATTGTTGGAACGCGGCGCGGATATCCATGCGCGGAGCGCCAATCACATAACGGCCCTCCACATTGCTGCATCCAGCGGCTTTACTCTCCTGATCAAAACACTTCTGGATCATCAGGCTGGCATCGATGCTCAGGATGACACCGGCCGAACACCGCTCATCGATGCCATCTCGAAGAAAGAACAGGCGGCAGCTGTTACGCTCCTGGAGGCCAAGGCCAATCCGCGCCTCCTCGTTAAGAACGGGCATTCGGCGCTCTCCTACGCCGCCATGAATGGCCTGACCCATCTGGTGTCTCGGCTGGTTGAAGCCGGCGCCGAGGTGAATCCGGCTGCTCCTGCCCTCAATCCCTTGCGGCAGGCCATCATGGCCAATCAAATGGAGTCAGTGCTTTGGTTGCTGGATCACGGCGCCTCGGTTTCTCAAGCCGACATCCCCAATGATTCCATCGTCGTCCTGGCCTTGGAAAAAGGCAGCGTCGATGCGGCCATGGCTCTCATTCGAAAAGGCGCCAATGTCAATAATCCAGGGCCCAGTTTCCTGCGTGAAAAAGTACGAATAGGTGGTCAGTCGCCCAAAACGGCACACGCTTTGCATTATGCGGCTGCGGATGGACGGATGGACTTGCTCCAACTGCTGTTGGATCACCAGGCCAACGTCAATGCGCCTGACTCGATCAGCCAGGCGAAGCCTCTTCACTATGCCGTATGGAATAACCAAACCAATGTCATTCCGGTGCTGATTCAGAAAGGAGCATCGACAGAGGACACAGGCGGTTGGAACATCCTCCCGGTTCCCAACACTCCCGGTTCTCCCGGTCGGCGCCTCGCCCCGGGTTCCTACACTCCCATAGGCATGGCGATCGCCCAAGAGAACGCGGCCTTGGTGGACCTGCTCTTGTCTCACGGAGTTGATCCCAAAGGCATGGCTACAGAATCTACTTCCATCCTGTTCTGGGCAGCCAATCTGGAAAACGCGGAAGTCCTCAAAGCGGTCCTGGCCCATAAACCCTCACTGGTTCAAACCAATCTTCAAGGTTATCCAGTATTGTGGTATTCCGTGGACTGCGGATTAAACAAAACCCTCCGCCTGTTGCTTGAGACCGGTGCTGATCCCAACGCCAGTTTTCGTGGGGTGCCTTCCTTGTCGCAGGCGGTTTACAGGGACAATTTCAAGGCGGCGCAGATGTTATTAACGCATGGCGCAAATCCAAACATCATGGGATTCGTGGACAACTGGGCCACCCATTCGCCCTTGTCCTTGGTTCAACTCAAAATGCAGAATCTCAATAAATCGCCTTCTGCCTTTTCTGGCAACAGGCCCTCCCTTTCCGAGTATCAGGAGATGGAGGCCTTATTGCTCAAGCACGGCGCCAGCGAGTTCCTGGCCCGGCGTCAAGGCATCCACTTGGACCGTCCCGATTGGGACAGCGCCCAGCTAATTCTCAGGCAAAGCACAAATGACTGGAATCGCTTCACTTTGCTTGAACTCCTGGCCGTTATTTATTCCGGGACAAACACAATGACTTCCACTGGCCCAGGCAACCCGAGTCGATCATTCTACGCCTTTCCTGATTTCAAGCGGATCACCATCAATCGCATTTTACCGGGTGACAAAGCGACGACCAACTTGGTCTTCGATGCCGAAGCCCGACTCCGGAAAGGCTTGCTCGCCGGAGATCTCCTTTTGGAGTGGGGCGATAAAGTTCGACTTCCCGAGGCCGATCACCTTGTCCAAGAACAATGGGAAGGACTAACAGAAGAAGCGCTCAAGGCGTTTCAGAACCATCTGAAACGCCAGGTCAAGGTCAGCATCAAAGACCAAGTCCATGAGCTCATCCTCGTGCCCACGATGCAACTCAAGCAGTTTCCCAGCAGAACCGCAAGGGAAAGAGGCCCTGTCGATCTGCTCGACATCTCGGTTGGCCCCTCGAAGCCGACCAATCAGGTCGAAGTGGCGGACTTCTGGATTGGCACGGGGGTGCAACAGGCAAAAATCCTGCGGGCTTCTTCCGATCAAAGCCGAATCAAGGTCAAACGGTGCGATCCCGAGACCGGTCAGGATCGCGAGTTCATCATGGATCTGACCCAGGCTGATCCAAAGGATACCATCTGGTTGCGCGACGGCGACGTGATCGAAGTCCCCGAGCGATGAGCCGGCGTTCGGCTCGGTCCGATCCGTCCGATCTGTCGGATCGGGCCCATGGGCTTAAGGGGAAGCCAGAGTCTGGAGTCTCGAGAGGAGGCCACCGTAGCGGTGTTCGCTATGGTCGTTGCGCACGGCCATGGCAAGCGCCCGCCGCTGACCGATCAGGACCACCAGCCGTTTGCCGCGGGTAATGCCGGTGTAGATCAGGTTGCGCTGGAGCAGGAGATAATGCTGGGTCGCCAAGGGAATCACCACGGCCGGGAATTCGGATCCCTGGGACTTATGGATTGTCATGGCGTAGGCGAGGCTGACCTCGTCGAGCTCGCCGAAATCGTAGGTCACAGGCCGGCCGTCGAAGTCGACGGTGGCTTCCTGCTCGATGGGATCGATGGCCGTCAGAATCCCAATGTCCCCGTTAAAGACCTCTTTGTCGTAGTTGTTTTCGGTCTGAATCACCTTATCCCCGACTCGAAACTGCCAGCCAAACCGTTGGATGGTGGTTTTGGTGTCCGATGCCGGATTCAATTGTTCCTGGAGGATTCGGTTGAGTTCAACCACGCCCAGGGCGCCGCGGTTCATGGGGCTGAGGACCTGGATGTCGCGGATCGGATCCAGATTGAACTTCCGAGGAATGCGAGTGGTGACGAGTTCGAGGAGCGACCGATGGATGGCGGCGGGATCCTCGCGTTCGATGAAGTAGAAATCGGATAACTCGTCCCCGGTGGGTTGTTCAGGCAGGCATCCGTTGCGGATGGCATGAGCGGTAGTGATGATCCGGCTTCCGGCGGCTTGACGAAAGACCTCGGTCAATCGCATGACGGGCGCTACCCCCGATTCGATCAAATCGCGCAGCACAGTGCCAGGTCCGACCGAGGGCAGTTGGTCGACGTCACCCACCAGCAGCAGATGGGCCCCATTCGGAACGGCCTGGAGCAATCGGCTCATCAGAGGGACATCCACCATTGAGGTTTCATCGACGACGATCAGGTCGCCTTGCAGCGCGGGCCGGTCTGAGGACGAGGAATCGGATTGACCGGGGCGCTGTTTAAGCAGGCGATGGATCGTGCTGGCGGGGAGGCCGGTGGTTTCGGTGAGGCGTTTGGCGGCGCGTCCGGTGGGAGCGCAGAGCAGGCATCGGACTTTCTTGGCTTGGAGAATACGAAGGAGGGCGTCCACGAGAGTGGTTTTGCCGACGCCGGGCCCGCCCGTCATGATCACAATGGGGTGGCCAAATACGCGGATTAAAGCTTCGCGCTGGCTGGGAGCGAGGGACTTGCCCGTCTTGGTTTCGCACCAGGAAATGGCTTTGGCCAAATCGATATCGGGCAGCCGCGACGGCTGGCGTGCCAGAATATGGATAATTTCCGCGATGATCGTTTCGGCCCTCTGCAGCACGGGATGGAAAACCAAGGGGATGTCGCCGATCGTTTCAAGAGTGAGTTCACGCCGGGCCAGCAGCTGTTCAAGAGCCGCTTGGACTTGGGATTGGGCAAGGACCGGTTGGGGGTTTGAAGAACGGGGTTCGTTTAAAAGCCGCAGACTCCTCGAGATCAGGTCTTCAATAGGAAGGGCGCAATGCCCCTCGTTGGTGGCTTCGAGGAGAAGATGGTTGAGGGCCGCGCAAATACGGAGGAAGGAATCAGCCGCGATCCCGAGGCGATCCGCCATTCGATCGGCTGTCTTGAAGCCGATCCCCGTGATGTCAGCCGCCAGGCAGTAGGGATTGGCCCGCAGTTTTTCGATGGCTTGTTCGCCGTATTTTTTGTAGATGCGCAGGGCGCGGCTGGTGCCGGCGCCGTAAGTATGGAGAAAAACCATGATCTCCCGAACGACTTTCTGCTCGGTCCAGGCGGCTTTGATACGGCGTCGCCGCATGGGACCAATGCCGTCGACCTCCTCGAGACGGGCGGAGTATTGATCGATCACATCGAAGACCGTGTCTCCGAAGTAGGCGACGAGTTTTTTGGCATAGACGGGGCCGATGCCTTTGATCATGCCGCTGGCGAGGTATTTTTCGATGCCTTCCCGGGTGGAAGGCGGCACGCACCGGAGTTGGACAGCCTTGAATTGCAGGCCGTGTTCGCGGTCGCGCACCCAGTTGCCTTCCGCGGAGAGCCATTCGCCTGCCGTAACGGCCGGAAGGCATCCCACGACGGTCACCAGATCGCGATGGCCTTTGGCCTTGACCCGAAGAACCGAAAATCCGTTCTCCTCGTTATGGAACGTGACGCGTTCGATCAAGCCATCCACGCACTCGCCGGGACTGCTGTTGGTAGCCGCAAGTCGTGGTCTCATGGTGGGGTCTTGGAGATGTTCGCAGGATTGCCGGCCCAGCTCAAAGCCCGTCGCAGGGCGACGTGTCTCGTCGAAACCGTAACGCTTTGGGAACAAGCTTGACGCGGGACGCGGCTTTTGGATTTTTGAGACAGATGATGGCGATTCGGGCATCGCGGATACACGGGCGTGGCGGTTTTGCGGAGCGGGATATTCCGGCTGGCACCCGCATTGTGGCATACACGGGCGAGCTCATCGACAAATCCGAGTCGATCGAGCGCTGCCGCCGGGGCAACGTGTGCATTTTTTATTTCGATGCCGAGCGCGACCTGGACGGCGACGTTGAGGAGAATGAGGCGCGGTTTCTGAATCACAGTTGCGACCCCAACTGTGAGGCCCGGTTGATCGAGGGCCATATCTGGATTGTCGCGATGCGGGACATCCGGGCCGGGGATGAACTGACGTTCGACTACGGATACGATCTCGAGGACTACCGCAATTATCCGTGTCATTGCGGAGCTCCCGACTGCCGCGGATTCATTGTGTCCAAGGAATTCTCCTCTCCTGCAAATGGCTGTCAGGCGTGAGGACGTTCACCGATACGCCCTCTCGTTCGAGCAGCAAGCGTTTCCAGCGAAGGCCGGCTGAAAAGCCCCCGAGACTTCCTCGAGCCCCTAACACTCGATGACAGGGGATCAGCACAGGAATGGGGTTCGCGCCGCACGCTTGGCCTACGGCCCGGGCCGTGCCGGGGCGATCCAGGGCCTCGGCCACTTCCCCGTAGGTGCGCGTTTCGCCGGCCGGGATGGTGAGGAGGAACTGCCAGACTTCCTGCTGAAAAGGACTGCCGGCCGACAGGTCCAAGGGGGGCAATCGGTCCGGCTGCCGTCCCCGCAGGGCGTGGCGGACCGCTTCCCGAGTCTGGCGCAGCCAAAGATCGGGTGCATGGCATGACCCGCGATTCGCTGAAATCGGAGGGACGAGATGGCCTCGCGGAAAGACCAGGCGGCTGAGACCGTGTTCTGTAAACTGGGCGCGGAAGACGCCTTCGTCGGTATGAATATCGATCGTGCTCATGTTTGGAAGTCCATCAGCTGATGCCTGAATCCAACAACCACGATGCCGCTTCGTCTTTGCCTCGAATCACCGAAAGAATAAACCAGCCAGCCCCCACAATAAAACCAGGAGCACCGCGACCAGCAGGAGAAAACGTCGGCGCGCAATCCGCTTTTCCACTCGCAGAGGACGCAGTCCTTGGACAGTTCCAGCGGCCATCAGATGCACCAGTTTTGGATTCGCAGGTGACGGGCCCTGGAAGTGCTCGCGAAACCGTCGCCATAATGCTGGCAAATCGAATTTGCGCACGCCCAGTTGATTAAAACGCCCGGCCGTAGATTGATCTGTCGCATTTTTGTGGATCCGCTCGTGGTCCACTTTTTCGAAGAAAATGGCGGAGGGCTCGCTCTGGCCGGGACGTTGTCGGGTATCGTCGGGGGACGCAGTGTGCGGGTAGATGCTGGACCGCACCCGCGGAGCGGCAGGCGCCTTGTTGAGCGTTTGGGACAGTTGCTTGATCTCTCCCTCGAGCTCGGCGATCCGGCTGTTCAGGCTCTTCGCCTTGTCGGAGATCGGATCCGGTTTTTTCTTAAGGAAAGACACAGGTCAAATCTTCTAGCGCCGCAGCAACAACACCACGAAAACGATCAAGGCCACCAAAGTGACCGTGGCCAGGGGCCAGCTGAGTCCCAGACCCAGTTTGCAGAGTTCCAGCCAGCTGAGATCTTTCAAAGCCTGCCAGCCCCCGCCGCCCGCCGAACCGGCTGCGTCGGTTGCCTCTGCCTCCGAGCCCGAAAGCCGGGGCCACTTGAGCCGGGCCGAGTTCCATTCCATGCGCGCATTCTCGATGGTGGTCAGCGCCCGGGTCAGCTCGGCCGGATAAGTGTCGCGGGTCCAGGTTTCCTCGCGGATGCCTTCCACTTTGGTCAGGGATTCGCGCAAGCCCTGAAGGGTTTTGGACATTTGCTCGGCATCGCGCCGGGCCACGAATTCGGCCTCCTGAAGGAGGCCGATGCCCCGGGTGAGATGCTGCTGGATTTCGGTTCGTCCCGTTTGAAATTCGGTCAGCCGCCGCCGGGCCTCTTCCAATGCGGCGCGCTCGCGTTCCAACTCTTCCTGCTGGCGCTTCAGCTCGACCAGCTTCTGCTGGGCTTCCGTGACTTTGCTATCCAATTCTTCACGGGAGGGTGGCTGGGCAAGGTTCGATAACAAACCCGTCGAAGGGCCGCTCGTCAGGGCTCTCCGTTGGGCCGCCTGGAACTCCCTATCCACAAACTCCGTATCGTCAAATTCAGTGCCCATGGGGCCGCATTTTAGGCAACTCGGAGTCAAAGTAAAGCAAATGGCGGACAAAGAAATCTCTCATCCGCCTTTGGTAATATTCACCGCCCGAACCATGCCCGCCGTTGGGCACAACCAACAGGTCGAAATCCTTGTTGGCCCGGATCAACGCGTCCACGAAACGCAGGGTGGATTCCGGGGGAACATTCTTGTCCACTTCCCCGACAACCAGGAAGAGGTGGCCCTGCAATTTGGCGGCGTTCTCGATGTTCGAGGATTCCGCATATTGCGGGCCGACGGGATATCCCATCCATTGCTCGTTCCAGGAGGCCTTGTCCATCCGGTTGTCGTGGCAGCCGCAATTGGCAACCGCCGCCTTGTAGAACTCGGGATGGAACAGCACGGCGCCCGCGGCATTCTGTCCGCCGGCGGACGTCCCATAAATTCCAACGCGGCTGATGTCGTAGTAGGGATATTTTGCGGCGATGACCTGATGCCACAAAATGCGGTCGGGGAATCCGGCGTCTTTGAGGTTCTTCCAACAAACATCATGAAAGCGCTTCGAGCGATTGGCCGTTCCCATGCCGTCCACTTGCACCACGATAAAGCCCGCCTCGGTCAAGGAAGCGAATCGGGGCGCTGCGGAAAAGCTCTTCGGCACGTAGGAACTCTGGGGGCCGGCATAGATCTGTTCGATCACGGGGTATTTCCTGTTCGGATCCAAGGCGCGGGGCCTGCAGATGATCCCCCAAATGTCGGTTTTACCGTCGCGGCCTTTGACCACAAACACCTCGGGCGCCTCCCAGCCGCCGGCTTTCAATTCCGAGATGTCCGCCTCCTCGAGGTCGCAGACTTTCCGGCCGTCTGAAGCGCGTCGCAACTCGTTGACAGGCGGATGATCCACCCGGCTCCAGGTGTCGATGTAGAATCTGCGGTCGGGCGAAAACTCGATCGAGTGCGTGCCATTGCCCTCGGTCAACGCCACGAGATCGGTGCCGTCAAAGTTTACGCGGTAGTAATGAATAAAATAAGGATCCTGCCCGGGATTCCTGCCACTCGCCCGGAACCAAACCTGCCGTGCCTGTTCATCGATCCGATCGATGCCGCGCACCACCCACTCGCCTTGCGTGATCGGATTTTTGACACGTCTTTCGGCGGCATCGATAAGATACAAATGCCGCCATCCACTGCGCTCAGACGCGTAGATGATTTCCTCGGAGTTCTCGAGCCAGTTGACATAAGTGAGATTCAGATTCTCGGTGTGCGCCGTCCAGATGAACGAATCGCTGGCCTCGTCAATGATGTTCCGGATTTGACCGGTCGCGCAATTGGCCTCCATCAGCCGAAATCGCTGATGGCCGCGGTCGACCTGTTGCCACGAAAAGGTCTTTCCCCCGCGACGCCATCGCAGCTGGGGAGTCTCCCACTCATGTTCGAAGAGATCGACTTCCGGCTTGAGTTGTCTGCGCGAGGCCACGTCAAAAATGTTGAGTTCACGTTTGGGGAATGGATCCCCGGGCAGCGCATAGGGCTGCGACTCGAGTTGGGCGCGACCGCCGCCCCGTGGCGAGGAACGAATCAGGTAGACTTCCTTGCGCTCGCCGGGCTGAATTCGCCAGGCGACCAGCGTCTTCGAATCGGGCGACCACTCGAGGCCTCCGTAGGCATGGCCCTCACGGCCGTCCTCGCTCAATCGAGTTTCATCCCCGGTTTCGGTTCGAAGAAAAACATTTGAGTCTTTGACGAAAGCCCTCCATTTGCCATCAGGGGAGGGATTGGATTGGTCGGGGCGTTTACGATCGGACTCGCGTTCACGCCGGGGCGGTCGTTCGCGGGGTTTAGGCTGAGTGCCGTCAATCACGGCGTTATCGGGACGATCGGCGGCCTCGAATGCGGCGAGAGCCTCGCCTTTTTCGTCGGCGACCAGCCAGACATGGCCGCTGAAGGTGTGCTGTGCCTTGCGGGTGTGAGGCGGGATTCGGCCGTAACTTTGGCGGCTGCCCTGATCGTCCAGCCAGAACAGCTGGACCTCCCGGTCAAGGCGATTGTCAAAAGTGACCTCTGTCTCGGCGCCGGTGCGGGTCGAAGGCCGAATCCGGCTTTCGGGCGGCAATCCATCGGTCGTTGTTTCAGGGCTTTCGGCTGTTGCCGGCTGCAACTTTCCGGACTTCAAATCGAGCAGCCAACTGTTGGATCGCCCCAATAAGGTCACCGTCAAACCGTCCGGGCTGAACTGGAGTTCCTCGACTGGCAAACCCGGCGCCTCACCCTCCCGGCCCATCTGCCGCGCCACCGCCTCATGATTGAAGGCTCGGTCGCGCGTGCCTTTTTGGGCGTCCACAACGATGAACTCCGGCTCGCCGCCGCTCAGATCATTTCGATACCAGAACCGGGTGTTATCGGCGAACCAATGGGGAACGACCTGCGATCGGTAAACACCCTCGGAGCGTCTGCCTCCTCGAGGTCGGCGTTGCTGCTGTTGCTGAGGACTCGTCATCTGACGGCCGTTGGGGGAATCCGAAAAGGCCGGTTGCGACGCGGTGGAACTTGTCTGGGCGAGGTCAACGACCGGACTGCATGCCAGGAACGTGAAGAGGGTGAAACAAAGCGCGTATTGGGGAGGCATTCGAGTCCCGTGGCTAGGGTTCAGATTGGTCATATGGTTTTGTTATACGGATTCGGCATCGGGCATCACGCCAATAATTTTGCATTACCGGAACAGTTTGACGGGCGAGTCCCGGACCGATACGATTCTCCTCACTCCAGTCCAACGCTTAACGCAAGTCAATTGTCATATCAAAACCAAACGTCATTCGGATCGCCATGCAAGGGCGCGGGGCCTGCAAATTCCTGCAAGCCGCGTTTCCTGAACTGGCGTCCTGAACAGATCATGTTTTGTCCGGGATCGGGATGATCCCCGGTTCACGGTCAGAACGCAATCGTATGAAAAAAACCATTTGCCAATTCGGAGCCACTATCGTCGCAGTGGCGCTTGTCCTGATGCCCTCGTGCTTTGCCCAGCCCGCCGCGCCTGCCGCCCCCGCGGCTGATGCGCCTCGATTCCGGGGGTCCCAAGGTCCCCAGGTGGTGTCACCCGAGGTCAGCGCGGATCGGAAGGTCACTTTTCGCCTCCTGGCCCCCAAGGCCGAATCGGTCCAGCTCGGCGGCTCGGACATTCCCGGCCAAGGGCAGGGGACGGCGCTGGCTAAAGGAACAAATGGCGTCTGGGAAGTGACCCTCGATGGTGTCCAACCGGGCTATTATCGCTACAACTTCAATGTGGACGGCGTTTCGGTGATTGACCCGCGTAATCCGGCCACGAGCGAATCCAACGCGAACACATGGAGTCTGGTGGGCGTGTCGGGCTCCGATTTCATGGACACCCGGAACGTGCCCCATGGCGCGGTGGCGGAAGTCACCTATTACTCGAGCGCCCTCAAGCGGTTCCGCCGCATGCATGTCTACACCCCGCCTGGTTATGAGTCCGGCGAGGGCAAATTCCCCGTGTTTTATCTGTTGCACGGCGCGTTTGACTGCGATGATTCCTGGACCTCGGTGGGTCGAGCCGGTTTCATTCTCGATAATCTCATCGCCACCAAGAAAGCCAAACCGATGGTGGTTGTGATGCCGGCCGGCCATGCCGGCCCGTTCCGGTTTGGTGGACCGCGTCCCGCCGCCGATGAATTCGCCCAGGATTTTGAGACGGACGTCATGCCCTACATCGAGAAAAACTATCGGGTCCATACCGATCGCAAGAACAGGGCGATGGCGGGGCTTTCCATGGGGGGTGGCCAGACGTTGAACATTGGGATCCCAAACCTCGATAAATTCGGCTATCTCGGGGTTTTCAGTTCCGGCGTTTTCGGCATTATCGGCGGGCCGGGTCAGGCGCCCGCAGGCCCCACCTTTGAAGAACAGCACAAGGCGATTCTCGATGACCCAAAACTCAAGGACGGCCTGAAGCTGTTCTGGTTTGCAACGGGTAAAAACGATTTCCTGGTCAAAACCTCGCAGGCGACCGTCGAGATGTTCAAAAAACACGGATTCAATGTGGTTTATAAAGAAACCGAAGGCGCCCATACCTGGATCGTTTGGCGCGAATACCTGAATGAGTTTGCACCGCAGTTGTTTCAATGAGGCCCTGGCATGCTGCCAACCGGACTACAGACTGCGATCAATCAGCGAGTGCTCGAGCATCTCGACGGTTTGTCAGCGCACTCCGACCTTGCGGACGCCCTCAGGACGGCGCTCAAACCCTTGGGCGATGTCCAGTTGTACTGTCCGGATTGGCGCCAATACCGTTACGTCGCTGCCTCAACTTGCGGCGTGATCTTTGCGATTGCCGTCGGAATGAACAAGATTGGTCTCCGGTTGGATCAACGCATGAAGTCACGCGCATTGACGACCGGAGCTGAGTCCCTTGATGAGCTTGGCAACGAGTGGGTTTCGTTTCTGCTCTTCCGAGATGATTGGCCGCGAACCGACTTGGAGTTCTGGGCGCGTAAAGCATACGTGGCAGCCCGCGAGTATGGAGCCTGAGTCGGTTCTTTCATCCTGACGGGCGGTGCCCAAGAAGAAGGGCCGTGAGCGACCGGCATCACGCGCGTTATACTCTTCCAACCGAGCCGGCGGTTTGTAGTGGCTTACCGAAAGAAATCGGGGAAGATTCAGCCGTGACAACCATGAGAATTCGAATCCGCGAAGACTTTGTCGCAGCGCCGATTTGTCCGCATTGCGGCAAGGATATTGAAGAAATCGCTGCACGCCGCGTGGAATCCACTTTGGGTGTGCGGTTTCTTTATTATTGCTGTGATTGCCGCAAGGTGTTGGGAGTATCCCATCGGAAGGGATTCTGGATGGGGTAACCCGCAACTCCGATGATCGTCGCCTTTACGGTGGGGAAGAATGACTATGATAGCGCTGATCCAAGCTGGTAGTGTCCAGACGCAGTATGCGGTCGGCTGGTTTACGCTGGCCCTGATCAACGCCGGGCTTGCGCAAGGCAAGGGCCGGAGTGGCTTGGCGTGGTGGGCGGTGTCGCTGTTGCTGGGCCCGATCGCAACGCTGTTCGTCGTGCTGCTCGACCCCGTCAAACCAAAACAGTAAAGCGCACCCAGATCGCTGGCGTGTTATTCCGGTTTCAGGAGCACGCCTTGACCCGGAGCCAGCCATTGTTGTTCACCGCTGAAATCCGTCAGGCGTCCGTTGTAGGGCGAGACCATGCGGATCCGTTGTGGGGCAATGCGGAACTGGAGCGCGCCGAAACGCGACTTAACGAAATCCTTGTTCACGACCAACGCGTATCGAGAGCCATCTTCATGGGTGAAATCTCCGACCAAAAACGGGGCGTCTCCCACGCTTTTGATCAGGCTCGTTTCACCCGGGCCATGTGCGCCTTCGGGCACACCGCCGAAGTGATAGACATCGTCCGAGTTTAGCTTGAGAAGCGTGCCCGCCAGCTGGCCCACCTGCAGGTTGACGTTCTGGAGCGCGGACCACGATGCGGTGGGATTGCCAAACTGATCGATCGGCGCCATGCGATAGTTGCCCACTGACGGAGCGAAATAGGTGAAATAGGCAATGCCCCGGCCACCGTAAGCCAGCGTGGTATAGACCTGGAATTTCAGGTCGGCGGCCGTGGGCTCGCGATAATTGAAATGAGCCACCGTCAGAACAATGTTCCAAAACGGCAGCCGGCTTGCCCGGGCTGCGGACCGCATCTGCTGCAAATTTTGCCAGTAACCATGGCGCAACGAGCCGTCGTCCATTAACGCATAATGATCGTAACTCAGCTCCGTGGGTTTGCACAACGACACGAACTGCTCCAGATAATCCGAGTAGGTCTCTGTGCCAAGCTGCTGCGCATTCGCATAGTTGGGAAATAAATTGATGTAAGGCCATTTCCCGGGTGCCAACTCGCGCACAAGCGCCGCCACCTTCCCCAAACCGGGAAACAGGCGTCGGCCCGGCTCGTCGATCAAATAGTAACCATAAACCGCCGGGTGTTTGCCGACTTCCGCCACAAGACTAGTGATGTTCTGCCGCGCAACCGCCTCGTCGACATTCATCCAGTCGTAGCCCGAGACGCGCCGATCCGAGATAATCGCCCTCAAACCGGCGGCATGGCAAAGATCCAGGTCCTTGGGCGAGACGAACCCGGCGACTGTCAAACCGCACTCGCGCATCTTGCGGAAAGTCGCCTCATCGGAGGGCGCGTGGTTCCATGCCATCAGAGGAAAGAACGCGTTGGTGGGCTCGGCCTGGAGCACGAGGGAGGCGCTGCCCACCAGGAAGGCCAGCATTAGGGACTTGGGAGATACCGAACTTGGCGAAAAGGTCATGATCAGAGGCTAACTCCGTGGAAACCATCCCGTAAAGCCAATTAAAATCCGGTGGAACGAGTGTGAAAACACCTGTGAATTGTTCGGCTTTGATTTTCTCAGTTGTCCTTTCGATTAGGGGGCGGCAGAATGCGGGCCAAACCGTATGTTTTCCAACCGACTTTTACTGATTGGCCTGCTTTTCATGAGTCAGAATTTGCGGGGCGCATTGCCCTTCGACGCGGTGCCATTTGGCATTCCGTTGCCTGAGGGCAATGGGGTGATCTGGGAAGATCCCCGGGAAATCCATCGTGTCACAGTGCATTTTGAGGGATCGCCTCCCCCATTGAACCTGGTTCGACTCGAATACTGGGGCAGTTGGTGGCCGGATCGCCACTTGCCTAAAGATCGCGAACCTGGCGGGGGCGACGTGGGTTGGATGGAACTCGGGAATTGGTGGAAGTACGATTGGCGGACGGCCGATACGGAGGCGGTGGCCGGCGGCGACGCGATCACCTTTTCTTTTCGTCCGGTCAACGCCAAGGAATATCCCAAGCTCAAGGACTACCCTGCGGATTTCCGTTACACGTTGAAGCTCCGAATCGTATCGGATTCATCCTTGCCCAGGATCCGAAGGATGGAGGCCTGGACTGATTCACAGCTTGAACAACGGGCTTTTCGCTTGGTGTGGACCCAAGGATCGGCCCCTCGAATCGGAGAGGTTTTCAATGGGCGATGGGTTCGAACGGAAGCGGAATCCGGCCGTCGCAGCCGGTTCTTGATGAATGCCGTGGTGAATCCGGATCCGAACACATTCGATCGCACGTTGGTCACGGTGCATCGAGGTCCGAAGACCTTTACGTTTAAATACGATGACCTCGTCGAAGGCCCGCTTTTCCTGCCGGACTTTGGCGTGGCCGTGTTGGCTGACGGCGATATGCGGGACTATGCGGCATTGGCCAACGAGCAGAAGACGCGCAATGCCAGCACGCTCTATGATCGCGTTGCGGAACTCCCCGAGCAGACCTGGAAAGCCGCCTGGGAAGGCATGCCGCCGAAGAAATCGCACATTTACTTTCCGATGGGTCTCGACGGTGGACGCCAACGTTTCCGGCTCAATGCGGATGGCAGCCTGAATTGGCGCTCGAACGATCATTACCTCAAGAATCGCCCTGGCAGGGACACTCCAAGACTGGATCTCGAGAATGGGGATGGATCTCTGGAATTCGGTCTTCCTTCCGCTCCAACGCATCGCACCCTCCAGGAGGAGACGCTCCCCATTTGCATTACGACTTGGAACAAGGACGGTGTCGAAATCGAACAAACGGCCTTGGTGACGCAACTGAAAGGAACTCGAGCCGGCGATCCGACACCTCCCGCCGATGCCTTTGCAGTCATGCTCATGCGATTCAATCTCACCAACACCACGTCACAAACGAAAACCTTGAACTGGCCTTTGACATGGAAAACCGGAGGGCGAGCCCTCGATTTTCGCGCCGAATCCGGCTGGATTTACAGCAAAGACAGGGTTCGGGGACAGTGGACGGGCAACGCTTCGTTTTTTGGCGGGCTGGACTCCAGCACAGGCGCGAAAACACTCGGGCCGGGGGAATCACGATCCATTGTCCTGAAGATTCCCTATCTTGTCCTGACCCAGGATTCGGAAAGGGAACAGCTTGGGAAACTGGACTTCGAGACCGAGCGAAAGGCGGTCGCTGACTATTGGCGGCGACGTTTGAATGAAAGCGCCGTGCTCGTCACGCCCGAACCCATGCTGAATGACTTCTATCGGTCGCATGCCATGCATCTTCTGGTGAACTGCGAGCGGGAACCGGACAGCGACCGTCGTTTTGCCCGGGTGGGTTCTTTCAGCTATGGGGCCTATGGCAACGAGTCCTGCATGATGGTTACCGACCTGGAACGTCGCGGTTACCACAAAGAAGCTCAGGACTGTCTGGATGCCTGGCTGCATTACCAGGGCACCGTCGCATTGCCCGGTTCCTTTGCGGGCAAGGAGGGTGTTCTTTACGGGGCGGGCGGTTATGAAGCCGGAGGCTACAACCAGCATCACGGCTGGATCCTGTGGATGCTCGCCGAGCATTTCCGATTCACGCGCGACGAAGCCTGGCTGCGCCGCGCCGCGCCGGGCATCCTCAAGGGCGCCGAGTGGATCATCAACGAAACCGCCCGCACCACCGGCCGTCATGAGCTTGAACGCGGCCTGCTTCCGGCCGGCAGCCTCGAAGATATTGGAGATTGGTGGACCTGGCTTTCGACGAGTTGTTACACTTGGCGCGGCCTGGACAACGCGGCCTGGGCACTGGCCCAAATCAGGCATCCCGAAGCGGTCGCCGTCCGACGGGCAGCCGATGATTATCACCGAGCGTTAATAGCCCACTTCACGAAGGCGATGGAACGTTCGCCTGTCGTGCGCCTGAGAAATGGGACTGCCGTGCCCAAAGTCCCCTCGCACGTGCATCGACGCGGACGCAGCTTCGGCTGGATCTGCGAAACGCTCGAGGGATCGATCCATCTTCTCATCACGAAGGCGATTGATCCCGACTCACAATTGGGCACATGGATCCTTCAGGATTACGAAGACAACCTCTATCTCTCGAATCAATACGGCTATACGCTCGATGATTTCGAGCGGTTCTGGTTCAGCCGCGGGGGGATGTCGATGCAGGCCTGCC